>OOAH01000874.1_pt1 | contig 31785 bp, 31 predicted proteins | sample 1671801 | NCBI WGS metagenome assembly OOAH01 (sample SAMN06348194, study PRJEB24527) | human gut metagenome | biome: human gut; feature: ankylosing spondylitis patient; material: feces | host: Homo sapiens | place: China | collected 2015-10 | reverse complement strand
CCCTGCGCTCGGGACTTTCACCCTCTAGAACACGCCCATGCCGGGCGCACAACAACGACGGCGGCGCGGAGCGTTTCCTTCCGACGCCGCCGTTTTTTGTCCGGCTCTCCGAAAGCTGTCAGCCTTTTTGTTCCGAAAGTCCGGATTCCCGCTGCGCCTCCATGCGCTTGGTGGCAACCGCTGCCGCCATGCCGGCCAGAAGAATCAACGTCATGCCGGCCAACGAGAGCGAATCAACCGATTCGTTGAAAAGCGTCACGCCGAAAATGACGGAAAACGGCACGGCGGAAAAGCCCAGGCACGAGGAGAGCAGCATGTTGCCGTAGGCATAAGACTTCGTCGTGCAAATCTGGCCGAGCGTAGCAAAAAGCCCCATTCCGAGAAGTCCCGCAACGCCCGTCATGTCGGGCACATGAAATCCCGTCGTCGCAACGGTGCCACCCGCAGCAAAGAACATGCCGAGTACGGAAAAGTAAAACACAATGCGGTAGCTCGGTTCGTTTAGGCGTCCCATCTGCTTCATCTGCCAATAGGCTACCAAATCGATGAGCGCCACCGCCAGGCAAATGAGCGCAGGTACAAATTCGTCGGTTCCAAGCCCCGGCTTCATCACAAGGCAAATGCCGGCAAAGCCCGTCACGATGGCGAGAACAACCGCCCAAGGAGCACGTTCGCCCTTGCATTTGGCAAGAATGATGAAATTCAAGGCCATGAAAAGCGGCGTCGTGTAAATCAACGTCATGCACGTGCCGAAATGCATCTGCGAAAGCGCAAAAAACCACAGCGCCACGCTCGTGACGCCCAAAAGCGAGCGAATGATATGGTGTCGGAAGTACTGAGTTTTGAGCGTGCCGCCGCTGCTTGCCACAACAAAGGCAATGAAGATGGCACCGAAAAGCGACCGGTAGAACACCAGCTCGAACGAGCCCATATCTTCGGTGCAGAACTTCACAAAAGCGCCCATCACGGAAAAGCAGGCCGCCGCAGCGATTGCCCAGAAAGACTGTTTGATGCCGCTGCCCATCAGCGCCTCCCTTGTTTGTCGGCAAGCGCCTGCGCTCCACCGGACGCACACCAATTCAAGACGGCCTGCGAAAAGATCCTATCGCCGTCGAGTTTTTTACCGTTCATCATCACCACGACGCTCCATCGTCGCGAATTAACGTCCGTAACATAGCCCGCAATCGAACGCACACCGTTGATAAGGCCCGTTTTGACGTGAGCGCTGCCTGCGAGCATCGGGCGCTTTTTCATTGTTCCGTCATAGCCAGCTAACGGCAATGAAGCGAAGAATTCGGGCATTACGAACGAATTGAACCCATAGTTGAGGACGCGCCCCATCGTTTCAGCCGAAATTTTTGTTTTTCTCGACAAACCCGAACCGTTGTCAATGAAAGTGCCCTCGGCTGCTTTGGGAGCTATGCGCGCCAGCCATGCGTCAACCACCGCTCGGCTGCGGGCGAGCGTCGCCGGTTTTGCGACACCTGCAGCATCAGTCCTTGAAAGCGACAGAAACAGGTGCCGCGCCATCGTATTGTTAGAAAACTTATTGACCCAAGTCACAATCTGCGGCAGCGGGGCCGAATCCATTTCAGCCAACAAAACCCCCGACGTCTTCGACACACGCCCTTCTTTCACAACACCCTGCCATGAAATGCCGACGGATTTGAGAATCGGCCGCAGCAAGCGCGTGAGATAGTCGTCGGCGCCCCAACGCGCCACATGCAACGCTTTGACGCCACAACTGGCCGGCAGCACGCCATCAAAGCGAACCCCGGAAGTTGAGTAGCGTGCCTTGACCTTGCTCTTCCAATCGCCGCACGTTCCATTTGACAATCGAATGCGTTGGGGCACGGAAAATCCATCCAAAACGGGCAGTGAAGTCACGCGCGCCCACTTTCCGCCGGCTTCGGGCTCAAACGTAATCGAAACGGCCTTGAGGTTGACGAGCGCCGCATCGGCTCCGACGTTGTAGGAGCGCTCCGATGCTCCGTCAAAAGCCCCTTGATCGGTCGGCTTTTCTCCGAAAGCGGATCGATCGACGGTGATGTTGCCGACGATTTTCTTCACGCCGCTTTGCCTCAGCTTTTCAGTCAGAAGCCAGACCTGCTCGATCATCAGATGAGGGTCGCCCGAACCGATAATCGAAACGCCGCGCACGCCTCCCGCCTTATCGGGAAGCCACGCAGCGCGAACCTGAGTCTTCCAGGTAAAGTCAGGCTTGAGCAAATCCAGGGCAGCAAGCGTCGTCACCACCTTGACCGAACTTGCGGGCTGCATGAGTTCTTTTGTGCGGTGAGCGACAACGGGCGCGTCAAACCCCGCCGGCGACACCCAAACCGAGACCGATTCAGGGGAAACCGACGTACGCGCCAATGCCTGCTGCAGCGGCAAAGGCAACTGAGCCTGCACGGCAACCGAAACGCAAAGAAGCACCAGAGCGGCGCTCGATTTGAGAACTGCTGAATACGGCATGACTTACGCTTGCAAAGCAGCAAGCGCCCTCCCATTCCCGGCACGGCATTTCTTAATTCGTTTTCCGACCGGAACGGAGCAATTCTATCGGTTGTCCCGGACAATCAGCAGCGATTTTTCTTTAGATTTCCAACAGTGCCAGAAGATGTCGGAAGCAGTTGATCTTCAGCGTTTTGCCGCATCGGCATCGTCCCATTTGAGAGCAACGTTTTCGCCGCTCGGTTTTTCTCTCGGCTTCTGGGAGAGGATCACGACGGTGAACAACACAATTACCACGCCGGCAAGCTCCACCGCTCCCACATCCAGTCTGAAAACGACAACGGACAAAATGTAAGCGGACACGGGTTCGGCCAGACTCAAAATGCTCACAATGACCGGAGAAATCAGTCGAATCGACGTCATGTAAAAGCAAAAAGCAATGAGCGTTCCGAAAAGAACCACGTACGCCAACAGTGACGTTGTCTGCAAATCAAATTTCGACCAATCAAACGTCACGGGCAGGAAAAGCCCCGCGCAAACCGCCATGACTCCGCCAAAAAGCATGGCGGTGCCCATCACCGGAAGAACAGCAACGCGTTTGAGCAGTTCTCGGGGCTGCACGGAGTAGCCCGCCGTCATCATTGCGCAGGCTACGGCCCACGCAAGTCCCCGCAGATTGAACTGACTCACGTCGAATTCGCCCTTGGTGACAATCAAAGCCACACCGATCGCAGCCATCAAAAAGCAAAGAACCATGCGAGCAGAAGGAAGCGTTCGGTTGGCAATCATGTCCCAGAGGGCTACCCATAGGGGCACTGTCGTAAGCACAATGGCGGCGGCGCCGGCGTTGGAATAAAGGATAGCCTGCATAAAGGCAAACTGGCCGGAGTAGATGAAAAAGGCTGCAAAAAGAACGCTGCCGAAATTTTTGCGGCTGCTGAATATCTTCTTCACTTCAGCCCGACTCGTCACGACGCACCACAAAAGCAGAAGCAATCCGGCGCTGCAAAGGCGAACGATAACAAGGGCAGCAGAATTTACCGCGCCGTCTGCCATCACAAACTGCGCGGCCACCGCCATCGAGCCCCAAAAGACGGCTGCGCTCAGCGCCAGGAAAACACCCCGCGGAAAAGTACCGACTCTGCTCCAAGCTTCCAACATTGCAAAAACCTCGTTACCGCAAAGAGAAGGCAATCTAACACTGATTTATGACGAATTCGCGGCGCACTTCCGGCCGTTTCGTTCAATGGTCTCGAAATTTTTTTCTTAGGGGACTTGAAAAACAATTTACCCATCCCCATATGGGGTTTCAGCGGCGGGCGAGTTGCCCGCTTTGAACCGATTTCATACTGCAAGGCCGCACGAAGGCGGCTTTCAAATTAATTTTTGGAGTGAAAACAAAAATGCAGATCCGTCCGTTACACGACCGCGTGATTGTCAAGCGTCTCGAAGCCGAACGCACGACCGCGAGCGGCATTGTCCTTCCGGACACCGCCGGTGAAAAGCCCGATCAGGGCGAAGTCCTCGCTGTAGGTCCCGGCAAGCGCGATGAAGCCGGCAAGCTTCTTCCGATGGATGTGAAGGTCGGCGACCGCGTTCTGTTCGGCAAGTATGCCGGCCAGACCGTCAAGGTGAACGGCGAAGAACTCCTCGTGATGCGCGAAGAAGACATCATGGGCGTTCTTGAATAATCGGTATTCATTTGATTTCATTAAAGAATTTCTAACGGAGAAATATCAAAATGGCTGCTAAGCAGGTTCTCTTCGGCGATGACGCCCGCGTGCGCATGGTGCGCGGCATCAATACGCTTGCCAACGCCGTCAAGGTCACTCTTGGTCCCAAGGGCCGCAATGTGGTGCTCGAACGCGCCTTCGGCGGTCCGCTCGTCACCAAGGACGGCGTGACGGTTGCCAAGGAAATCGATCTCAAGGACAAGTTTGAGAACATGGGTGCTCAGATGGTCCGCGAAGTGGCTTCCAAGACCAACGACAACGCCGGCGACGGCACGACCACCGCCACCGTTCTCGCTCAGGCCATCGTCTGCGAAGGCATGAAGTACGTTGCCGCCGGCATGAACCCGATGGACCTCAAGCGCGGCATCGACAAGGCTGTTGCCGCCGCCATCGAAGAACTGCGCAAGATCTCCCGTCCGACGACCACCTCCAAGGAAGTTGCTCAGGTCGGCGCTATTTCCGCCAACTCCGATCAGGAAATCGGCGACATCATCTCGCAGGCTATGGATAAGGTCGGCAAGGAAGGCGTGATCACGGTCGAAGACGGCAAGAGCCTCAAGAACGAACTCGAAGTCGTCGAAGGCATGCAGTTCGACCGCGGCTACCTGTCTCCGTACTTCATCAACACGCCGGAACGTCAGGCCGCCGTGCTCGACAATCCGTACATCCTGATCAATGAAAAGAAGATCAGCAACATCCGCGAACTGCTGCCGGTTCTCGAACAGGTTGCCAAGACCTCCCGTCCGCTTCTGATCATCGCTGAAGACGTCGACGGCGAAGCCCTGGCTACGCTCGTTGTGAACTCCATCCGCGGCATCCTCAAGGTTGTGGCTGTCAAGGCTCCTGGCTTCGGCGATCGCCGCAAGGCCATGTGCGAAGACATCGCCGTGCTTACCGGTGCTACGGTTATTTCCTCCGACCTCGGCCTCACGCTCGAAAAGGCAACTCTGGAACAGTTGGGTTCGGCCAAGCGCATCGAAGTCACGAAGGAAAACACCACGATCATCGACGGCGCCGGCGACGCTCAGGCCATCGAAGGCCGCGTCACGCAGATCCGTCAGCAGATCGAAGGCGCCACGAGCGACTACGACCGTGAAAAGCTTCAGGAACGCGTTGCCAAGTTGGCCGGCGGCGTGGCCCTCGTGAAGGTCGGCGCTGCGACCGAAGTCGAAATGAAGGAAAAGAAGGCCCGCGTCGAAGACGCTCTGCATGCCACCCGCGCTGCCGTTGAAGAAGGCATCGTCCCGGGCGGCGGCGTGGCCCTGGTTCGCACCAAGTTCGCCATCAAGGATCTCAAGGGCGACAACGACGAACAGAACGCCGGCATCAAGATCGTTCTGCGCGCCATGGAAGAACCGATGCGCCAGATTGTTGCCAACTGCGGTGAAGAACCCAGCGTCGTGGTGAATAAGGTCGCCAACGGCGAAGGCAACTTCGGCTACAACGCCCAGACGGGTGAATACGGCGACATGGTTGCCATGGGTGTTCTGGATCCGACGAAGGTCACCCGCACCGCTCTGCAGAACGCTGCCAGCGTTGCCGGTCTGATCCTCACCACCGACTGCATGGTTGCCGACATCCCCGAAGACAAGCCGGCTGTGCCCCCGATGGGCGGCATGGGCGGAATGGACGGCATGATGTAATCATCGGCTAACCGCCAAGCTCAAAAAGTTGAGCCGCTTGCCTCACCGCAAGCGGCTCTTCTTTTTTGCGTGCAGCTGACAGTTATCGGCGCGGCTGCAGCACGTAGAGCTTATCGTTGGCGCGCACCTTTTCGGGCACCTTGATCGTCACGGCCGTTCCCTTTAGAGCTGCCTCAACGGGACCGCTGTCATCCATTAGTTCATCGGCTGTAAATTCCACCGCTCCCGTCGTGGGCCCCGTGACAAGAAGCCTGGCGCCTTTTTCAAACCCTTCGGCCTGTACCAGAAACTGGGCAACCGACGCACGCGAAAAATAATTCACGCACTTTCCCGCAAAGCGCTTCACGACGCTCGCTTGCGAACCGTATCCTCCCGCAAGTTCCGGCGTCTGCGCGCCAAGGTACCAACCGTCCCAGTAGCCGCGGTTGAACACTTCAGCCAACCTTGCGTCCCAGACCGCTACCTTTTCCTGCGTGAAGGTGCCGTCCAGCACCGTCTCGAGCGCCTCTCGGTAGCACTCGGCGCAGACGCGGACATATTCGGGCGAACGGGCGCGCCCTTCGATTTTGAAGATGCGTGCGCCGCTATGAACCATCTTGTCGAAAAAGCCGATCGTTTTGAGATCCTTCGGACTCATCACGTACTGCGGACTCAACTCGAGCTCGATATCACGCTCGACGTCTCGGATTGCGTATTTGCGACGGCACGACTGCAGACACTCACCTCGGTTGGCGCTTTTTCCGCGCGTATGCAGACTCATGAAGCAACGGCCGCTTTGCGCGATGCACAGAGCTCCATGGCAGAAGATTTCAATGCGTACGGGATGCCCCGACGGTCCGCAGATGTGCTCGGCTTCGATGGCGCGCGTCACGGCCTGCGTCTGATCAAGCGTAAGCTCACGAGCCAACACCGCGACGTCGGCAAAGCGTGCGTAGAACTTCAGCGCCTCAATGTTGGCGATATTGAGCTGCGTAGACAGGTGCACCGGAATTTCCGCTTCGTGCGCAATCATCATCGCCGCGACATCCGAGCAGATGACGGCGTCGACGCCTGCGGCTTTGGCAGCAAAGATGCTGCGCCGCGCCGCAGCCAGATCGTCGTCGTAGAGCACTGCATTCACGGTTAACCGCGTTTTCAAACCGTGCTCACGGGCAAAACGCACGATTTCGGGCAAATTGGCTTCGGTAAAAGCGCTTGTGGCAAGGCTGCGCATGTCAAGCGCACCGAGACCGAAATACACCGCGTCGGCACGTGCTGCTGAGGCAGCTGCAAGCGCCTCCCAGGATCCGGCCGGCGCCAGAATTTCATAGTCGCTGCGGTTGGTCTTCACTTTGCATCCGTTTTGCCCAAGTGGCGCTCAAAGAAGTTCACAACACGCGAAATGACGGCAGGTTGATACCACGGCAGATCCCCGTGACCGGCACCGCGCACCAGCACATACTCCGCATCAACCTTTTTGGCTTTCAGCGCTTCGTACATCTTTTTACTCTGCAAGGGGCTCACGACCTTGTCGTTTGATCCGTGCATCAACAAGAAAGCCGGTTCCGACCCGTCCACATGTCCGATGGGACTTGCCTCGCGGGCCTTCTTCGGGTCAGCCGTAATCGAAGCCCCGGCAAAATCCTTGAAGGCCGGACCGTTCAGAAGGAGCGCTTCGGTAACGGCCGGCGAAGCATGGACTTTGTCGTTGCCGATCGCCTCCCCGATTGTTGCCAGATCGGAAATGCCGTAAATCGACACAACAGCCTGCACATCGGACGACTGCTCTTTGAAATCACCCTTGTCCCAGGTTTTTTCTCCGTTGGTTGCTCCTGCCATCTGCACGACATATCCTCCGGCAGAATCGCCCAAAATACCAATGCGCGCTGCATCTACGCCAAATTCTTCGGCATGTGCGCGCAGCCACCGCACGGCAGCCTTGGCGTCGACAAGCAAATCGGGAAACTTATTGGGAACGGCCCGGTACTCGCAAGCCGCCACGACGAAGCCGGCGCGGGCAAGCGCGTAGCGCAGCTCAAGAAACTTCTCATGATCGGACGACGTAAATCCTCCGCCCGGGAAATAAAGCACCGCCGGTTTCTTTTCCTTAGTGCGAGGCACGTACAAGGTCATTTTGAGACCGCGCACGCTGCGGCCGCGTTCGAACGCTTGACTGTAAACAATGCCGGAAATCGCATCGATCCGTTGGTTGACGATCGGCACCTCAATGATTTGAGCTCCTTTCGTTTCCCCCATCAAAGTTTCTGCCCAGGCCACGGACCCCGTCGCGAGAAGCCCCGCAACTGCCAAGGCAGTCATCGTCTTTCTCAACATTTTTCCTCCTATTCATGTCCTCGAAACTATACGACAAACATGACAAACCTTTGCCTAAAACGACCGCTTTTGCCGGCTTCGGAACACTGAGTCCAACGCTCGCGGTAAGATTGTCGGCGAATTGGAATCGGTTCTTCCGAGAGTTTTTTTGTCCTCTCGTTTTGCATAGGAATACACAACGTCATGTTTATCGAAACCCTCAACAAGCGAATCGACGCCGTTGACTCCATGCTCTGCGTGGGCCTCGATCCGGACCTCAAGCGTCTGCCCGCCGGCATCAGCAAAGATGCCGAAGGCGTCTATGAGTTCTGCCGTGCCGTCGTGGACGCAACCGCTCCCTATGTGTGCGCCTTCAAGCCGCAGATTGCTTACTTTGCCGGTGAAGGCTTGGAAATGACGCTGGAAAAAGTCATTGCCTACATCCATGAAAAGCATCCCGGCATCCCGGTGATTCTCGACGCCAAGCGCGGCGACATCGGTTCCACAGCCAAGCAGTACGCCAAGGAAGCCTTCGTGCGCTATCAGGCCGACGCCGTCACGCTCTCGCCCTACATGGGCTTTGACACCGTTGAGCCCTATTTCGAATACGAAGGCCGCGGCGTGATTCTGCTGTGCCGCACCTCCAACCCGGGCGGCGCCGACATCGAAGAACTCGTAACCAAAGACGGCGACATGGTCTATGAACGCGTGGCCAAGATGGCTGCAGGCCCCTGGAACCGAAACGGTCAACTGTGCCTGGTGGTCGGCGCTACGCAACCCGCTGAAATCGCCCGCGTGCGTGAACTTGCTCCCGAAATTCCGCTTCTGGTGCCGGGCATCGGCGCTCAGGGAGGCGACGTGAACGCCGCCGTCGCAGCTGGGCTTGATGCTCACGGCCGCGGCATGATCATCAATTCGAGCCGCGCCGTCATCTTTGCTGGACAAAATGAAAACTACGCACAGGCCTCTGCAAAAGCAGCTCAAGCCACGCGCGACTCCATCCGTTCCGCCAAGATCAAAGCCCGCGGCTGATTCTTTTGTGGGATACAGACATGCAAAATTTCAAACCTGTTGAACTCGAAGACGTTTATCGTCTCTTTAACCTCGGCGCCACATCGCTCGTGTCGGCCGCCGACGGCGACGATGTCGACGTCATGCCCGCAACCTGGGTATGCCCTCTCAATACGACGCCGGCGCTTTCAACCGCCGTGATCGACTCGACGCACTACACGCGAAAGCTGATCGACAAGACGGGTTACTTCATGCTGTCCCTGCCTTCCTACGCGATCGTGCGTGAAACGCTCTATCTGGGCTCGGTGAGCAAGTTCGACGAAGCCGACAAGATTGAAAACAGCGGGGCCAAACTCTTTAAATTCGAAGGCTGCAACATCCCGACCGTCGAAGGTGTGCTTTGTGCTGTTCTTTTCAAAGTGATTCCCAACGAATACAACGAAAAGAACCATGACCTATTCATCGGCGAAGCCGTCGCCGCCTGGGCCGATCCCAAGGTCTTCACAGACGGCCACTGGCACTTCCCGGAAGGCGACGAAAGCTGCCGTACGCTGCATTATGTTGCCGGGGGACATTTCCTGACGATCGGAAACGCACACGACGTTCAGATTTGACGCCCGAGGTATGCCAGCGAAAAAAAACGCGCACCGGTTTTGCCGTGCGCGTTTTTTTTCAATCAGTTCGGACCACCTTTGGCCCCGTCGGCTCCGCCGCACCGGCCTCTCATCTTCCACAAAAAGAGTGCGGCCACAAGAATAAAGATCGCTGCAGCATACATGATTTGATGCAGTGCGTCGTGGTCCGAACTTACAACCATGTAGCGGCCGAGTGCAACAACAGCAATTGCGATCGGCATTGTGATGGCCAACTCATGATGACTGTGCAGTGCCGCGCGAGCCATCACCATTACTTCGGTATAGAGAAAAAGCAGCAGCAAATCACCCAAGGCAATGCCTTCGGACGTGACCATTCGCCAGAGCTCCAGCCCGAAGCCGACAACGGCTGCAAGCGCAATCGCGCTCAGAGCTACAAACTGGACGACATTGAAGATCGAATCAAAAGCTCGAAACGGCGTCGATGTTTTCTGTTCAGTGGTTTCCATTGACTAAGGTAAATGTCAAATCTCACAAGCGAACGGGAATTCTGACATGCCGCAAGGCCCGGTTTTGCAAGGAGCGTCAGAAAGATTTGTGACGACTTATTGCGGGCTCTGTAGCTCCGTCAGAAGCATCCGCAAGGCGTAGTCAATGCTTTGTCGGCGTACCGAATCCCGGTTTCCGTCAAATTCGCAGCGGTGCGAGCACACATGCACGCCTTGTGCAGTTTCGATCGCTACTCCGAAAAAAACCGTGCCGACGGGCTTGCCGGGCACTTCCCCGCCCGGACCGGCAATGCCTGTTACGGAGACGGACGCCTGCGCTTGTGAGTGTTCAATCGCCCCCACGGCCATTTCTTCAGCTGTTTGGGAACTGACCGCCCCGTGCTGAGCCAAAGTCTCGCCGGAAACGCCCAACATTTCCTGCTTGGCCCGGTTCGTATACGTGATAAAGCCCCGATCAAACCACTCGCTCGATCCCGGCACCGTCGTCATTGCAAATCCCACGCCGCCGGCAGTGCAGCTTTCGGCCGTTGCCACCATCATGCCGCGAGCTTTGCAGAGTCGCCCCAACTCAAGCGCCAATTCATAGCTTGTCAGTTCTACCGTCATCAGAACACTCCCAAAAAGAGATTGGCACCGGGGAAGATTTTGTTCAGAAGCATATCCAATCCGACGACGGCAAACACCGCCCAAACGGCTGCAAGAAGATCATCGAGCATAATCCCCCAACCGTTGTGCAGACGTTGATCGACCCAACTGGCCGGAGGAAGTTTCACGATGTCGAAAAGCCGAAACGCCGCGAAGGCCGCCGCCCACCCGATCCAGTTTTGAGGCAGCATCAGGCACACCAACCAAACGGCGGCCACCTCATCGACCACCACGCACCCGGCATCGTCCACTCCGAGGTCTTTGCAGGTTTTTTCCGATGCAAGCGCCCCCAGTACGAAAACCGCTGCGATCAGAAAAACCAAAACCTTCCAGCTGAACACCTCCGCGAGAAGAATCCATACCAAAACACCCGCGAGCGTCCCCCAAGTCCCGGGCCCCGGTCGAATGCAGCCGGCACCGAAAAAGAGCGCCAGCGTGTGCGCCGGATGAGCATAAACAAACTTCAGTCCCGGCCGTACCGTATAAGCCGGATTGTCCGCACTGTATTTTTTGGCGAGCATTGGGTGTCCTAAAGCATCTCTGATCAACCTTCGCTCTTAGCAAAGTGATCAAACCCTTGTACCGGCAGAAAGAGCGGCTTTCCGGATGCATCCCGAATTGCCAGGGCGGATCCGTTCGTCTTCTTTTCCACAATGCGCCCGATACGGGTCACGGGCGTGAGCGCAGAAATCGACGCCTGTTCGATTAATCCACGCTTTTCGGCGGGAGCCGTAAATACGAGTTCATAATCGTCGCCACCGCTCATAGCGGCTTCAAGCCGCTGTGCTTCGGGCAGGCAGGCCAACGCAGGATGCTTCGGCACTGCGTCCCAGAGCACATCGGCATCCACGCCGCTGCGCTCGAGAATGTGTCCCAGATCCTGGGCCAGTCCGTCGGATATGTCCGCACAGGCCGTTGCGGAACTCAGAAGGGCCGTACCCAATGCATTGCGAGGCGTCGGGCGATCCATCGCGGCGGCGGCCGCGGGAAAGAGCCTTGCATCCACCGTAAGTTTGCCCCAGCGGTGCATTAATGCGGCCCAGGCTCCGCCCACCGTTCCCGACACCCAGATGTCGTCTCCCGGTTGAGCTCCTGCGCGCGTCAGGCCCATATTCTGAGGCAACTCACCCATCGCCGTGATCGAGATCGTCACCGGAGCATGCGAGTCACCCACCTTGGCCGTGCGTGTCGTATCGCCTCCGAGCAACGGGCAGCCGGAAGCCTGCGAGAGCTCCATCATGCCTTTGGTAAAACCTGCAAGCCAGGCATCGTCTCGCTCCGGCAAGCCGATCGTCAGAAAAAAAGCGCGCGGCACGGCGCCGGCAGCAGCCAAATCGGAAAGATTGACGGCAAGCGCTTTGTAGCCGATATCCTCAGGCCTTTGCGTCGGCAGAAAGTGTGTGCCGACGGCCATCATGTCTGCCGTCACCGCGATGCGGCCGGCGGGCATATCGATGATGGCGCAGTCGTCGCCTACGCCCTTGCAGGCCCAGGCCCCGAAATTTTCATGCGTAAAAAAGCGCTCGATGATTTGAAATTCACCGTTTTGAGCCATGACGGATTGCACTCCTCAGAAAAACGCTCTCGTAGAGCTATTCTGCACTGAGATCTTACGAAAAAAGGCGCGGTCGAAAGAGAATTTCCTCTCTTTCAATCCGCACCTTGCGTTATAGGCCTTTTTGCGGCAGTCGGCGCACGGCCGAAGCCGCATGCAAGCTTCAAGCGTTGTGTTCGGCAGGACGCAGTTCACTTGCGACCTTGTCGAGCACGCCGTTGACAAGCTTGTAGCCGCGATCGGCACCGAACACCTTCGAGAGCTCCACCGCTTCGTTGATCACGACGCGATAGGGAATCTGCGGGCAGTTCTTCATCTCCCACGCACCGATCAACAAACAGGCTCGCTCCACAACCGAAAGCCGCTGCGGATCACGATCGAGATGGCGCGCAAGCGTAGCCAGCAGCGCTTCCTTATCCTTGATCACGCCGTCGAGGATGTCGCGGTAAAACTGCTGGTCGCACTGATTGAAGTCGTCGGCCGTGAGATCGCACCCGGCAACCGGACTGCCCTCGTCGGTGATGACGCTCAACAGGTTGGCATCAATGGCAGCAAAGTCAGCCGATTCGTTGATAAGCGCTTCATATACGCCCAGAAGCGCAAACTCGCGCGCCTTGCGGCGCGGCCCCTGACTCAGGCGGGCACGCAAATTAGCACTTTCCGTCATGATGCACGTCGTCGACCAAAATATCGTCTTCGTCCTCAGCCCAATCGGAGCTGTAGAACTCTTCATAGAGCGTCGTCTGCAAATTAACCATTTCAACAGCGCAGCGAGCGCAGTCCTTGCCCTTCATATAGGTGCGGGCCTTGCACTGTTCGTCGTCGTAGGTCGTCAGAATGCCGTTTGCGATCGGCGTATCGTATTCGCGGCTCACGCGAGCAATTTCGGCAGCGGACGTGTCGGAAACGATTTCGAAATGATAGGTTTCGCCGCGGATCACGGCGCCCAAAGCAATCAGAGCGTCAAACTCGTCGCTTTCGGCAAGCATCTGAAGCGTCAGCGGAATTTCCAATGCACCAGGCACGGAAACCACGCGGATATTCTCTTCGGACACGCCGAGAGTCTTGAGTTCTTCAAGGCAGGCCTCAAGCTCTTCCTTGCCGGCATATTCGTTAAAGCGCGACACCACGATGCCGATATTCATGTCGGAGCCGTCAAGGGCGCCTTTAAAGGTTTTGACGTTCATGCGAGAACCCCAATAAAGAAATTGACTAATTGATTATTTTACCGAATGCCCGAAGCGGCGTTCGAGGTCACTTGCTTCGGACTGTCTTATGCTCAGAATTTCGGCCGAAACCGTATACTTTCGCCCAACAACACTCCGAAACAAGCTACACGCCATGAATCCGATTCCCACCTGGGTCACAAACGGCCTTCTGATCCTTGCTGCAATCTACACATTCGTGCAGATTCTGCGGCTGTTTCTGCCCGTCTATTTCTGGTCATTCGATCGAAACGCCGCACGCGGGCGGGCCATTTTAGCCGTTTGCGACAAAGATACAAGCCCGAGCCAAATCGCCCGTGCCGTCCCGGCCGAATCGTGCCTGGCTCGAATCATGCGCGCGCAGGACCTCAACGAGGCCGAGCTCGCCTGCAAAGCCGATTTCAGACGCCGCGGCGTTTACTGCTTCGTGGCGTTCGGTCTGACGCTCATCGCGCAGTTCAAGCCCGACGCCCCCGCCATTCTGATGCCGCTGTCGCAAGCTCTGCTGCTGTGCGCGATCGGCATGGTCATCGGCGTAGTGGCGCGCTTTCGCATTCTGCGCACGATGGACGTAGCCGAAACCACACTCATGGCAAAAGGCCTGCTCACTGAATCGCTCGAAAAATCCGAGTCCTAAAAGCCGGCCACAAAACCTGCCGCCGGCAGCGCAGTGCCGCTTAAGTCTTGCGCTGCCGCCCAAACCCAGCTCGGGTTTTTGATCATCTCGCGGCCGATGCAAACCGCGTCCGCATCCTGCGAGCGCAGAATTTCTTCGGCCTGCAGCGGCTCCACGATGCCGCCGCTCGTAAACGTCACCATCCCCGTCTGCTCTTTGATTCGGTGCGCAAAGGCGCCGTGAGCGGCCGTAACCGATCCGGGCAGCTGCTGCGACGGATCGATGCCGCCCGAGGAAACGTCTGCAGCGGCAACGCCGCGCTGCGCAAGTTCCTGCACAAGAGCGACGGCGTCTTCAATGCCGCAGCCGCCTTCAATCCAATCGCACGCCGACAGGCGCACCATCACGGGTAGGTCTTGCGCCCCCTTTCTGACGGCGTCGACAACGGCCGACGCAAAGCGGCGGCGTTTTTCCGGACTTCCGCCCCAGGCGTCACAACGCCTATTGGTGACAGGCGATAAAAATTGATGCACCAGATAGCCGTGCGCGGCATGAATCTGAATACCGTCGAAGCCCGCCCGTTTGGCGCGTGCGGCAGCAGTCTCAAACGCTCTCAAAACACCTTCGATGTCCGCTTCGGTCATCTCCCGGGGCAAGGGAGCGTCGGAGGTATAGGACAGCGCCGACGGCGCCATCAGCGGAAAGCCCCCTTGGTCGGGCAAAAGCGTGCCGCGACCAGTCTTGGGGTCCTTGCGGCTGCCCTTGCGGCCGCTGTGCGAGAGCTGAATGAAGAATTTCGTACCCTCGGGGGCCGCTGCACGAGCTGCTTGCAGGAGACGGCGGAAAAATGCCTCCTGCTCGTCGGTGTATAGCCCGAGACAGCGCACGGTGATGCGCCCGTCGTCTCGCACGGCGGTTGCTTCGACCACCACAAGTCCCGCCCCCGAAGCGGCAAGTCGTTCGTAGTGCCGAATCAACTCTTGCGAACCGACGCCTTCGTGCGCAAGACAACGACACATCGGCGGCACGCAGATGCGGTTTGCGAGCGTTATGCCTCCCATCTTCAGGGGCGTAAACAAGAGCGCCATCTTTTCCGAACCTTCCCGAGACCAGAGACCGGCGATCAGAACAGATCGTCGCCGTCTTCTTCGCGCAGCTTGATCATGCGCTCGACATAGCGGGCAATGGTGTCGATTTCAAGATTGACCCAATCCTGCGCCTTCAGGTGCTTCAGAGTCGTCACCTCAACGGTGTGCGGAATGAGGTTGATGCTGATGAGCGCTCCCATGGCGGTATCTTCGACTTCATTGACGGTCAGCGACACGCCGTTGACGGCAACCGACCCCTTGTAGGCAAGATAGGGCGAAAGCTTCAAGGGAGCACGAATCACAAGCTTGTAGCTTTCGGCAATCTTGGTCATCGATTCGACCTGACCGACGCCGTCGACATGGCCGCTCACCAAATGCCCGTCAACCCGATCACCCAAACGCATCGCTTTTTCCAGATTCACTTCGCCGAACGTATCGAGCCCGCACGTCTTGGAGAGGCTTTCTGCGCTCACATCAATCTGAAAGCTGTTGCCGTCGATGTTGACCACGGTCATGCAGGCGCCGTTTACGGCAATCGAGTCGCCCACGCGAACTTCGTTCAGGTGAAAATCCTCGGGCGTCACAATCGTCAGACGAACGCCGTTGCCGAGCTTTTCGGGTTCGCGAACTTTGCCGATGGCCTGAATAATTCCGGTAAACATATCTTTTCGTTCTTTCCTAAAAATTGGCGGCGGGATTGATTTCCGCTGCCGCGTTTTTCGCTTTGAATTAATTTCGTCTCAGGACGATTTCCAGATCGTCGCCAACTTTTTCGATCGTTACGAAGCGCCAGCGCAGAACGTCACTCATCCGGCTGAAGGGACCGAGTCTTGCAAAAGGCATCCCCTCACCCATCACGGCAGGCGCAAGATAGCAGACGATTTCGTCGATAAGTCCCTCGGCCAAAAGTGCGCCGGAAAGCGTCGCGCCGGCTTCCACATGCAGTTCGTTGACGCCGGCTTCGGCAATCGAGCTCATGATTTCACGCAGATCAAGCTCGTGAGAGCCTGTCACACGCTTGACGGTGGCGCCGGCCGCCTCGAGCGCCTCGATGCGAGTTTCCGCGGCCTCGTCGCCGACAAAAATCGTTGTGGGCTGCCCCTGCAGAATATTGAAGGTCACCGGCGTCATGGCATGGCTGTCAGCGACAAACTTCAGAGGGCTCGGAAGCCGTTCTTCACGCACGCTCATCTGCGGATTGTCGGCAAGCACCGTTCCGATGCCGGTGAGAATGCCCTGCGCGCGGGCCCGCCACAGCCGGCCCTTGCGTCGCGCCTCTTCGCTCGTAATCCAACGACTGGCTCCGTTGGGCAACGCCGTGCGGCCGTCAAGCGTCACCGCTATCTTCATGCGCACCCAGGGCAGCCCCGTTTTCATGCGCGTGAAAAAGCCGATGTTTGCCTCGTAGGCTTCGTCTCGACAGACGCCGCAAGAAACCGCGATACCGGCCTCTTCAAGCATCTTAAGACCTTTGCCCGCGACCAGCGGATTGGGGTCTTCGAGCGCAGCCACTACGCGTCCGACGCGCTCCTCGATAAGCCGCAGCGCACACGGCGGCGTACGTCCATAATGAGAACACGGCTCCAGCGTCACGTACACAGTCGAGCCCGTCACATCGACGCCTGCGTCTTTGGCATTCATCAACGCATCGATTTCGGCGTGCTGCGAGCCCGGCGCATGCGTATAACCGCGCGAGACGATCTCTCCGTCCTTGACGATCACGCAACCCACTGCCGGATTGGGCGCAGCGATATAACGCCCCTTGCGCGCCTCCTTCAGAGCTTCGCGTATGAAGAATTCGTCGCGATTATCCGTCACTTTTCCGCTTCCAGATCGCGCATCAGACGCTTGAATTCCTCAGGATCTTCTACGTTGTAGTAGACGCTTGCAAAGCGCACATAGGCAACCGTATCCAGGCGCTTGAGCTCTTCGAGCACAAATTCGCCCACCTTGGCGCTGGCCACCTCCCGTTCGCCCAGACTTCTGAGGCGCTGCTCAATGAGCGTAATCGCCTCTTCGATCTGCTCGTCGCTTACCGGACGCTTTCTGAGTGCCAACCGCATCGACGCACGAACCTTATCGCGGTCGTATTCGCGGCGTACGCCGGTGCGCTTGACAATCGCCGGCATATTGATTTCCACGCGCTCAAACGTCGTAAAGCGTTTGCCGCAGGCGCTGCACTGACGGCGTCTGCGAATGGAAAAGCCGTCTTCGCTCGCGCGAGAATCGACGACCGCCGTGTCCTTGGACTTGCAAAACGGGCAACGCATTGATTTCTCCTTAGGAACAACCGAAGCCCGCGTTAGGGGCGATAGACCGGGAACTGAGCCGTCAGCAGGTCGACTTCGCGGCGCACTCGGGCAAGCACCTCGGCGTCTTCCGGAGCCGAGAGCAAATCGGCAATCAGGTTGGCCACCTTACGGGTTTCCTCTTCTTTGAATCCGCGGGTGGTGATCGCAGGAGTTCCCAGGCGAATGCCCGACGTGACAAACGGCGTTTCCGGATCGTTGTGAATGGCGTTTTTATTGACCGTGATGTGTGCGGCACCTAAAAGCGCCTCTGCCGCCTTGCCCGTCAAATGCATCGGGCGCAGGTCAACAAGCATCACATGGCTCTGCGTGCCGCCCGAAACAATGCGAAGGCCGCGCTCGGTCAGCGCTTCGGCAAGTACGGCGGCGTTTTTAAGAACCTGCCGGCCATACTCCTTGAATTCGGGCTGCAGAGCTTCGCCGAGCGCTACGGCCTTGCCGGCAATCACATGCATGAGCGGACCGCCCTGCGTGCCGGGAAACACGGCCGAGTTGATTTTTTTCTCCAGATCCGGACGGCAGAAGATGATGCCGCCGCGAGGACCGCGCAAACTCTTGTGCGTCGTAGTCGTCACAATGTCGGCATAACCGAAGGGGCTCGGATAGACGCCCGCGGCAACGAGGCCGGCGTAGTGCGCGATGTCGGCCATCAGAAGGGCGCCTACGGAGTGCGCAATGTCGGCAAAGCGCTTGAAGTCGATATGCAGAGAATAAGCCGAAGCGCCGGCAATGATGAGCTTGGGTTTGTTTTCCTTAGCCAAACGTTCGACTTCGTCGTAGTCGATCGCTTCGCTTTCGTCGCTGACGCCATAGCTAACGACATTGAAATACTTGCCGGAATAATTCAAATGCATCCCGTGCGAAAGGTGACCGCCGTCGGCAAGACTCATGCCCATGATGGTGTCGCCCGGGGTCAGCAGCCCGAACAGCACGGCTTCGTTTGCCTGCGCGCCGGAATGCGGCTGAACATTGACAGCCATCTCAACACCCGCCGGCTCGCAGAAGAGCTTCTTGGCGCGCTCGATAGCAATGCGCTCAACCTCGTCGACATACTGGCAGCCGCCGTAATAACGCTTTCCGGGATAGCCTTCGGCGTACTTATTGGTGAGCTGACAGCCCTGCGCCTGCATCACCGCGGGCGACGTATAGTTTTCGCTCGCGATCAGTTCGATGTGCTGCTCCTGCCGATCCATCTCGGCCTGAATGAACTTCCAGACCTCACTGTCGACTACCGCAATGGTGTTGGAGTGGTGAAACATGTCCATAGACTCCTAAGGTTGGGCGCGCTTGTTCGCCGACGCAAAACACTTTGCGGCCGGCGGCGCAATTTTTGCAAAAGACAGTTTTGTAATTATCGCCCATGCACGGTCCAAAAATCGCCTGTCATCCGGCAATGGCTTTCCCAAACCGTTCGCAGGCAGACCTCCCGTGCACTGCTTAACCGTACCAATGTGCGCTGATGTCCAAAGCACTCACGCGCCCTGCAATCGCGGCAAGCGTCTCGGGGCCGACCTTCTTGAGCCCCGCAACAGGCGTATCGCGCGCTAGCGTATAGATGTCTACGCCCTCCGGACGAATCTCTCGAAGCGCCGCAAGCCACGGTTCGACATAGTCATCCGTCGTGTTGTCGACGCTGCGGCCCGCAAACTCACCCTGCATGAACATTGTCTGCACAATGCATTTGCCTTCAAAAGCCTTCATGCGTTCGATGACGGTCTTGACGTCATAGGGGCAGTTGGGGCGATCGACAAAACGGATGTAGTCGGCGTCGACCGTATCGAGCTTCAGGCAAGGCCTGTCGATGAGCTTAACGGCTTCGAACACATCGTCGCGATTGAGATGCGTCGCGTTGGTAAGCAAGCAGACCTTCGCCTGCGGGCAGTACCGGTCGCGCAGTGCGCGAGTATCCTTGACGATTGCAAGAAAATCCGGGTGCGAAGTGGGTTCTCCGTTTCCCGAGTATGTAATCGCCTCGGGCAAGTCGTCCGCTTCGCGCATGGCGGCAAGGCGTTTTTCGAGCGCTTCTCGAACCTCTTCTCGAGAAGGCATTTTGAGCTTGGGTCGATGCTCGTCGTTAAGACCGCACTCACAATAGATGCAGTCGAAGCTGCAGAGCTTTCCGTCGACGGGCAGAAGATTGACGCCCAGACTCTTGCCCAGGCGTCGACTTTTGACGGGCCCGAATACGGGCCCGGGATAAATGACGGTCGCCATTGCGCTTAGTTTTCAATGGCGCTTGCCACAACGCCGTGCATGGCCGCCCAAGTCCACGGCGTCTGGAGCCATTCGAGCACAAGTTTTTCGTGCTTCTCGTCGATTACTTCCATCTCGCGAGCCTTGCGCACGACCTTTTCAAAAGCGATAACGTCGTAGGTATCGATGCCTTCCTGCTGGAAGAGACGCTGCGTTTCGGGAATCGCGTAGTTGGTAATCGACATCACCTGCGAAACCTCGGCTCCCTCTGCGCGCAACGCGCGGATGGCGTCGATGCAGCTTAGCCCCGTCGAAATGTGATCTTCGAGCAGAAGGATGCGCTTTCCCTTCACTTCGCCGCCTTCGATGCGGGAATGGTTGCCGTAGGTCTTGGCCTTCTGACGCACCATGATCGCGGGCAACCCCAGACGATAGGCAAGTGCGGCCGCGTGCATGGACCCTGCGGCTTCGACGCCAGCGACCATATCGAATTCAAGATCGTATTCTTCGACGCGGCTGGCCATCGTCTCGACGATGTCGCGCCAGGCTTCGGGATGCGAAAAAAGCTTGCGGTTGTCGACATAGACGGGCGAAATGAGGCCCGACTTCAGACGCATCGGCGCGTCGGCGAGAAATTCCACCGCCTGCGCGCGAATGAGGCGCTCGGCCATGATGTCTTCGGCAATGCTGCTCGTATAGCTGGGCTTGAATTTCATCTTGCGTTCCCCTTACTCAAGACCGAGGACCTTGCGGCCGTTGACGGTGGCAATATTGACGAGCTGTTCGAAATCGTCGAATCGGCAGCCGGTCGCCAACAGCTGCAATTCGTGCCACATATCGCCGGCACTCCAGGGAACCATTGCGTCGCACACGTTGTCGGTACCGAGAGCCACGGTAACACCGGCGGGCACCAGTTCGTCGACCGGAGTCATCGAGTTGTGCATCGGACCGATCATTTCGGTGCGAGCCGTGTCGATCCAGGCCGTCGGGCAGCAGACCATCATGACGCCTGCTTCCTTCAAAAGCGTATAGAGGCGCTGACGGTACATAGCGGAGTGCGCGCCGATCGAGATGCCGTGAATGGCCACAACGCGGTTCTGCATGCCGTGCTCGATCGCCTTGTGCGCGAGCATTTCCGTTTCATATTCGCTGGAGAGATTGAACTGGTCGACGTGCACGTGCACCATCTTGTTCAAGGCCTTGCCTGTACCGAGCAAGATATCGAATGCTTCGGCTGCGCGGCCGTAGTCGCGTTCGTCGCGCTTGGGCAGACCGCCGATGATGTCGACCATCTCGGCGCCGATATCAAACCACTTGCGCGCTTCAGGATCGATCACGCCCTTGAGCGTTTGGTTGGCAAACTTCACCGTAATTTGATCGGCATAGTGCTCACGGGCGCGCAAACCTGCCTTAATGGCACGGTCTTCGGTCTGCGGGTCGATATCGACAAATGTCGCACAGGCGGTGCAGCCCTGCTCGATCATCAATTCAAAGAACATCGAGAAGCGCCGATAGAAGTCTTCCTCGGTCGATTCGCTCTTTAAGCGGTCCAATGCGTCCCACTTCTGCTGCAGCGAATGCGTGCGGCGCATTTCAAGAATCTCGGGCGAAAGCGTAAACGCACGGTCCGCATGAGCATGTGTGTTCACCCAACCGCCGGCCTTCTTGATTGCCGGCTCGATCATTTCGCGCACGGTTCGCGGCGCGTTTTCATCAAAAGACATGAACGAATCTCCTAGCGAAAAGGCACGAGCTCCCGCTGCCCGACAAACTCTCCGGACACCGTTGCCGCGCGCCTGCAAATCTAAAGTAATTTAACTAGACGCTGTGCCTCTGTCAACCGAAAAAATGCCTTTTAAGCCTGCGGTTATGGAATTCCGATTAATTGATCACGGTGAGATCAATGCTCTTGTCCTGCAGTCTGACACGGTCGGCTATGCAACGGCTCACCCAGGCCTTCTTGAGCGTTGAATCCAAAATAAATACACCCAAGTCTTTGTTTTCGGACATTTTTTTAATCGCCTTTTGTGATCCCATCGCAAAAAGTGCCGTGCACCAACCGTCGGCTCGGGCCCCGTTTTTGTCTATGATGGTAACGCTGGCGATATCGGTGGCCACGGGCATACCCGTCACTGGGGACAGTATGTGGCCGTAGGTTTTGCCGTCCTTTTCGATCTTGCGCTCGTAGGCTCCCGACGTGATCACGGATTCATCGCTTGCGGCTGCCACGGCAAAAATTTCACCTCGCTCCTTATCCGGCCGCTGAATGCCGACATTCCAATCGCGCCCGGAAGGAGACTTTCCGAGCAAAGCGACATTGCCGCCGAGATCGAGCAGCACGTTGCTCGCTCCAGCCTGCTTGAGATCGTTGATGAGCGCCGTACCGATCCAACCTTTAGCGATCGCCCCGAGATCAATGTTCTGGCCTTTACCGATGCGCATGCGGCAGACGTTGCCCTCTCGGGCGGTTTCGATTTTGGTGTAGTCGACCTTTTCAAGCGCTTTTTCAATGTCGCTTCGCGCAGGCACCTTGTCGCCGCCAAAGCCGATCTTCCAAACGTTAACGAGCGTCCCGATCGTGGGCTCAAATGCCCGATCTGATTTCTCGGCTATGGTCTTGGCGTTTTCCGCGAGATCAGCGATGCGGCAGTCCACTTTCACCCATTGGCCCGAGCGGCGATTGACCTCATAAAGAGGGCCCTCGCGGTGCACGGTAAAGAGCGTTTCGTACTCGTCAATTTTGTTTTCCAAAACTTGCGCAAGATTTTCGGCAACGTTTGCTTCAGGAGCAATCATCCGCGCCGAAATAAGCGTTCCCATCGCCAGTCCTTGGTAGGACATCTCGTAAAGGGCTGGCTCATCGGCGGCAACACAAGGCGAAGTTGCGGCACAAAACAGCGCAGCGGCAAAGGCCGCCGAACGACACTGAAGAGAAGCACGAACAAGGCTGAACATGACTGGAAAAGAATGAGCGGATGAATTCAAAACGGAGCACATGATACGGAAAAAAGGCCCGACCGAGTTGCCCCGACCGAGCCCTAAATTAGCAGCACTTGAAACGATTATTTGGCGAATTCAGCCACCGAATACATCGTTTCAGAAGTTTTTGCGTCAGCGTTAGTGAGCCTTAGCGTAGGCGGTAGCGCTGTTGCCTGCAATGCGGCCGAAGACGATGATGTCGGCCTGAGCATTGCCGCCGAGGCGGTTGCCGCCGTGCACGCCGCCCGTCACTTCGCCGGCAGCGAAGTAGCCCGGGATAACCTTGCCGTTGACGTCGATCACTTCAGCCTTGGTGTTGATCTTCACGCCGCCCATGGTGTGGTGCACGGCCGGGGTGATGAGAATGGCGTAGTACGGAGCCTTGTTAAGCGGACGTTCCATCTTGGTGCGGCCGCAGCAGCTGTCCTTGCCGGCAGCCTGGTCCTTGGCGTACTGAGCCATCGTGGCCTTCAGGTTGGCAGCCGGAACACCCATATTCTTGGCAATTTCGTCGAGCGTCTTGCCCTGGATGACCATGCCGGGCATCTTGATGTAGCCTTCGATGGCCTTCAGAGACTTGCGGACATCGTCGTCGAAGAACATGTAGGCGTGACCCGTGGTCTGCTTCAGAACAGCAGCCGACACGGCGTCGCGCGTGCTCAATTCATCATAGAAGCGCTTGCCTTCCTTGTTGATCAACACAGCGCCGTTGCCGCGCACGGCTTCAGTCACCATCACGCCCGTCGTTTCAACAACGGTCGGATGCGTCTGGATCTGATCCATGTCCACAAAGGCAGCCTTCACCTTTTCGGAAAGCAGCAGGCCGTCGCCCGTGGCACCCGGATGGTTCGTCGTGGCAAAGCCCTTCAGACGCGGAATGATCTTGGAGACCATGGCGTTGTTGGCGCCGAAACCGCCGGCAGCATTCACAACAGCCTTGGCGTTGATTTCGTAAGTCTTGCCGTCTTCGCCCTTGACCTTAACGCCGGCCACGGCGCCGTTCTTGACGATCAGATCGACAACCTGATTTTCGGTACGCAGATCGATCTTGCGGGCTTCAACAGCGTTGTAGAGAGTCTTCACGACTTCCGGACCGACAGCGGCACCGCCCGTGGGACGGTGAGCGCGCTTATTGGTTGCGCCACCCAAGAAGCCGACGTCCTGGAAGTTGCCGCCGAGCTTGATGAGCCACTGCACGGCGTCGTTCGAATTCTGGCAGAGGACCTTCACGAGTTCGGGGTTGTTCAGGTTGTGACCGCCCTTCATCGTGTCCTTGTACATCTGATCGATGCTGTCCTTAATGCCCATCTTGGCCTGCTGCGGCGTTTCGGCAGCATTGATGCCGCCCGTGGCGCGAATGGTGTTGCCGCCGGCCATCGGCATCTTTTCGAGAATCACAACCTTCTTGACGCCGTTGTCATGAGCCTGAACAGCGGCAGCCATGCCGGCGCCGCCCGCACCGATCACGACGATGTCGGCCTGTTCGGCGGCATTGGCCATGCCGAAAGCGGCAGCCACGGCGGTTGCGATAAGAATCTTCTTCATTACTCTCTCCTCAAATTTTCCGAGTACAACGTGCACCGGATATGTTTCGAACACGATGCAGCCTCAATCGACTTATCGTCTTTCTGACTTCACAGTCGGAGGGCTTTACCGTGCTCAGCTTTTGCGATTATAGGTTCCGCTCAACAAAGTGACAGTCTTTGCAATTGCAAGAAGGCCCGGAACGAGCGAACCCGAACCGAGCCTTCAATCAGCAAAAATCGAGGCGATTACTTGGCGGCTTCAAGCGCCTTGTTCACAGCTTCGATGATGCCCTTGGAGGAATTGGTAGCCCCCGTAACGGTCGCCACACCTTCCGTGCCGTTCTGCTTAACGATAGCCTTGGAGAGCTTCTTCTGAGCGGCATTGAGCAGCATTTCGGTTTCGCCGTGCTTGAGAACCTTGACCGAAGCGATCTTGCCCTGAGCAACAACAACTTCGACCTGGATCTTGCTGGCGTTGCCGGTGCCTTCACCGGTGTAGGTACCGTCCTTGTAGGCGGCCTGAGCACCTGCACAAAGCATGGCGGCAGATGCAGCAACAATCAATTGCTTGATCATTGTGTTTGAACTCCTCTTGTGTTCTTGATGGTTAACAAAAATTAGTGGGCCTTGGCGTAAGCGGTAGCGCTGTTGCCTGCAATGCGGCCGAAGACGATGATATCAGCCTGAGCATTGCCGCCGAGGCGGTTGCCGCCGTGCACGCCGCCCGTCACTTCGCCGGCAGCGAAGTAGCCCGGGATAACCTTGCCGTTGACGTCGATCACTTCAGCCTTGGTGTTGATCTTCACGCCGCCCATGGTGTGGTGCACGGCCGGGGTGATGAGAATGGCGTAGTACGGAGCCTTGTTAAGCGGACGTTCCATCTTGGTGCGGCCGCAGCAGCTGTCCTTGCCGGCAGCCTGGTCCTTGGCGTACTGAGCCATCGTGGCCTTCAGGTTGGCAGCCGGAACACCCATATTCTTGGCAATTTCGTCGAGCGTCTTGCCCTGGATGACCATGCCGGGCATCTTGATGTAGCCTTCGATGGCCTTCAGAGACTTGCGGACATCGTCGTCGAAGAACATGTAGGCGTGACCCGTGGTCTGCTTCAGAACAGCAGCCGACACGGCGTCGCGCGTGCTCAATTCATCATAGAAGCGCTTGCCTTCCTTGTTGATCAACACAGCGCCGTTGCCGCGCACGGCTTCAGTCACCATCACGCCCGTCGTTTCAACAACGGTCGGATGCGTCTGGATCTGATCCATGTCCACAAAGGCAGCCTTCACCTTTTCGGAAAGCAGCAGGCCGTCGCCCGTGGCACCCGGATGGTTCGTCGTGGCAAAGCCCTTCAGACGCGGAATGATCTTGGAGACCATGGCGTTGTTGGCGCCGAAACCGCCGGCAGCATTCACAACAGCCTTGGCGTTGATTTCGTAAGTCTTGCCGTCTTCGCCCTTGACCTTAACGCCGGCCACGGCGCCGTTCTTGACGATCAGATCGACAACCTGATTTTCGGTACGCAGATCGATCTTGCGGGCTTCAACAGCGTTGTAGAGAGTCTTCACGACTTCCGGACCGACAGCGGCACCGCCCGTGGGACGGTGAGCGCGCTTATTGGTTGCGCCACCCAAGAAGCCGACGTCCTGGAAGTTGCCGCCGAGCTTGATGAGCCACTGCACGGCGTCGTTCGAATTCTGGCAGAGGACCTTCACGAGTTCGGGGTTGTTCAGGTTGTGACCGCCCTTCATCGTGTCCTTGTACATCTGATCGATGCTGTCCTTAATGCCCATCTTGGCCTGCTGCGGCGTTTCGGCAGCATTGATGCCGCCCGTGGCGCGAATGGTGTTGCCGCCGGCCATCGGCATCTTTTCGAGAATCACAACCTTCTTGACGCCGTTGTCATGAGCCTGAACAGCGGCAGCCATGCCGGCGCCGCCCGCACCGATCACGACGATGTCGGCCTGTTCGGCGGCATTGGCCATGCCGAAAGCGGCAGCCACGGCGGTTGCGATAAGAATCTTCTTCATAGTTGTTGTCTCCCCAACAAGGATTGCCGGCTCTCTTTGTGAAAGCCGATTTGTGGTTTTGTTCTCGACACGCAAAAAACCTCCTGCGGACCAAGACCCGCATGGAAGTTGCGCATCTGACGCCGCTGATTATAGGAGCAACGACTCGGAAGAAACCCTAAATTTCTTTGAAACAGTTCGTCCCAATTTTTCTCTTTTTGATCCAACCCAAAGAGAAAATCTTTTCTTTACACGAACAAGCCGCTCGCGGCAGGCATTCCGGAATACAGATCCGAATGCCGCCTCAAGCGGCCTTGGCAACTCTGCGGTAAAAAACGGTTACTTCGTGTTTTTACCCCAGCTGTCGCGAAGTCCCACGGCAAGGTTCAGAACCGGATGCTCGGGGCTGTGGTTCTTGATGTCGGTCACGAAGTACCCGATGCGTTCGAACTGATAGCGCGTCTCGGGGGCTGCGGCCGCTACATTGGGCTCCACAAAACCGCTGCTGACAAATTTGCTGTCGCGGTTCAAAACCGTGAGGAAGTCGTCGGCCGAATCGGGCTGAGGCACCGTAAAGAGGCGGTCGTACATACGGAATTCCGCCGGCACGGCCGTTTTGGCATCAAGCCAGTGAATCGCAGCCTTGGTCTTTACCGAGTCGGCTCCTGCAGTGCCGCTCTTCGTTTCGGGCAGATACTGAGCATGCACGCACACAATCTTGCCCTCGGCGTTCTTTTCAAAGGATGTCGGCACGATCACATAGCTGTTGCGCAGGCGCACGGGTTTAGCGGGCGTGCCGTCGGCAGGAACCGTCAGACGGCGATACCCCTTCGGAGGCACTTCGGCAAAGTCTTCCTCCTCAATCCAAAGCTCACGGCTCATCGTCACCGTACGTGTGCCCATTTCGGGCTTTTGCGGGTGGTTCGGGCACACAAGCTCTTCGCTCATTCCCTCGGGATAGTTGTCGATGATGAGCTTTAACGGATGCACAACGCCCGAGCGGCGCTCGGCCGTGCTTTCAAGATCTTCGCGCAGCGCCTGTTCAAGCACGCTGTAGTCGATCCAACCGCCGGCAACGCGGCTCACGCCGCAGTTTTCCACAAACTTCTGCAGGGCGGCTGCCGTGTAGCCGCGGCGGCGCAGCCCGACCAAAGTGGGCATGCGAGGATCATCCCAGCCGTCGACAAGCCCCTGCTGCACCAAGGCGATGAGCTTGCGCTTGGAGAGCACGACATAGGTAAGGCTCAGACGATTGAATTCATACTGGTGCGAGAGCAGGAAGAAGTTGTGGCGCACAACCGACAGAGCGCTCTGCAACAGCGGCGTGAAGTGGTCCGTGTGCGTGGACAGCAGCGTAAAGAAGCTTTTTCCTTCTGTGCCTTCGAGTGTTTCGGGACCATTGGTGGCAGCCCAGCGACCGAAAATTTCACGCATGGCCGCTTCGGGTTCGCTCTGGCCGAGCTTGTCGGCGGCGTTATAGGCCGCTCGCGCAAAGGCAAGCGCGCGCTCGTCGCGGCCTGCGGCCATATCAGCAATGATTTGCTTGGCTTCTTCGTACTGCGGCGTGCGTAGCACCGGCACGATGCGTTCAAGCGCCCAGTCGTAAAAGGCGCGCTGATCGTCGAACTCAAGCGTGCAGATCGAATGCGTGATGTTCTCAAGCGAATCCTCGATGGGATGCGCAAAGGTGTACATCGGATAGATGCACCACTTGCTGCCCGTGGACTGATGTTCGGCAAAGCGGATGCGGTAGATCGCCGGATCGCGCAGATTGATGTTGGGCGAAGCCATGTCGATCTTGGCGCGCAGCACCATGGAGCCTTCGGCATGTTTGCCGTCGCGCATTTCCCGGAAAATACGCAGATTCTCCTCGGGACTGCGGTCACGGAAGGGCGAATTCTTGCCCGGTTCATGCAAAGTGCCGCGGTTGGCGCGCATTTCGTCGGCGCTTTGTTCGTCGACATATGCATAGCCCGTCTTGATCAGATGTTCGGCAAAAGCGTACATCCAGTCAAAGTACTCCGAGGCATGGTAGAGATTGTCCTCTCCGGCCTGCTTCCAGTCGAAGCCCATCCAACGGACGCTTTCCTTGATGGCGTCGACATATTCCTGGTCTTCCTTCACCGGATTCGTATCGTCAAAGCGCATGTGGCACACGCCCTGATAGTCGGCAGCAAGACCGAAGTTAAGGCAAATGCTCTTGGCATGACCGATGTGCAGATAGCCGTTGGGCTCCGGAGGAAAACGCGTGCGAATTCGCGCCCAATCGGGCTTGCCTTTAGCCAATTGTTCGGAATACGGGGCCGGATGGCCGCACCAGTAGCGCGGCAGGTTGTTGCCCTGCTGCAGATCGGTTTCGATGATCTGGCGGATGAAATTGGTCGGACGCACTGCGCCCGTTTCGATTTCGGCAGTTTCTTTTTCGGTCATGACGAGAAATCCGTGCCTTGCGCGCTCAAGAAGTTGAGTCTTAAAGGAAAAAGCGCAGGCAGAAAGATGGAATTTTAGCTTTTTTTAGAAAGGCAGATAGCCGTTGACCCACGCCACATACAAAGCCGTACCGGCAAAAATGGACACCAACGGATTCTTCAAAAACCACTGCAGCGCAAAAGCAAAGGCAATGCTCACAACTTCGGGCGTGGGCGCCGCATTGCGAGCCACCGCCGCATCGGTTGCGGCGTGCACGGTCAGAAGCACCATAATCGCCAAGGGCAGAAAATCACCCAGATTGCGCACCCAACGCTGCTTTTGCAGCCATTTGCTTGCGGCAAAAGGAAGAGCACGCTCGGCAAACGTCACCGCTGCCATGGCGATGAATACAAGCATCAAGTAACCGAAGTCCATAACTTATGCCTCCGCTTGACCGGCAGTTTTTCCGGCGTCTTCCTTTCTGCGCGCCGCACCCCACATCAGTCCCGCAACGGCGCAGAAGGCAATCGAAACAGCCAGAGCATTTTCGGGCATCGCTATGCGTGCGACGGCGTAGCTGAAAAGCGCCGCCCACAGCGACAGCGCGGTCTTTCGGTTGCGCCACTGCTCGGCCGTAAGCATGGCAAAAAGACTCGTGAGCACAAAGTCGAGTCCGGTGAGACCGATCGTGATGTTGGAACCGGCAACGGCGCCGATAAAGCCGCCGAGAATCCACCAAAGGTGATTGAAGAAGCACACAAAGAGCATGCGTGCCAAGGGCGTGCCCACAGGCATAATCGACAACAGCGAATACGTTTCGTCCGTAAGCGTATAGGCGATGTACCACCGCGCCCATCCCTTGGAAGGAACTTTCTGCAGAAGCGACACTCCGTAGAAGATGTGGCGCAGGTTGATCACTAAGGTGGCAAAGGCAATTGCCGGCACCGAAGCCCCCGCCGCCACCATCGGCACCATCATGTATTGGGAAGCACCGCCGTAGACGATGATGGAGCACACAGGTGCCATCCAGGCGCTTGCACCCGCCTGGGCAAACAAAAAGCCGAAAACAAACCCGAGCGGCAGATACCCCATCATCACGGGAATCGAATCCCGAAATGCCGTCAGAGCCGATTCGCGCAGGTCGGTGGTCTTGGTCATTATTCTTAAAAATGAAACAGACAGGCCGAATCTCCGAACCTGCCTGTCGGTTGTTCAAGTGCGTTTGTCGTTGCTTTACTGCGGCGCAACCCAATGGCCGGACTTGCCGCCGGATTTTTCCAGAAGCTTCACGCCGCCGATTTCCATAAAGCGGTCTACGGCTTTGCACATATCGTAGATCGTAAGCAGCCCGACCTCCACGGCCGTAAGCGCCTCCATCTCGACCCCCGTCTGACCGTGCGTTTCGCAGGTTGCAATGCAGCGCACCGCGCTTTCGGGCTCATTGAGCTCAAAGTCGACCGCCACGCGCGTCAGCGCAATCGGGTGACACAGCGGAATCAGCTCGGCCGTCTTTTTGCTCGCCATGATGGCCGCCACGCGCGCAATGCCGATCACGTCGCCCTTTTTTGCCGTCCCTTGCGAAATCATCGCAAAGGTTTCCGGCTTCATGCGGATCGTCCCCTGAGCCCGCGCCACACGATGCGTCGCATCTTTGGCGCCGACGTCGACCATATGAGCATTGCCCGCCTGATCAAAATGAGTGAGTTCTGACATCTTTCGTAGCAACTATTGCGTTTTGGATTGGCTCAAAGGATTCCTTTCCTCGGCCGCAGCCCGCTATGATACACAACCGAGTCTGCGGCTCGGAGCGAAGCACTTCGCTCCCCCAGGCATTTGTGCCGTCTCAAATCACCAGGTTTCACTCTCGTGCGTCTACTGAAAACGCTCACCGTTCTTGCCGTCAGCTTCTCGCTGACTTTGCCTCCGGCGGGCGCCTACGCCCAGCTCTCCGGCGGCGTGGGCGAATTCAATCTGCCGAGTCTGGGCAACGTCGCGGGTGCAGATCTCACTGTTTTGGAAGAAAGAAGCTTGGGCGAAGAGCTCATGCGGCGCGTACGAGCCGACCGCAGCTACATGGCCGACCCTGAGATTACAGACTTTCTCAATCGTCTGGGGTATCGACTCGTCGCTGCGGCCGATCCTTCTCCTTACGACTTTTTCTTTTTTCCGATCCGCGACAAGTCGTTGAATGCCTTTGCTCTGCCCGGGGGCTTCATCGCCGTCCACTCGGGCCTGCTCGTCGCCGCGCAAACGGAAAGCGAGCTTGCCGGCGTCATCGGCCACGAAATCGGACACGTTACACAACGCCACATCGCGCGCATGATCGAGTCGAGCAAGGGCTCGCTCGCGATGACAATCGGTTCGATTCTGCTTGCCATTCTTGCTGCGCGCGCCGGCGGCAGCTCGGGCGGCGACGCCGCCATGGGCGTAATGCTCGGCACGCAGGCCGCCATGCTTTCCAAACAGCTCGGATATTCGCGCGACGCCGAACGAGAAGCCGACCGCTTCGGGCTGTCGACACTGCAAAACGCCGGGTTTGATCCGCGCGGCATGGAGGATTTCTTTGAACGGCTGCAGAAAAACAATCGATGGTACGAAACAGCCAGCACGGCCTACATTTCGACGCACCCGATGACAAGCGAGCGCATGAGCGACATGCAGAACCGCACGCGCGGCATGCAGCCCGTCAATCACCGCGACAGCCTGGACTTCTTTTTGGTTAAGGCTCGCGCCCGCGTTCTGCAGGAAACCGCCTACGACGGCTGGCTCAGAGTTTCCAAAAGCTTTGAAAACGAATTGAAGCGTCACCCGGCCGGTTACGCTCTCGTGGCCGCTCAGTACGGCCTTTCGGTCGCCTACGCTCGGATGAACCAGAAGCAAAAAGCGTTGCAGGCCGCTCGTGAAGCCAAAGCCGCCAGCCGCGAGCGAAGCGTGATTCTCGATAAACACCTTTCGGACCTCACCTATCAGGTTGCCAAAACGGATGCAGAAAAAAACAGCGCACTGAAGCTCGCGAAGTCCA
>OOAH01000868.1_pt1 | contig 31973 bp, 51 predicted proteins | sample 1671801 | NCBI WGS metagenome assembly OOAH01 (sample SAMN06348194, study PRJEB24527) | human gut metagenome | biome: human gut; feature: ankylosing spondylitis patient; material: feces | host: Homo sapiens | place: China | collected 2015-10 | reverse complement strand
CGGCACGGTGACCTTTACCACGAGCGCAGGGGCAGATGCAACGCACACCATCATCAACGGCCTGATGCCCGCGCCGTATGGCATGGGCTATGTGGCAAAATCCGGCGCGTCGGCAGACCTTCCCGATTACGGGGAAGCCTGTACCTCCGGCTGGACGGCGGTGCAAAACGGGGATGCAATCACAACGGCCAGCGGCCAGACCATCACCGTAGCGCTTGTCAACACCACCAAGGGCAATACGGCGGTAGCGGGCGGCTCTGCGGCGGCGGTCGTCGGCGCGTAAAGAGAGGGTATCAGATGGCGTACATCACCTATGAACAGTATACAGAGATGTATGGAACACCCGCCATACCAGAGGACGCGTTTCCCGTGTACGCCGGACAAGCCAGCGATTTGATAGACAGCATCACACAATACAGGATCATACAGGGCGGGGGCCTCTCCGCCCTGCCTGCCTGTATCCAAACGCTGGTGCAAAAGGCAGCGGCGGCCCAGGTGTTGTATTTTACCCAGCAGGGCATGGAAACCGTGCTGACCGGGGAGACGGGCCAAGCATTCACGGTGGGCAAGGTCTCTGTTTCCGGTGGGGGACGCGCAGCCGACAGCAACGCTACGGCAGCCTCCAGGATGATAAGCCCGCTTGCCGTGCTTTTGTTAGAGCAAACCCCATTGCTTGAAAGGAGGGTGGCGGTATGCTCAGACCGATTCCCGGTGTTTTACTAAAAGACAAAATGCAGCTAAATGTATGCACGGGCCTGGATGCTTGGCAAAAAGCGGCCTGGGAGATATACGAGGTAAACGGCGTACATTTGCAAACCACCAACGAAGTGAAAAAGACCAAGGACAATACGGAGATCGTTCTGCGCTCGGTGCTGTTTATAGACGGCACAGTATCTCTGCCGCAGCTGGATTATGAGGCGCTCATGGCGCAGTCTGAAAAGGCGGGGCGGCCAATGCGCTGCGAGGTATACAACGCTTCCGGGCAAAAATGCGGCTCGTATGAAGTCATCACAGTGGACATCGTGCCGGACATACCGGCCATGCGCACGCATCATGTAGAACTGGGGCTGGTGTAATGGCGGTTAAGATCATACGGAACATGGGCGGCGTCCGCGCCAAGGTGGAAAAGGGAAAACAGAGCATGGTGGAAGCCGTGGCGGAGGCCGTGATTTCTTACGGCAATGTGTTTGTGCGCGAGGATCAAGGCACACTGATGGAAAGCGCCCTGATCGCAAGCAGGCCCAAGGACGGGCTTGCGATCTGGGATACCGTATATGCCAAGAGGGTATATGAAGAGGGCACGCCCTCCAAGGACAAAAACCCACAGGCATCCCTGCATTGGGTGGAAAAGGGCATAACCACCTACAAGCGGGAGCTGGATACCGTGGCGCAGAAGGCCTTTGAAAAGGGGATGAAAGCATGAGTGTATACGACGAGGTGCTGTTATCGGTCATTGCCATGGCGGAGGAAGCAACGCTATATGCAAGCATCATCATCGGCCCGATGCCGCCGGATAACGGGCTTTGCATGGCCTGGGGCAGCGGCGCGCCAAACGAGATATACCTGGACAAAAACACACTGGTGGAAATGCCCCTGCTTTTCAACGGAAAGCACACGGATCAGCAAACGGTATCAAACCAGCTGGGGGCGATCCACAAAAACCTATCTCGGCGGAAATGGTATCCACAGAACGAAAATTTTCAGATTTTGGATATTAGCACTTCCACGGCCCCGCAGTATGTAGGGCGGGAGGAAAACGACCAATGGCTCTATGGCTCTGCGCTTAGGGTCAAATTTTATGATAGAGGGGAATGAACCATGGCAGATTACATGCTTGTCACGCATGCCATTCAAATCGAACTGAACATCACACCCACGGCGCAAACGCCGACCTGGGCGGTGTTCGGCAATGGCATTGACAACCTGACAGAAGCGCTGAATGAGACCATTCAGCAGTATTTCTTTATGAGCAACAAGGGCTTTGCCAGCAACTATGTGACCGGGCAAGCACCGGCCTATACCTGTACCGGGCGCAAGATCGTGGGTGACCCGGCGCAGGAATGGATTTTCAATCCATCGCGCAAGTTTGGCCTGATGGCGGAGCGCGACACGCAAATTCGCGTATCCGTCCCGGCGGCGAATAACCTGATCAATCAGTTTACCGCCGATGTGACGATTGCCAACGTAACGGATTTGGGCGGCGCTACCACAGACGGCAGCGCGGTTTCCTTTGAAATCCGCATCAATGGGAAGCCGGTGCTTGCTACCATCACGCCGACAGCTACACTGGCGGTAGAATCCGCAGCGGGTACGGCGGTAGGCGATACGCTTCTGACCGTGACCCCGTCTGTGCCGGCGGTGGGCAATAAATATGTGTATAAATACGGCACGGAGGCCCCGGAAGCAACGGTGGGCCAGGCGCTGGATACCACGGGCTGGAACGATTTTACAAACGGACAGGACTATACCATCGCCAATGGGCAAAAGGTGACGGTGGCGCAGGTAAACCTATCTACATTCATTGTAACGGCGAGCGGCGAAGCGACCGTAGTCGCCAAAACGGAATAGACGGAAGGGGGCTTTCCCCCTTCCGCATTTTTTGGAGGAAAGCATGAAGATAAAGCGCACAAGACCATTTTTGGATACCTTGGAGCTTGAGGACGGAGACAAGCGGCTGACAGTTTCGGTAAGCATTCATTTTGAACGCAGCGCGCCGCTGATCCGCAAAGCGCAAACGGCGCTGATCGAGGCGGAAAGGGCCATACAGCAAGACAAGAAAAACCCAAACAATCTGGAAGCGTACGGAAACGCCGTTATCGCGCTGTTTGCCGCTGTGTTTGGCGAACAGGAGGCAGGGAGGATTCTCCAATTTTATGAAGGGCAGTACACCGACATGCTGACGGATATATTGCCGTACATCCTGCACATCGTTCTGCCCGCTATGCAGCTGTACCAGCGGCAGAAGGTAGAGCAAATGACGCAGGCGCGCAAACAGATCAAAAGGCAGGCACACAAGAAATGACGCAGCGGCTCTGTGACCCGCTGCCGTATACCGTGGAATTTGAAGGGAAAACGCTGGAGATCAACCCGTATTTTGACAACGTGCTGGACGTGCTGTCCGTCTTTGATGATGCGAGTAGAACAGAGGAAGAAAAGGTCATGTATGCCTATGCTGTGCTGGTCAAGCGGAAAAGCGGCGATATGGCGTATCAGGGACGGGTGATCCAGCACATTGCAGAAACGATACTGTTCCCAGACAAACAGGAGAAAAAGCACAACGAAAGATCGTTTGATTTTATACAGGATGCGCCGTATATCTACGCGGCGTACCGACAGGCATACGGCATAGATTTGTTTGCCGAGCAAGGAATGCTCCATTGGTGGGCCTTTTTGTATTTATTCAAAGGATTGCCGGAAAACACGCGCATGATGGAGATCATCAAGATCCGCACACAGCCTATGCCGAAGCCGACCAAGCACAACGCAGAGTACCGACAGGCGCTATCCAGGGCCAAGCTGCAAGTGGCGCTCAAGGTGCCGCAGGCAGAACGGGAGCGGCGTACACGGGAATCCATGGAAGCGTTTGCCGAAGCGCTGATGAAGATGGCGCAGGCATAAGGGGGTGAGCCGATGGCAGATGGGAACAAGGTCATTTATGAGGTGCGCGCAGACGACAGCAATTTAGAAAAAGACCTGAACCGTGCGGAACAGAACATACGGAAAAAGGCGCAGGGCGGCGGGGACGCCGTAAAAAAGTCTGCGCAGGAAGCCTCGGCAGAGGTGTCCAAGGCCGCAGGGGACAGCGTACAAAGCCTGGCAAAGCCGGAGAAAGCCGCCAAGGATGTGGACAAGGCGCTTTCCGGCATAGACGCAGGCGGCCTGGATGAGGTGAAAAGCGCGGCAAACGAGGCGGAAAGCCAGCTTGGCGATGTGAAAGGCGCGGCAGGGGATTTGGCCTCCAGCCTGATAGAGATGGGCAACGACGGCGTATCCGCCCTTGGCAGCGTGGCCGGCAGCGCCGGCGAATTGAAAAATGCGCTTTCCGGCATGGGCGGCAAGGGCCTTGCACTCGGCATAGGAGCCGGTGGCGCGGCACTTGGGGCCGCAGGCGTAAGCGCTGCCAACGACCTGAACAAGGCGATGAACGATCTGCAAGCCTCTACCGGGCTGGCAAAAGAAAAGATGGACACCTATGAAGGTGTTCTGAGAGATATCTATACCAACAATTACGGCGAGAGCTTTGAGGATGTAAGCCTAGCGCTGTCCACGATTCGGTCGCAGATCGGCCCGGTTGTAGATCACTGGGATCCTTCCGCATTGCAGGATTTTACGGAATCGGCCTTTGCGCTTAGGGATACCTTTGGCTATGAAATCCAGGAAAGCGTGCGCGCTGCCAGCGCCATGATGGAACACTTTGGCATTGACGGCAACGAGGCATTCAGCATGATTGCCAAAGGCGCGCAAAACGGCCTGGATTTTTCCGGCGAGCTTTTGGACAGCATCAGCGAATATTCCGTGCAGTTTGCCAAGATAGGCCTGGATGCAGATGATATGTTCAAAATCATGCAGAAGGGCGCGGACACCGGTGCATTCAACCTGGATAAGATAGGCGATGCGGTCAAGGAGTTTGGCATTCGCGTTGTAGACGGATCGGAAACAACAAAACAGGGCTTTAAGGATATAGGCCTGAATGCAGACGAAATGGCGGCCAAGTTTGCCGCTGGCGGAGATACGGCCAGGGATGCGTTTTATCAAACCGTACAGGCGCTGGCCGATATGAAAGACCCCCTTGCGCAAAACCAGGCGGGCGTGGCCCTGTTTGGAACGATGTGGGAGGACTTGGGTCCTACCGTCGTAGGGGCGCTGGGAGATATTGAGGACGGCGCTTACGACGCAGCGGGCGCAATGGACGGCATCAAAGAGGTCAAATACGACGACATCACAAACCAGCTGGAATCCATGGGGCGCAAGCTGCAAGACGATGTGCTTGTCCCGGTGGGGCAGATGCTGATCCCGATTCTGCAAACGCTGATGGAGGTTATATCCCCCATATTGGAACTGCTCTCCGGCTTGCTGGCCCCGGTTTTAGAGGTTCTGGGTGAGTTAATTGGCGATTTGATGGAGCCCTTGGAAGAAATGATGGACTTCATCGCAGAGCTGATGGAGCCGCTGGGCGAACTGATAGAATCGCTGCTTACCCCCTTGATGGGTGTGTTGCAATCGCTTTTAGAGCCGCTGACAAGCATTGTATCCGCCATACTTCCGGCACTGATGGGCCTATTTGAGGGCATTATGCCGGTACTGGCTACGGTGGTAGAGGCGATCCGGCCCATCATCGATATTTTGGGCAGCTTGATCAGCACGATCATGGATGTACTGACGCCTGTGATCAACGGCCTGGCGTCGCTGCTGACGGGCACGCTGAAAAGCGCGTTTGACATCATTGCGGGCGTGATAGACAGCGTAAAGGGCGTATTTGAAGGCATTATTACCTTTATCAAGAACGTGTTTACGGGCAACTGGAAGGCGGCGTGGGACGGCGTTGTATCGGCGTTTAAGTCGGTCATAAACCTGATCCCCGGCTTTTTTGAAATCGTGATCAATGCAATCATCAGCGTTATCAATGGCATTACCTCCGGCCTTTCCAGCATCTGGACATGGACGGGGCTTCCGGAAATCCCTGCGATCCCAAACGTAACCCTTCCGCGCTTGAAGGTGGGCATGGACTATGTACCGGCGGACGATTTCCCGGCGCTGCTGCATATCGGCGAGCGTGTCATGACCCGCGAGGAAAACCAGGCGTTTACCGCCTTGGGCGGCTTGCAGGGCATGGAATCGGCCTTGAGCGGGCAGATGGGCGCAAAGCACGGGCTTTCGGAAACGGTGATCCAGGTGCCGCTGTATTTGAACGGGCGGCAGATCGCCAAGGCCACTGCGGTGTATATGGGCGAACAACAAAGCTGGGAGGCGATGTAATGACCATCAACGGGATTGACCCGGAGCGCTGGGGCGCAAAGCTGACGGCGGACTATACCGTTGGCATGCCGGAGCTGGATACACAAACCCTTTTGGGGCGAAACAGTACGACCTTTGCCATGACCTCGCAGATTTTGGGCATGCGGGAAATCACGCTGCCTTTTGTCATCGCAGGACGAGACCATGCGGACATCATGCTGCGCAAATCGTACATGGACAGGCTTATGCTTGGGAAATGCGAGCTGTTTTTGCCGGATGGCTTTTACTATTCTGCGGTGCTGGATGCATTTGACGACCCCGCGTTCCAGGGTCCGCAGCTGGCCGAGTGCGAATACACGCTGACAGGGATGCGGCACGGGCCGTTGATTGAGGTCACGGCAAACACGGTGTACTGCGAAAGCTCTATGCCGTATACCGACTGCCGGTTGACGGCCAAGGTAAGCCAAGTGTCGGAGACCTACGAGCTGGGCGGGGCCGTGTTCCGCAATGTACAGGCGGGCGATGTGCTGTGCTTTGACGGCATTGACAAACGGGTGCTTATCAACGGCGCACCAGGCGCACAGCGCTGTGAATTTCTCAGTTTCCCCTCGCTTGTGCCGGGAGAAAACCGTTTTGATACGCCAGACCCTGTGACGGTCGCGTATTATCCGGCGTATCTGTAAGGAGGAAATATGTTCAAAATCTATCATGGCGACCAAGCGTCCGCCGTCAATGTGGATGATTACTACATCAAGGAATCGTCGAGCGGGTTGGACGAGCTTGTTTTTGAAATTCCCATCACGGACGAGAATTACCCGTATATCTTAGAGGAAGCGCCCGTGGTGGAGCAGCAAAAGTATATCATCAAGGCCGTTGACGCAGACGAGGAGACCGCCAAAGTAAAATGCCAGCTGGATATTGACGAATGGTTATCCGATATGTATATCGGGTTTACCAACGGAAGCGATACACTTTACAACACTGTGCAAAAGGTGCTGCCGGGCGGCTGGCGCATCCTGGACGACGCGCACCTAAACACGCGCATGACGATAGAATTGGAGGCGGGCACCTCCTACGATGTGCTGACCTCGTGCGCGTCCGCCTATGGCGTGAAGTTTCGGTTTGACAACGTAAACCGCACGCTGACACTTTGCATCCCGGAGAACAACCAGCCGATGGGCGTATTCGTCACCCGGCAGCTCAACATGACGGAACTGAACTACAAGGGGAAAAGCACGGATTTTGCGACAAGGATGTACGCCTATGGAAAGGACGGCATGACCTTTGAAACGCTGAACGACGGAAAGCCGTATGTGGATGACCACCGTTATTCCGACAAGATCGTTTCGGTGTACTGGAAGGATGACCGTTACACGGACCCCCAATCGCTGCTTAACGCCGCAAAGCTGAACCTAGCGGCGCTTGCGGTGCCGTCTCGTTCCTATTCGTGCAGCGTGGTGGACTTGGCACAGACGAATCCTGAGCTATACAGCTTTCAGGATTTTTCTTTATTCAATGTCGTAACGCTGATCGACGATGTAAAGGGAACGCGGATCAACCACGTGGTGGCGGAATACACCCGCTATCCGCACTACCCGGAGAACAACGAAGTTACGCTTTCCACCGTAACGCCGACCATCCAGGATTCCGTAAAAAGCATCCAGGCACAGATCGAAAAGCCGAATAGCCAATTTCGGCAGATCATGCAGGCGGCGGTGAACACGGCAACGGAGATCATCACGGGAAACCTCGGCGGCCATTATATCGTGACAAACGGGGCAGACGGGCATCCGAACGGCTGGGCCATCCTCGATACAGACAGCATAGAGACATGCCAAAAGGTGTGGCGGTTTACCGCTGGGGGGCTTGGGCATTCCAGCAATGGATGGAACGGGCCGTATGAAGATGTTGCCATCACGATGGATGGGCAGATCAACGCTTCTATGATTACCGTGGGCATTTTGTCGGCAAACCTCATTCAAAGCGGCATTTTGCAAAGCCTGGACGGGGACGTTCAATTCGATTTGGAAAACGGCATCATCCGCTGCAAAAGCGGGCAGAGGGAAGCGGTGTTTTCCAACGGAAGCATTCAGTTTTCGCAAGGGGATCGCATCACAATAGAATTGACATCCACTGCAAGCGGAGGGGAGACGGACGGCACTATCACAATAGCGCATACAAACCCGGACGGATCACAGGACAACAACACGATATTGAGCGGAACGCTTGTGGAAAGCAATCAGATTTCTGCCTACGATTCGTTCTACTTTAATGGTCGCAGCGCCGCGTGGCAGTACGAAAACGGCAAATATTATTTGGTGGGGGTATGAGATGGTACAGCAGACAATCAACCTATATGCCTGGCGGGAAAATGAAAAGATGATCCCGCCGGTGCTCATTACACAGGGGGAATCGGATACAAGAACGGCAACCTTCCGCCTGCTGGATCAGGCGACAACGATAGACTTGACCGGCAAGAGCATTTCGTTTGAATATGACAAGCCGGACGGATTTCATGTATCGCTGATATGCCAGCCGACGGAAAATCCAGGGGAATGCACCTGTACATTTTCTGACCAGGCCGCCATTGCCCCCGGCATTGTCAACGATACGCGGGTGATGGTGCGCAGCGGCACGGATGTGTTGGAGATCGTGGGGCCTAGGCTGTATATTGCCGTGGGCATCAACGCCAGTGCCATTGTATCGTCCTCCGAGTTTGCAACGCTTTCAGCGTATATGTCCGACCTTTCTACCTATTATCAACAGGTGGCGGCGGTACAGGCGGGCCTTACGCAGACAAACGAGAACGTATCCAGTTTGGATAGTGAGCTTACGGCCTTACAAGGAACGGTTACGGGCAACAAAAGCGAATTAGACGGAAAAATTGCAAGTCTGCAATCCTCTTTGACAGCACATACCGGGAACAACACAATCCATGTGACACAGGCAGATAAAAACAAATGGAATGAAAATTCGATCACTGCCGGCTCAGTGTGGCTCTGGCCGGGGAATACACCGCCGGCAGGATGGCTGTTGTGCAACGGGCAGGCGGTGAGCCGCGCCACGTATGCAAACCTGTTTTCTGTGCTGGGTACGGCCTACGGGCAGGGAAACGGAAGTACGACGTTCAACGTGCCGGACTTAACAGGCCGCGTGCCGGTAGGGGCCAACAGCACCTATCCACTGGCAGGCAAGGGCGGTGAAGCGGCGCACGCACTGACGAGCGCAGAAAACGGGCCGCATACACATGACCGCCTGTTATGGGTGGATGGGCAGCCAGTGACGCTGACGGGCAGCGAATTGGGCGCATACAGGGTATCCTTTACATATGATAAGGGCGGCCCGAACATGGTAAGCACCTCAGAATCCGGGCAGGGACAGGCGCACAACAACATGCAGCCGTACATAGCCCAGCACTACATCATCAAATATTAGGAGGGGAAACAGATGGCATTCGGGAAACAGATCACAGGAGACAACGGTGCGTTTGTGGGGCAGTATCACCGCATCCGTACGGTGGTGTACGACTATGACGCGGAGCAGTGCCACATCACCATTGCGCATTACGCGGACAAGCAGTACCGGGAACAGGAAAAGGCGGAGATTGCGGCAAACCAAGCGAAGATCGCGCGGTACCAAGAACTGGCAGCCAAAGACCAGCTGACAGAGGAGGAGCGCGCAGAGCTGGCAGGGATGAGCCTGCGGCAGCTGGAAGCGTTCGTGCCGGAACCCAGGAACATAGGGCCTGACACTAAGGTAACGCTGGGGATAGAGGAGGATGTGCGGAAAGGCCTGTATGACAGGCTGGGCGCGGATATAAGCATATTTGAAGGCGCAGAGGACGTTTAAAAACAGGAGGGAAACCATGCAGCAAATCAAAAGCGGAAGCAAGGGCGAGGTTGTAGAGCTGGTGCAGCGGATGCTAAATGAGAAAGGGTATGCATGCGGCAGCGCGGACGGCATTTTCGGGGCAAAGACGGAAAGCGCGGTAAAAAGCTATCAGAAGGCCAAGGGCCTGTCGGCAGACGGGATCGTGGGAGACAACACGTATGCCAAGCTGTTTGCGGACAGCCTTCTGAAAAACGGGAGCCGAGGAGAGCTGGTAAAACAGCTGCAAACAAGGCTGAACGAGCAGGGATACAAGGCAGGCACGGCAGACGGCATCTTTGGGCGCAATACCGAACAGGCGGTAAAGGCACTGCAAAGCGCCGGCGGGCTTGCAGTGGACGGGAAGGTGGGGCAGAACACCTGGACGGCGCTGTTGGAAGGCACGGGCGTACCGGCAAGCGCGCATTTCAAGCTGAGCGAATTCAAGTGCAAGGACGGAACGGCAGTGCCGGCAAAATACTACGGGCACTGCCAAAAGCTGATGAACCTCTTGGAGGAGATCAGGGAAGCATGCGGGGACAGACCGATTACCATCAACAGCGGGTACCGAACAGAGAGCTACAACAAGAAGGTGGACGGAGCCAAGCAGAGCCAGCACCTGTATGCGGCGGCAGCGGACATCAAGGTAAGCGGGAAGAGCGCATCCGAGGTATACAAGCTGTGCGACAGGCTGGTAGGAAATCGGGGCGGCGTAGGGAAATACAGCGCCTTTACGCATGTGGATGTGCGCGGTCATAAGGCGCGCTGGTGAACGGCATGGAATATGTAACCAAAGAGTTTTGCAACGAGCGGCACGGGAACACCAAGGATGAGAGGGCCACGCTAAAGGGCCGGGTAACAGAGCACGGGAAGGAGATCGAGGCCCTGCAAAAGGTAGCGGATCACCAAACAAGCTCGATAGAGAGCATCACGGTACGGCTGGAAAACATAGACGCAAGGCTGAGCAAGATCGAGGACAAGCCGCGCAAGCGCTGGGAACAGGTGGTCAGCAAGCTGGTGGATTGGGCGACGCTGTTGGTACTGGGCCTGATTGCCGCAAAGATAGGACTGTAACGCCAAGAGGGCGTTCTTTTTTTACAAATAAATCAAGAGGAGAGAATGAATTTATGCTGGTAGAAGTGAGACAGTGGAACAAGCAGGACGTATTGACGGTGAGCAGCCGGGAAGTGGCACAAGACTTTGAAAAGGAACACAAGAATATCTTGCAGAACATTGAGCATTTGCGCGGACAGATGGAACCAGCTGAAAATTCAGCTGGTTACTTTATCCCTGCGATGTATAGGGATGCAAAAGGAGAGATGCGCAAAGAGTACCTGCTGACACGGGACGGATTTTCTCTGCTGGTGATGGGATTTACCGGGGAAAAAGCGCTGGCCTGGAAACTGAAATATATCCGCGCATTCAACGCGATGGAAATGATGCTGAAACGCATTTATGAGGAAAAAAAGCAATGGGAAATCGAACGGGCCAAGGGCGTTGTGATCCGGCATATGCTGACGGACACCATCAAAATGCGGATGGCAGAAAGCGCGCATAAACGGTTCGCGTATCCGAACTACACCAAGCTGATCTACAAAACGCTGTTCGGACAGTCGTTTGCGGAGCTGAAACAGAGCTACGGGATCAAGGAAAGAGAATCGCTGCGAGACCATTTAACGGTAGAGCAGCTAAGGGAAGTAGAGCACCTGGAAACGCTGGTCAGCGGGCTGATCGGCGTAGGGATGAGCTATGAACAAATCAAGGGGTTTTTAGCACAATGGTACGATCCCCAAAAAAGGATCGCATAAAGAAGGGAGAAAACAAATGAAACAATGGATCAAGGCAGCGGGCATCCGCGCGATTAAGACGGTGGCCCAAACAGCAGTGGCGATGATCGGCACGAGCGTGGTCATCTCCGAGGTAGACTGGGTGATGGTGGTAAGCGCGTCGGTGCTGTCCGGGGTATTGAGCCTACTGACAAGCGTTGCGGGTCTGCCGGAGCTGAAAAGCGAATAACAAAAGAAAAGGCCGGAGCAATCCGGCCTTTTTTGTATATTAGGGGAAATGTTTTTTTATTTGTTGGCTTGAATTATAATAAAAGTAAGAACAAATGCAGATGGGATGTTACAAGATTGGTGTATAGTGCAATGGAAATAGCAAAGTATGTAGTAACCAAATGTACAGACGACGGGCATCCAATAAGCAATTTGCAGTTGCAAAAAATTTTGTACTATATTCAAAAAGAATATTTAAAATCGGGAGATATTGCCTTTGGAGAAGATATTGAGGCATGGCGATTTGGCCCGGCAGTTCCTATTGTCTATTATGAATTTGCAGGATCTGGAGCTATGCCTATTATAGTAAGGTATGATGTGAACCTGAATTTTGAGGATAAGAAAAGAATGGATAAAATTATTGAAGAAAAAATACTGTTGAATCCTTGGGATTTGGTATCTGATTGTCATAGGGATGGTGGCGCATGGTCGTCTGTTTATAAAGAAGGAAGAGGGGATAGGCGCTTGATCCCCGTTGAATTGATTTCCAAATAAAAGTCGGTTTCGGGGTGTTTCAGATGGCTGTTTTCGATGTTGCAAAATATATTCTTCATGAATTAGGAGCAATCCAAGTTTGGAAACTTCACAAGCTTATATACTATTGCCAAGCATGGTCTTTAGTTTGGGACGATGAACCTTTGTTTGAAGAAAACTTTTATGCATGGGACAATGGGCCAGTGTGCAAGGAACTGTATGAAAAGCACATTGGATTGTATAGACTCTCTGAAAATGACATACATGGTGAGATAAATGGGTTTACCACAAGCCGGAAAAAGACCATGGGTGCCGTTTTGGATCATTACGGAGACAAAGAACCATACTGGTTGAGAGAACTGGTTCGCGAGGAAGATCCTTGGAAAAAAGCGAAGGAGTATAAAGATTCGATCATTACAAAAGAAAGCATGTTTGAATATTATAGTTCATTGTTGGATGTCGAAATCGATCAAGAAAGCGTTTGTACAAAATTGCCGAAAGAACAATATAACCCGGAGGAAGATTTGATATGGGAGTCTTTAGTGTAGCAAATTGGTTTTTATATAAAGATTCTATGACACTGCTAAAACTACAAATACTCTGTTATTACGCCTATGCTTGGTCACTTGTTTTCTTGAACAAAAATGAGAATATAAAACACAAGCTTTTTGAAGACACTTTCCAAGGATGGGCGATGGGGCCGAATTGCCAAACTTTGTATGAGAGATACAAAAACTTTCGCCCATATGAAATGCCAAAACGTGATGGAAAAATAAAAATATATGATAAACGTATTGATAGGATATTAGAATCCGTTTGGTACACATATGGAAGGTTTGACGGAATGGATTTAAGTTCAATCGTATTGCATGATGATCCTGTTATAATTTCAAGAGAAGGGTTAAAACCATGGGAATCGGGATACAGGGTGATACAAGACAAAGACATGTACAGATATTACAAAGGGCTGCTTAATGGAACCCCGAAAGAGTGAAATAAAAAATGGATGGGGCGTAATAGCAAAGATAAGTGGGGCGTAATAGCGGGCGTAATAGCACGCCATTTTATCCAACTTTTCTCCACTTTCTTTTTTGAACGTGGGCGAAAGCAGAAGATTCAGAGCATCAAAAAAGCCTGAAAACTCGGCATTTTCAGGCTTTTTGGCGGAGAAGGAGGGATTCGAACCCTCGCGCCGGTACACCCGACCTACTCCCTTAGCAGGGGAGTATTTTTTGCCTATATATCGGCGTTTTTAGATGGCCTGGGCGTAATAGAGGCGTAATAGAACTATAATTTATCTACAGCAGACAGTATATCGTCTATTTTTATGTGCGTATATCCAAGCGTGGTTTGATACGATCTATGGCCCGATGCTCTCTGAATGATTGCCGGTTGTATACCTGCCCTTGCCATGTTTGTGTTAAACGTATGACGGCAACATCCCGGCGTTAAAGAGGAAACTCCGATGCTCCCCATCGTTTCCTTATATCTTTCATAAAATTGATTTTCACTCAACGGAATTAACCGCTCAGTGCATTTCAATAAAAGTTCAGAAACAATAGGGAGTATCTTTTTTGCAATGGGAATATGCCTTTGCTTTCCTGCGCTTGTCTTGATCCCACATGCCATGTATCTTTCGTTGACATGAATGTCCTTTTTCTTTGCCGACAAAAGTTCTCCGGTCCTCATTCCTGTGTAAATCATGATAAGTGCTCCACCCAATATTACTCTTTCAACAGAATCGACAGGGAAAAGGTTGTAATTTTTCCACATGATAGCTATATCGATATCTGTATATGTTTCTTTTTTCGGTTCTGGGCATTTTGGCAATTTTATATATGACGCATAGTCCTTTTGCACCCAGTCGTTGGCAACTGCATATCGAAATATTTTCCTAAGCAACGCTTTAACATCCCGTTTTGGATAAAAGTCACCAGGGGTTTCGTCAACAATATGTTGCAGATCAGGAATTCTTATATCCGATATATTACGAAACCAGATCGGCCTAATACGACGATATGCAATATCATAGGCCCTTTGTTTATCCTTTGACAGTTTTTCAATATCGACACTTATTATCTTATAGACTTCCTGTATGTTGATGGATTCATAGGATGGTTGGCTTTTCTCCGATTCTAAAAATTTCATGGCATCTTTTTTTGTTGAGAATCCACCCTTTCTTTTGCTGATACGAGAACCATCCATTTTGTATCCAATGGTCCACTCTGCTCTCCATTTCCCATTTTTCATTTTGTATACGGACCCTTGTCCATTTCCTCTTTTTTTAGTGCCCATACGATTCCACCTCCACCAAAATTGTATAAGAACGCTTGCGTCTATGATGGATGCAGATTTTGGTTACTTTCTCATTGCGACAGCGCAAAAGATGATAGGAAATAAGTTTGTTTATTGCGAGTTTTGCTTGTTCATGTGACAATGTTTTTTCCAAACATACATTCGTTCCGGACAACACAGCATCAGCATGCCCATCCAGATCGACAGGCACTACATCAAAATAATATGTATTCATTTTAGCGCTCCTTATACGAACATATGTTCTCTTTTGTGATTCAAGTATACCAGAACTAACTAAAAATGCAATAGACTTTTTGGACCAATTTTATAAAAATAAAAAAGCCCTCGTAAGGGCTTTTGTTATTCTCTTTTATTTGCTTGGAACTAATTTGATTTTTACTCCGTCTATTTTTAAGGTAACCCCTTCTTCTAAAGAAATATTTTTATATTCCTTTTCGTAGAGCTCGTCTTTTTTTACGCCCATAATTGCATTAAGTCCACCGCTGTAAATGTTGTCAGAGGAGACATTTCCGTTACCCGAAACAGCCTGGATATCATACACGCCCGCAGGGAAGTCAGTGCCCGCAACAAAATTTCCGTTAGATAGCTCAATTTCTTCCGTGTTTGGCTGTTCTCTTTTTGATAACGCAGCTCCGGACGCATCCTCAGAATGAATTTTTACTACAACACCACCAGAGATTCTTAATAGCGTATCTTCTGGCAAGGAAATATTTGAATAGCTTTTCTGATACAAATCATCATCTTTTACACCCATGATAGCATTGATTCCACCATCGAACTGGTTGTCCGAGGAAACATTCCCATTACCGGAGACAACTTCAATATCATACGTCCCAGCAGGAAAATCTATACCGGATGTATAATTTCCGCTTCCGAGTTCAGCATCATAAACAATAGATGCAACCGGGGTTGTGGATTCAGTTTGTTGGGATGACTGCTCTTGTTTTTGAGATGACTGTTCTGCTCCCTGTGTTTCTGCGGTTCCTCCTCCTGACATTGCGCCACCAATTCCAGCCAACACAAGAACGGCAATTACCCATACCCACCATTTTTTGTACCAAGCCTTTTTTGTTTGTTCTGCCATTGCAAATCCTCCTGCACAAATTTGTACTCGTTTCCCCCAAACCGAGCCTTTATATATACCGCAAAGCGGTATTATTCCTCATTCAAATCCTTTTGCAATGCTTCTCGATAAGCGGCCAATGCAGCTTCCAGCCATTGTTTCTCCGCTGGATTGACAGGCCCTACATAGTCACCTTTTACCATGATTTTATCTTGAATCTGGATTTTTGGCAACGGGTCATCCGTGCGCCCTAACAAATAGTCTACGGAAACTCCAAGATACTCCGCAATTTTGTCTATATATTTTTTGTACGATTTTGTCTTTCCTGTTTTCCAATCAGTGACAGCAGATTTGTTAATTCCAATATCCTTTGTAAGCTGCTTATCAGTGATATTTCTCCTTTTCATACAAGAGAGAATTTTTTTTACTGTATCATCCATATAAAAATCCTAAAATTTCTAAAATAAATATTGACTTTCTGAAAAATTCAGAATATAATCAACTTGTAAGAAGCACAAAGGGAAAAAGCCCAGCGTGCACATACATCTATCAACAATATACCACAAAGGAGGTGCAAAACCAAGAGTGAAGCGGGATTGGATGAGAGAAAAAAGAAAGGAACTTGGGCTAACGCAAGTACAGCTTTCTGCAAAAGCAAACGTAAGCATTCGTTCCATTTCCCATGCGGAGATGGGAGTAAGAACCCCAAGAGTTCCGATTGCCAAACGGTTGGCGGCGGTGCTTGGCGAGGACTGGACAAAGTTCTATGAAGAACCCTAACGGTTCACAGCAGGATTGTCCGTTCTGCCGACAAGATAGTCAATAGACACATCAAAGAAGTCGGCAAGGGCAACAAGTACAGGGAGTGTTGGCTGTGTTTCTCCTTTTTCATACCGCTGGTATTGGCGGACAGTGACATTGGCAGCTTGTGCAATATCCTTTTGGAGAATGTTTCTACTGTTTTTTATGAAAATAATCCGCTCTTGAAATGTCATGTCAATCTCCTAAAAAATCATTGACAAGACATAAATGTCATGTTAGTATAGTCACAGAACAAGACATAAATGTCATGTTAGTACGAATGTGAGGGGTGATGATGAGCGCGGAAGAAACGAAACTCAAAATCAAACGCAAAGAAACACCTTTAACGCAAGCAGAGCTTGCAAAAATCGCCAGGATTACAGAACGGCAATATCAGCGGTACGAATCGGGTAAAAGCATCCCAAAGGCCGATACAGCCAAGCTGATAGCACTGGCGCTAAACAGTACGGTGGAAGAACTGTTTTAGACACAACAAGAGTACCAAAGAAAAAGAGGTTTTGCAACGGATGTTCTGCTGTAAGAAAAGAATACCAAAGAAGGAAGGCAAAGAGGATGGCAGACCTTGGAAGCATTTTGCGGGAAAGCAGGCAGACAGCGCACCTGTCGCAGGAAACAGCGGCAATGCAGAGCTTTTGCGATGTAAGTACGATTCGGCGATATGAAAACGGGAGCATTCTTCCGTCCTGGGACACGATTTGCATGCTGTCCGATGTGTATAGAGATCCGGGTCTAAAGTACCGGGCACAGCAGGAAATGGAGGCATGGCAAGATACCTTTCCGCATGTGGAATTTGTGCCGCTTCCCATATCGGCGTTGCATTTGATTTCTGCAACAAAGGAAATGAGCGATAACGCCGGTATGCTTGCAGAAATCTTGGCAGATGGGAAGATTGGCACGGATGAACTAGAGGAATGGGAACAGCTACTACATTCAGTGAAAGAACAGATTGTGGCCTGTACCCAGGTCTTGGAGGCGGGAGCGGATGGCAAATGACTTTAGAGGAAATCAAGGCTATACCAGATGATTGGATCACGGTAGAGCAAATGGCAGATTTTCTTAAATGCGATGAACAGGCGCTTCGGATGCAGGCAAAGAAAGATAGGGAAAGTATTGATTATTTAGGCCCTGTAACGATAGGAAAACGAACAAAGTTTTGGAAGCCCGCCGTAGTAACACATTTTGAAAGGCTGAAAGGCGCATGAAAATCAAAGAAACAAGAACAGCATGCGGACTGACGCAAAAGGCGCTGGTGGAGATCATCGGGCAAAGCGGGATAAAGCTGGACAAGCCGGCATATTCCAAGATAGAAACCGGCGCGGCATTGCCAACGGTAGAGCAGCTTCGGGCGATGTGCCAGGCCATGGGATGCAAGCCGCTTGATCTGTACACGGAACCAGAAATCGACCTGATCCATTGCATGGACGGTGAGTTCGCGCCTAAGACGGCGAAAAAGGACGGACATAGGATTAAACGCAAAGCGACTTTCCGCGTTCCTGAATGGTGTTGCAAGTGGCTGGAACCGCAAATGCTGCAAGAGCTGGGTTACACAACGGCACAGCAATGGTTTTTAGACATGGTACGGCGCACGCAAGTGCGGTATGAACGACGGTTGAAACGCGCGGAACGAAACCGGCAGCGAACCGTATGCCCGCACTGCGGCGCACCGATAGAGAACGGCGCACAGTGCAGCTGTGAGCTGAGCGCATAACAGCAAAACGAGAGCCCGCCTTAAGCGGCACTCCAATCCTTTAAAAACACTCCAAAAAAAATAGAATAAACGTCTGGTCTCGGCCGCACAGACAACCAATATATACGGAGTGCCGCGCAAGGTGGGTTCTCGGGAAAGGGAACAATGGCAAGCTACGAATATTACGATCCGAAACCAAAGCGGAAACGGATCACGATTCCACAGAACAAAACGAACACACAGTACGGCAAGGACAAGCAAATTCAGGGGTATTTGCGGGAGGCAAACAAAAAGAAAGGACAGGTGTGATGAAACGCAGGATTGAAACCTACAGCGACGCTTGGTTCTACTGGGTAGGAGCGATAACAATCGCAGGATTTACCTTGTTCCGCTGGGCGGCCTGGATGGTATGGGCGGTGATGGGATGAAAACGGACAAAAGAAAAACCGCGCAAGCAGCGGCAACTGCAAAACGCGGCAAAGCAAAAAAGTCTACCAAAAATATACCACAGAAATGGAGTGTGTGCAAGCATGGCAGCATGGAATGACCCGTTTGGGGAACGCATCAGAGCAAACGTGCAGCGGTGCGATAGGTGCGGCACAGAGCTGGACGAGGGAGACAACGCCTACTTTACCGGGCTGGACATGCTGTGCTTAGACTGTGCAGAGGCGGAAGCCAAGGCCCAAGCGGAACAGGACACCGTGGAAACAATACAAACGCGGTTTCATGCGATGGAGCAGCGCGGATTGACACGGCGGGATATAGATGCCCTGTACGACCTATTGCAGGATGTGATGGGCGATGAAGAGAGCGCGATAGAGGACAACCTGGCGGACATGCGGGTGGTGCTGGACGAATGGGGGGAGGGGTATGTGGCTTGAATGCTGGATAGAGTGCGATGTGTGCCACCAGGCCATGGAGCTTTCACACGTCATACAGCTTCCGGACGGCAGCTATGTGTGTGACGAGTGTATGGACGATAGGAGGATATAAATTGGAGAAATTCAACCCATCGGAGCACATGATCAAGCTGAAGGGCAAGGATTACTTGCAGGTGATGTGGCGACTGTGCTGGTTTCGGGAGGAAAAGCCGAACTGGTGCATAGACACACAGCTGGTGAGCCATGAGGGGGACAGCGCGGTGTTCTGCGCCAAGATACTGGACGAGGAAGGAGTCATGAAGTCCTCCGGCTATGGCAGCGAAAGCAAGAGGGATTTTGGCGATTACCTGGAAAAAGCGGAAACCAAGGCAGTGGGCAGAGCGCTTGCGATGCTGGGCTACGGCACACAGTTTGCCCCGGACCTGGACGAAGGCGAGAGGATCGTAGACAGTCCAGTACAAAGGCAGCCAGTCCAAGGAGATGATCTTCCCACCTACACGCCGAAAAAAGCGACCAAAGCCCAGCTGAAACAAATCCAGGAAGCGGCAGGCGGGGACATAGAGCTGGTCAAGCATGTATTGGGCCTGTTCGGTTACCAAAGCAGCAAGGACGTGGAAGGGGAAAAGGTACAAGCCATCCTCGGCACCATCCGGCAGAAGGTGGGGGCATAGCATATGGACATCATGCAGGAAATGTCCACGCTGCGCGTCATGCTGGACAGAGCGGTCACAGAAGCCAAGGAACGGGGGCGGGTGCTGGCAAAATGCGAGCACGATTACCGGGTCGCCAAAGCGAAATACATATTGCAGCAGCGCACAGAGGGCACGCCTGTCACCATCCTTGCAGACCTAGCCAAGGGGGAGGAACACATCGCCCGTCTGTGCATGGAACGGGACATCGCCCAAACGCTGTACGACAGCAGCAAGGAAGCGATCAACAGCTACAAATTACAGATCAGGATCGTACAGGAACAGATACAGAGGGAGTGGAACCAGGCTTGAAGGCAGCGAGAACCAAAGCGCTTGGCATCTCTCCGTCAGTGAAAAGGAAGGTATGGGCCAGAGACAAGGAGCGCTGCATATTTTGCCAAAGCCCCTATGCGGCTCCGGAAGCGCATTACATCCGGCGGAGCCAAGGGGGCCTTGGCATAGAACAGAATATTTTCACAGCGTGCAGGCGGTGCCATAGAAGGTTTGACGAAGGAACAAAAGAACAACGGGAACAGATGAAGCGCTGGGCCAAATCCTACCTGCAAAGCAAATATGCGGGCTGGAAGGAAGAGGGCCTGGTGTACAAAAAGGGGGCCATGGAATGAACAGAGCAACGCTGATAGGGAACCTGACGAAAGACCCGGACATGCGGCAGACACAAAGCGGCGTATCGGTGTGTACATTCACCCTTGCGGTGCAGCGGCGGTACGCAGACCAAAACGGAGAAAAGCAAGCGGACTTTTTCAACGTCGTATGCTGGCGGGGGTTAGCGGACAACTGCGGCAAATACTTGACAAAGGGCAGCAAAGCAGGGGTGCACGGCAGCATCCAGAACCGCAGCTATGAGGACAAGCAGGGGAACAGGCGCACTGTGACAGAACTCATCGCGGACGAGGTGGAGTTTCTAAGCCGAAAGGTGGAGACGCAAGCGCCGGCGTATCAAGAGATAACAGACAACGAGCTGCCGTTCTAAGGGGGCAGAGATGAAATATATCAGCCAGATCAATGCGTTTTACGATGCGCTAGAGATAAACCCCTTGCCAGCTCCGTCTATTGCCTTATGGCATGCATTGCATGCGATAGCAAACAAGACGGGATGGCAACAAGAGTTTTCCGTGTCCGTATCAAGCCTTGGCCTGCGGGCTGGCTTAAACGAAGCGGCTGTAAAAAGAGCAAGAAATAAACTAAAAGAAGCGGGATTTATAGAGTGGCGATCCAGGGCGGGGAACAAGTCAGCCACCTACAGGCTTACAAAGCTGTACAGTGAAACTTCTGAATTTGTGGTACAAAATCAGGGCAAAAATGCACCGCAAAGTGTACCACAAACTGTACCACAGTGTGTACCACAAGTTGTACCGCAAAGTGTACCCATTAATAGACATAGACTAAGACTAGACAAAGAAGATACCCCCCAACCCCCCAAAGGGGAGAGAGTGAACTACCAAGCAGTGGCGGAGCTGTTCAACGAGACATGTCCCTCCCTGCCGAAGGTACGGGATTTGACAGACCAGCGCAGAAGAGCGATCAAGGCGCGGTTTAGAGAGGGAAACACGATAGAGGATTTTCAAGAAGTGTTTGCAAAGGTGCAGGCCAGCAGTTTTTTGACAGGGAAAAACGGGGGCTGGAAATGTGGGTTTGATTGGATTCTGAAGCCGTCAAACTGGCAGAAGATCAAAGAGGGGAACTACGACAATGGCGTTAAACGCAATACAAACCCCACGCTGAACTATGCACAGAGAAGCCGGGAGGATGCAAGCTGCCTGGACAGCCTGGTGCAGTATTGAGGGAGAGCATGACAAAACAAAGCGAATGGAAAAGCGATAGGAAGCGTGTGGCAATGGTGCTGCAAAAAACGCACGGGGGACAAGACCTGACAACGGCAGAATACAACATCGTCATGGCGTACTGGCGGGGACAGAAAAGCCAAAAGGAGCTGTTTGACCGTGTGTTTGAGAGGGTTGTGGGATGAAACTAATCCTTCCGAGACTGCCGGGCCTGAATGAGTACATCAGCGCAGAAAGAAGCAGCAAGCACGCAGCGGCCGGGATGAAACGGCAGTGCGAGCGGGAGATACGGCTGTGTATCCGTGCGCAGTGGAAAGGGAAAGTGCGGTTCCAACGGCCTGTTGCCATGCGGTATCTGTGGGTGGAGAAGAACAAACGGCGGGACAAGGACAACATCGCGTTTGCCAAAAAGTTTATCCAGGATGCACTTGTGAAAGAAAAGGTGATTCAAAACGACGGATGGACGCAGATAGAAAGTTGGACAGATGCTTTTACGGTGGATGCACAGTGTCCAAGGGTAGAAGTGGAACTGGAGGAGGTATGAAACAGTGACACAAGAACAGATCAACAAAATTCTTGCAAGCCATAAAGAATGGATGAAAGGAACGGGAGTGGAAAGAGCAGACCTGCGTGGTGCAGACCTGCGTGGTGCAAACCTGTGGGATGCAGACCTGCGTGATGCAGACCTGCGTGATGCAGACTTGCGTGATGCAAACCTGTATGGTGCAGACCTGTGTGGTGCAGACCTGCGTGATGCAGACCTGCGTGTTGCAGACCTGCGTGATGCAAACCTGCGTGATGCAGACCTGCGTGATGCAAACCTGTGTGATGCAGACCTGCGTGTTGCAAACCTGTGTGGTGCAGACCTGTGTGTTGCAAACCTGTGTGGTGCAGACCTGCGTGGTGTCAGACATGACGAAAGAACAGCCTTTTACGCCATGCAGTGCCCGGAAAAGGGGGCATATATCGGATACAAAAAGGCGGGAGGAAAAATCGTAGAGCTGGAAATACAGGAAGATGCAAAGCGTTCCTCAGCAACAACAAGAAAGTGCAGAGCCAGCAAAGCTAAGGTGTTGTCTATCACAAGCATAGACGGGGAAGAACACTTTGAGGAGGCAAAGAGCAATTACGATAACTCGTTTGTCTACGAGGTGGGAGAGACCGTCGAAGTGAAAGACTTTGATGAGAACAGATGGAACGAGTGTTCGGCGGGCATTCACCATTTTATCACGAGAGGAGAAGCGGAGAGGTATTAAACGCAGAGACCGCCTGTCTGCCGGGTGAAGCCATACGCCCGGGAAGAGCCTCCTTCAAAGAAGCCGGGTGCCTGAAACCAGGCGCTCGGCAGATGGGCGGTCAGGAGAGGGGAAAGCATGAAGATAAAGCTGGACAAGGGCACAAAGATGCCGACAAGAGCACACAGCACGGACGCGGGGCTTGATCTATATGCACGGGAAACACAGATCATCCCGGCCAAGGAAAGCGCCATATTTGATACAGGGGTGCATGTAGAGCTGCCGGAGGGAACAGCAGGGTTCTTGAAAAGCAAAAGCGGGCTGAACACAAAGCACGGAATCACCAGCGAGGGCGTGATCGATGTGGGATATACCGGGAGCATCGTGGCCAAGCTGTACAACCACAGCGGCACGGACTACAAGGTCAACGCAGGAGATAAAATTACGCAGCTTGTGATTGTGCCGATTTTAACGCCTGAATTGGAACTGGTAGAAGCGCTGGAAGAAACACAGCGTGGGAACAACGGATTTGGGAGTACGGGGAAATGAACCAAGCCAAGCAAAGCAGGATAGAGTTTGAAACATGGGAATACATCCTGCCCGCCATGCAGGAGATCGCAAAAGTGAGCGCCAAGGGCTTTGCAAAGTACGGGGCTGAGAACTGGGCGCGGATAGAGACAAAGGACAACATCAACCATGCGCTTCGGCACCTCTGCTTGTACAGAGACAAGAGGGAAGGTGTCCCGCTGCCGGAGGGAGAGGAGCACGAAAACCATCTGGCGCATGCGTGCGCCCGGCTAATGATGGAGATAGCAAAGGAGGGCTAAATGCCAACGTGGGCGAGGATGTGGATTTTGTGCACGGGGCTGGTATGCTTTGTGGCGCTGTATGCCGTGGCCAGGGAGATCAAGCACAAACCAACGCGCATTGCGGTATGCGGATTTTTGATAGGGCTTGTGAGTGCGTTGATGATTGTGGGGCTGTGGGAATGAGAAAAAGAGCAAAAAAGAGACCAACGCTGTGCTGGTCATGCGCGAGGTTTTGCGGGCAGTGCAGCTGGTCGGCGCGGTTCGAGCCGATAGCGGGATGGAGCGCAGAGGAGGGAAGCCTGACGCGACAATACGGAGGCACGCTGAAAACCTACACTGTTCTACAATGCCCTTTGTATGAAAGGGATTCGGAAGAGGACGGAAACAGGAGGGCAGAAAGCCACGCCATTGCCAAAGCATTGTAAGGGATGCTTTTACAGGCGAAACCTGGGCGCGGACAGCGGAGAAAAGTTTTGCGCGTACATTCTTCTGGAAGGAATCTCGCGAGGGTGTGATGTAGAGAATTGCGATAAGAAAAGAACGGATAAGCAGATCAGGAAGAAAAAACGCTGGGAGGATTTCTATTGACGATAGAACAACTAGAAAATTGTAGATCGGCAAAGGGAGAAATACAATCACTGCGTGAGAGAATAGAAAGAATCAAGAGCGATAGGGAGCGAATGACTCAAACCATTACAGGAATGCCGAGAGGTAAAAACAACTGCCAAAGCAGGATAGAAGAACTCACGGTTAAGATGATGGAATTACAAGAAGAGCTAGCGGAAAAGGTATATCAGAGAGAACAGGAGATTAGCCAGGTAGAAGGGTGGATTGAGACGATCAATCCATATTACAGGATTGTCATCAGAGAATTTTATGTTAATGGACTATCTGTTCCAATGATTGCACGAAAGGTAGGGTATAGTGAGAAGCATATTTTTTGGATACTAAGAAAAATCACACCCAATCGTACCAAAAAACGTGAAATAATATAGACTGAGGAAAAAAGGGAAGGCCGGTATACAACGGCCTTTTTCTTTTGGGAAAACGTACACTGCGGAAGGGAAGCCGGGGGCGGGGGCTTGGCGGTGTAAAGGGGGAAACAATGCAAACCAAGACGTTGTATCTGCGGGAGGTCGTCCCGTATGAGAACAACCCAAGGAAAAATGACAGTGCAGTGGATGCGGTTGCGGAAAGCATAGGAGCGCTGTAAAAGAGGGGTGGTGTTGTGGCGCGGCATTTGACGGACAGGGAGAAAAAGAAGATTATCGCGGATTATGCGGAGCTGGGGAGCTGCAACGCCGTGGCGAAAAAGCATAAGCGGTCGTGGACAACGATCAAACAGGTGGTGGAAAGCGACCCGGATACCATGAAAAAGTGCGAACAAAAAAAGGAAGAGAACATGCGGGACGTACTGGCGTGGATGGACGCGCGGAAGGACACGGCATGCGGCGTGCTGGATAAGCTGCTTGCTGCGATGAGCAACGACGAGATCATAGGGAAATCCACCATCAGCCAGATTGCCACAGCGTTCGGGGTTGTGACGGATAAATTCATGACCTTGCGCACCCAGCAAGAGGTGCATCCGCTGCTCAAGGATATAGCCGAGGCCATGAAGGAGAAACCTTGATGTTATCCGATAAACAAAAACAATTTATCTTGCGGCCATTTCGCCACGCGCTGGACGTAGCGGAGGGTACGCCGAGAAGCGGCAAAACAACAGCGTGTATCCTGCGCTTTTTTTGTTTTTTGAACATGAGCGCGGACGCCAATTTTTTGGTGGTAGCTTCCACGCAGCAGCAAGCGTTCCGCCTAGTCATGGATGGTGACGGCAACGGCCTTTTATATCTATTCGGAGGCGCAGCGCAGATCAAGCATGACGACCACGGAGACCACCTGGAAGCCGTCACTGCAACAGGAACAAAAAAGATATATTACAAGGGCGGGGCCAAGGCAGACAGCGACAAAAGCATACGCGGCCTTTCGCTGGGCGGGGTGTATTTTTGCGAAATAGATATTTTGCATATCAATATGATCCAGGAATGCTTTCGGCGTACCTATGCAGCCCAAACAAGATGGCATCTGGCAGACTTAAACCCGCCTGCGCCCCATCACCCGGTTATCAAAGATGTATTTGAGGTACAGGATACATACTGGACGCATTGGACGGTAGACGATAACCCCATCATCACAGAGCAACGCAAGCATGAGCTGTATCAGACGCTTAGCAAGAACCCGTATTTGCTCAGGCGTGACTGGTACGGCGAGCGGTGTATGCCGCAGGGCGTGATCTATGCTATGTTTGACCACAACAAGCACATTGTACCGTCGATTCCGGCTAACGAAAGAAAGCTGGAGATGTTCTTTGCGGGCGACGGCGGATTAACAGACGCCACCAGCATCGGGTGCTATATGGTGACGGTGCAAGAGCGAGCCGGGCAGGATTTTTTTAAGCTGTACCGCGTGGCGGGCTGGTATTATTCAGGGGCGGATACCGGCACAGTAAAGGCGATGAGCCTACAAGCGCGGGAGCTTGCGGGCAGCTTTTTCCCGGATTGCAGGCAAAAAACAGGGATGCAGGAATCCTGTATCAAGATAGACCCCGCCTGCAAAGCGCTTCGCGCAGAGCTGGACATGCTGGGCCTGTATACCGATAAGGCGGACAACAACGGCAAGGACATAAAAGGAAATCGAAAGGGCATTGAAGTGGGCATAGAATACGCGCAAAGCAGCCTTGCAGACGGGCGCTTTTTTTGCGTGGAAAACAATCGGTTTGGGCACGAGGACTTTTTGCGGGAGATCGGCATGTATTGTGTGGACGCGCACGGGCACCCGGTGGACATGTACAACCATGCCATGGACGAGTTCCGCTATGCGCACAATTATTTCTATAAAAACTATGTATTGTAAGGCGGTGTGAGGGGCCTTTGTTTGAAAGAGTAAAAGAGAGGGTGAAGAGCTGGATGGAGCTGGCAAAGACAAAGACGGGTATGGCCAAGGAGTTTAAGGACATCTTTGAAGTGGGTGGCGTGCCGGCGTTCAATCAGTTCTATTACTTTGGCATATTCATATGGAAATACCTATACAGGGGATATTACAAGCCGTGGCACAGGATCAGCGCGCCGACGGTCAAGGATGCGCTTCACGAACGGGACTTGGAGCGAATGGATACGGCCAAAGCGATCTGCGCGGAATTGGCAGGGCTGATTTGGAACGAGCAGTGCGAGATCAGCGTATCCCAGGAGACCGGCAAAGACCAGCTGCTGGATGAATTTGTGCATGATGTGCTGATGAAAAACGGATTTTGGACAAAGATGCAGGAGCACATCGAACAGGTAATGGCGCTGGGCGGCGGTGCGATCAAGGTATGGTATGAGGAAAAGCGGGACGGAGAGGGCAATGTGATCCCGGGCAGCGGCAGCATCCGGCTGGGCTTTTGTATGGCAGATCAGTTTGTGCCTACGGCCTGGGACAATACGCAGGTGACGGACGGCGTATTCATCAGCAGGCAGGCCAAGGACGGCTATTATTACACCCGGCTGGAATGGCATAAGTGGGACGGGCTGACCTACTGGATCAGCAATGAAGCGTACCGATCTGAATACAAGCAAAACGGCGCCAAAGAGCCGCAGGATATTTTGGGCTTTCGCTATCCGCTGAACGCTGCCTACCCGTTTTTGGATGAGCAAACGCCGCTGCAAGGGCTTTCCACTTCACTGTTTGCCTATTACAGGCCTGCGATTGCCAACAACCTGGACGACGATTCCCCGCTTGGCGTATCCATTTACGCCAACGCGCTGAGCACGCTGAAAGCGCTGGATATTTGCTATGACAGCTTTGTGCAAGAATTTCGCTTAGGGAGAAAGCGCATCATCGTACCGGCTCAGTGCCTCCGCACGGTACAAGACCCTATAACGAAGGAATCCAGGCGCTTTTTCGATGCGACGGACGAAGCGTATGTGGCGTTGAAAACCGACGATACAGACGCGCTGAAAATACAGGACAATACCGTTTCTCTGCGGGTGGGCGAGCATGAGCAGGCCATCAACGCGCTGCTTTCCATCCTTTGCTTGCAGGTGGGCTTTTCCGCCGGTACTTTTACCTTTGACAGGGCGCAGGGCCTAAAGACCGCCACAGAGGTTATCAGCGAAAACAGCAAGACATACAAGACCATCAAAAGCAACCAACTACAGATAAAGGCCGCCATCGACAGGGTGGTGGACGCCATTGTACAGGTCGCGAGCCTATACGATGTTCATTGGAACGGAACGAGCATCCGAGCCCTTTCTGCGCTTGGCTGGGAAACCAAGGTGGTATTTGACGATTCCATTTTGCAGGATCGGCAGACAAACATCAACGAGGGTATTTTGCTGGCAACCAACGGCCTGATGAGCAAGAAGCGCTTTTTGATGGAAAAGCTGGGATATACCGAGGAGGAAGCGGCGCAGGAGTTAGAGGAGATTAAGCAGGAAAGCGGCATATCCGCAGATGTATTTGATTTTGCACAGGCGGGTGCACAGGAAGGCATGAGCCAGGACGAGGAGCCGGAAGCACAGGAGGAACGTGAAAGCGAGGCGGAGGATGAAAGCTGATGGCGCAGATTACGCAGCAGCAAATCTTGGCGCTGTCCGAGCCGGTAGAGCAGATATACAGCAACGTGGTGGATGCGCTGCTGGTAAACCTGGCCAAGCACCTAAAAGGCGGAGGCACCCTTACCACAGAGCAGTGGGAGATGCAAAAGCTGTCCGAGATGGGGCAGCTGACGCAGGAGAGCATTGAGATCATTGCAAACCTTACCGGCCTTGCGCCGGAGGAGATAGAAAAGGCAATGGAAAATGCGGTGCTGTGGGCGACAGAGGACGTGGAAAAAGCGCTTAAGGAGGGGGTAAAGAAGGGAGCGGTATCCGCGCCTCCCTCCCAGGGGGTCTTAGCGAGCGAAAGCGTAGCGCAGGCCTTGCGGGCGTTGGAAGCGCAGGCGGTGGACAAAACAAACTTAGTCAATACCAACATGCTGCAAAGCACCCTTGCACAGTATCGGAAGGCAGTGGCGAATACGGCGCACATCGAACGGCAGATACGCGCTGTGCAGCAAACCATGGATACCCAGGCGTCCCGTGTTGCAACCGGCACAGCAACGCGTACGCAGGCTTTGCGGGAAGCGCTGGGGCAAATTCACAAGGAGGGCATTACAGGCTTTTACGATAAAGCAGGGCGGCAGTGGACGCCGGAAGCCTATGTCAACATGACGGTGCGCACGACGGTACACAATACCGCCATAGAATCGGTAAAAATACGCCAGGAGGATTACGGGGCAGACATTTTCCAGGTATCCAGGCACAGCGGCGCCAGGCCCTTGTGCTATCCGTACCAAGGCCGCTTTTTTACCTGGAACAACAGCGGCGGCACATTTATGGACGGCGAAGGGAAAAACCACAGGTATGCGCCTATTTCCTCTACAAGCTATGGGAAACCGGCAGGATTATTTGGCATCAACTGCGGGCACCATCCGATCCCAATTATTCCGGGAGTGACGATCCCGCGTGAAAGAGCCAAGCAGAACAAAGAGCAAAACGACAAGGCGTACGCGCTGTCCCAAAAGCAGCGGGCCTTGGAACGGAATATCCGCTATGCAAAGCAGCGGGCCGCCATGCTGGAGGCGGCAGGCGATACGGAAGGATTTGCGGCGCTGTCTGCCAAAATCAAGGAAGAACAGAGAAAATACAATGCGTTCTGTAAGGCGGCAGGACGGACAAAAAGGACAGACAGAACCCAGGTTTTCGGGTATAATAAAAATGTGGCAAGCAGTGCCAAGCAGGTGCAGCGCTTCAACAGCGTTATAAACGGAACCAAGACGGTGGACGGCGTTGCCGTGAGCGTGAGCGCACATACCTATGCACAAGCCAAGGCACGGAATGTTTCCGCAGAGAATATTGTGGACGCATTGACAGCGCCGCTTTCTGTGCGCAATGTAAAGTTTGACGCAAAGAACAGGCCGAGCAAGCAATACATCGGGGCAAAGGCCACTGCTTCCGTCAATCCGTTAAACGGAAGGGTCACATCGTGCTGGAGGACGTCCAGCGAGAAAGCAAAAAAATTGGCAGGGGGGAAAGGCGATGAAGTTTAAGTTTGAAGAAAACGAATTGCAGCTGATGCGGAAGCTGCCGATTTCCTTTGACCCGCTGGAGGATTTAACGGGAGATGAGATACTGGAACTTGTAGAGGCGCTGGAAGATCATCACGGCGCTGTGGCATACGAGGCGGAAGGTGAGCTTGTTGCTGATATTCTGACAAGCATTGCAGATCAAGGCGGCTGAAACGGAGAAATAAAAACCACCCCGAACAAGGGTGGTTTTTTGATGCAAATATTTAGGAGGGAATCATGAAGGAACCATGCAAACACACTTTTATCGGGAAGGCGGACGGGGTGCACTGCACAAAGTGCGGCGTATCCATGACCACGGAGGCATACAGGGCCTTCCTGGCCCCGCGGCAAGCGCCGGGGAAAAAGACAGCATCCAGAAAGAAAAAGACGGAGAAGGGGGAAAAAAGCTGTGATTGACTGCCAAAAAATGTGCCGCATGCTGGAGGGCGCACAGGCCATTGTGCGTACGATGATGGACAACCAAGAGGAGAACATTATAACGCCGCTGGAAACGTCTCTTAAAGCGATGTTGCAAGCGGCGGTAGCACAGTTCCCGTCCGCCGTACAGGGCGGCGAGATGGACGATGAATAAAAACAGAATAAGCAAAGCGCTGACAGGCGCTTTTTTTATTGCCAATTCGCCCGGCGTAACGGCGGAAAAGAACGCAGCGCCCCGCGTCTGAGGGCGGAAAAGAAAGGACGGAAAAATGGCGTTATTCAAACGGACTGTACTCAAGGAAAAAGGGCTGACGGACGAGCAGATCGAGTACCTGATGACGGAAAGCAACAGGGCTTTGGCGGCCAACTATCTGCCGAAATCCGAGGTACAGGAACAGATCAACCACGCATTGGAGGACGCAAAGAAGGATGCGCCCGAGGATGTAACCCAAACCGAGGCATATAAAACCGTGGCAGAGGAGCGCGATATGCTCCGGGCTTTAAGCGGTGACGAGTTTTCCTCGGTAAAACCAAAATTCCGCGAGGCAGTATACAAAATGCTGGAACGCGGGGAAGAGGCAAAGCCAATCTCCGAGCAGATGGAACACATCGCGGAACAGTATGAAGAATATTTTACACCCAAGCAAACGGAACAGCCGGCCAAGGCCCCGCAATTCGGCGCAAAGGTGGAGGGCTCTATGCCGCAGGGCAAGCAAAGCCCCAGCTTTGGCGATTATTGGAGCTTTGGCGGGCCGAAAGGAGAATAACACATGGCTTTTACACAAGAACCGGTCAACTACGCGGTAGAGTACGCAAAGGAGCTGGCCAACGCCTACCCGTATTTGTCCTATTTCAATGAAATCTGGAACGGACCGAACAGCACGAAATACAAGCCGGTAAACGGCAAGACCATCATGGTGCCGAGCATGTCTACAAGCGGGGCGCGCGCCGTGGACAGGGACAGGATCGACGGCGTATTCACCCGCAACTGGAACAATGATTTTCAGCCGCTTACCATGCGCATGGACAGGGAATGGGATACCCTGGTAGACCCGATGGACATCCAGGAGACCAACATGGTGGCGACCATTGCCAACATCACGGAGACTTTCAATCAGTTTCAAAAAGTGCCGGAAATGGATGCTTATGCGGCCCAGGCCGTGGCAAGCACTGCGACCTCCTTTGGCAGCGTGGACAGCACCACGCTCAGTGCTGACAACATCCTATCCACCTGGGACGGGTATTTGGCGTATATGGTGAACCAGCGCGTCAACCGCGACCAGCTGACGGCCTATATGACGCCGGATGCGTACAAGCTGTTGAAGGAAGCGGCGGGCATCACCCGCTTTATCCAGGCGGATACCGGCATCCGAAACGTAGACCGCAATGTCGGCAAGCTGGACGGCGTGCTCATCAAGGAAGTGCCGGCAGACATCATGATGACGGCATACGACTTTGCGCAGGGCTGGGCACCAAAAGACGAGGCCAAGCAGATCAACATGCTGCTGGTAAACCCGCTGTCCCTGGTAGCGCCTGTGGTATACGATACCTCGATGATGAGCGCGCCCACGGCGGCCACCAAGGGCAAATGGCTGTATTATGAGCGCTACTATTACGATGTGTTTGCCCTCAATCAGCGACTGCCCGGTATCTTTGCCAACATTGCCAGCGCACCCGCCCTCGGCACGGTGACCTTTACCACGAGCGCAGGGGCAGATGCAACGCACACCATCATC
>OOAH01000861.1_pt1 | contig 32147 bp, 27 predicted proteins | sample 1671801 | NCBI WGS metagenome assembly OOAH01 (sample SAMN06348194, study PRJEB24527) | human gut metagenome | biome: human gut; feature: ankylosing spondylitis patient; material: feces | host: Homo sapiens | place: China | collected 2015-10 | reverse complement strand
TGGCGGTGGCCGGCCTGCTGGTGCCGGACTTCATCTACAACATCGGCACCACCGTTTTGAACGGCGGTATCTCGATGGTCATTTTCTTCTTCGTGAATAAAATCATCTTCCCCGAGGGACAGCAGAAGAAAGACTAAGCGCACTATAAAAATACCGGTCGCCCGGATAAGGCGGCCGGTATTTTGTTTGAGCGGGCGCTGTTTGCCGAGGTGGAAAAGTGCGCCCGCAAGTTTGGTGCCCAGCGGGTGGAGTTGATGATGTGGAGCCACAACGCCATCGCGCAGAAAGCCTACGCTGCCTACGGCATGACGCTCCAGCGTAGTATTTATGAGATTGCACTATAAAACAAAGCTGCCGCACAGATTCGTCTCTGTGCGGCAGTTTTCTTATCGCTATTCCTTTAAATTAAGCCCTTGTCGGCGCAATAGTGATAGATGCCATCCTCGTACACCGGGCCGCAGATCTCATCGGCAAGGGCCTTCAACTCAGGCGAGCCATTCTCCATAGCTACGCCGGTGCCCACAGCCTGCAGCATTTCCCGGTCATTGTTGCCGTCGCCAAAGGCCAGGGCTTCGGCCTTGTCCAACCCGTAATAGGCCAGCATTTTTTCAACGCCGATGCCCTTGCCGCCGCCCGCGGGGATGACATCCACCGCGCGGTCCCACCAGGCGGCGATCTTCGCCCCTGGCGCACCGTCCAGCAGGGCAGGGTAGTCCTTCGGGCGGCAGCCCAGCATCAGCTGGTAAATGTCTTCCGCGCACACAGCGTCAAAGTCGTCCGCCACAGGCACGGGTTCGTTGGCAATGAAAAAGTAGTCGGTCAGGTCGGTGTCGGTGCCGTTGGCCGCCAGGCGGTCCCTGGTAGAAACACAGACCGGCCGCCCCAGCGCCGCCGCGTTTTGGATAAAACGCACCACATCCTTGTGGGGGATGGGGTTGCTGAAGATGACACCTTTCCTGTCATAGCACAGCGAGCCGTTGAAGGTCAGGTACGCATCAAACGCAACCCCGTCGATTTTGGGCAGCACCATGGGGGAGCGCCCGGTGGCGATGCAGATTTTGATGCCGCGGTCCTGCAAACGGTGCAGAGTCTCCAACATTTTTGGGGTGATTTTCTTCGCCTGCATATCGATCAGCGTGCCGTCAATATCAAAGAAAACGATTTTCGTCTGCGGCATGGGGTACCTCTCCTTTAAACGATATACGATCAGTATACCGCCGTGATGGCACAGTTTCTATCAATTTTCCGCCCAAAAGCAGCAGAATCCCGCCAAAATAGGCGGTCAGTGCATCCAGATGTTGTTTTCCAGGTCCTTCAGGCGGCTTTTGTAGTCGTTGATCAGGGTGTCCGTATTTTCCCCGTCCGGGAAGCTGACCAGGTAGCCGTCCCCGGCTTCGTGGAAACCCACGATCCCGGCCAGGCCTGCCATCTCGGCCACTTTCAGCAGGGTATGGTAGTCATACTCGGCCGCGCTGATGTACAGATTCTTCAAAATCAAGACCTCACTTTTCCGGCGCAGAATGCTGCGCAATTATAGTTATTATACCAGCCCCGGCCGGATTTTGCAAAGCGGATTTTATCGGGGCAATTGGTCCGATCCGCCCCCCGCGGGGCGGGCGGGGGCGTTGTCCCCGGCCGCATGGAGGATGCCCCCTGGTATTCCGCCCGCACAACAAAAAAGCAGGCGGCCCGTCTCATCCGGGCTGCCTGCTCAAATTTTACGTACTTACAACAGTTTATTTCCCAGTGCCTTGGTCGTTCTCTCGCGGGAGAGGCTGACAAGCTCCTGGTTGTCCAGCGTGTAGCGCAGTACCAGCACGTTGGCCACAAACAGCACCGCCAGCTTCACCGGCATACTGCCGGAGTCCAGCGGGCTTTCCTTAGCGCCGCACAGCAGCACCACGTCCGCCAGCGCCGTGCCAGGGGCGTCATCATAGTGGGTCAGCAGAATAACCTTTGCGCCGTTGTCCTTGGCCAGACGCAGCGTATCCATCATGTCCCGCGTTGCGCCGGAGTAGGAAACGAACAGCACCACATCCTCCGGCCCCATCAGGCTGGCCGCGATGGCCTGCATGTGGCTGTCGCCGCTGGTATGGAACTTCGTGGAGATGGTGGCAAACCGCGCCCAGATGTCACTCGCCAGCAGGCTGCTGCCGCCCTGCCCGAAGCAGAACACCTGCCGTGCCCGCTGCAGCAGCGTGGCGGCCTGGTCGATGGCATCGGGGTCCAGCGCGTTGCGGGTGCCGTTCAGTGCCTCGATGGCCGTATTGTAGGCATGGGTGCATAAAATCTGCGTATCTACGCCGGGTTCCAGCTTTAATGCCACCGGCACCGTCATGGCGTTGGCCTTGGCCAGGGCAATCTTCATCTCGTTGTAGCCGTCAAACCCCAGGGAGCGGCAAAAGCGGAAAATGGTGGCCTCGGCCACGCCGCACGCCTTTGCCAGCGAGGAAATCGATAAATACTGGGCGTCCTCGGCATGCTGCACCAGGTAGTCCGCCACGATCGTGCCGGATTTTGTCAGGCTGTCGTGCTTGGCACGCAGCATCTCCCAAAAATTCTGCTCAACCATAGATGAAGATTCCTTTCCCTCGGTTTTGCGGCCCTGCTGAGGGTCGCCTAACCCTTACTATAATAGTGTAACGCCTGTCAGCGCATTTTTCAAGGCCTCGGCCACCGCTTTATGGGCCTCCGGCGTCAGGTGCATGCCGTCAACAGGGGAGCATCCCGCCCCGGGCAGCAGGTTGGCGTCCAGAAACCGCACGCCGGGCAGGTCTTTCAGCATCGGCTCCAGCTGGGCGGCGATGCCGGCACACCGCTCATGACAGCCGGGGCCCATCTCCTCACGAAATTTCAGCTTGTCATACTCCGGCGTGATGGACGGCGGCACGATGACCAGCACGTCCGGGTGGGCGTTGTCGCGCCAGCACTCGGTGCGCAGGGCTTTTTTCACCAGCCGGGTGATGCCCAGCGCTATTAAATAGGAACTGCAGCCGAACCGCGCCTTGCTGTCGTTGGTGGCCGGCACCTGCGGCAACTTTCCCGGCTGGATCGGCGTGGACATCAAAGGCACGCTGGAACGCGAGTTTGGCCTGCCTGTCACCGTTGCCAACGATGCCAACTGCATGCTGCTGGGCGAAGTCTGGGCCGGTGCAGTCAAAGGCTATACCGATGTGATCGGCGTTACGCTGGGCACCGGCGTGGGCGGTGGCATCCTGACCGGCGGCCGCCTGCTGGAGGGTGCCCGGGGCCTTGGCGGCGAGCTGGGACACTTCCGGCTCCACGCGCTGGACGGCGTGGCCGGCACCTGCGGGGCCATCGGCTGTTACGAGCGCTACGCCGCCACCACCGCGCTGGTGCGCAGCGCCCAAAAGGCCGGGCTTGGCCTGCCCGATGGCCGCGCGATTTTTGAAGCCGCTGCCGCGGGGGATGCCCGCACGCTGGCGGTTGTTCATGCTTGGGTGAATGAAATTGCCCAGGGCCTGGCCGGGCTTGTGCATATCTTCAACCCGCAGCTGATCCTGATCGGCGGCGGCGTCAGCGCCCAGCAAGAGCTGCTGATCGACCCGCTGTCCGAAAAAGTACGCGCCAGCGTCATGCCCGCTTTTGCCGAGGGTCTGGAGCTAAAATCTGCCGCCCTGCAAAACGATGCCGGATTGGTCGGCGCGGTGTATTACTTTTCTCTGCATGGGCAAACCAAGTAAGCATCACGCCATAAAAGTATTCAAATTGACTGCTTCAAGCACCGTTTTAGCACGGTATCTGTGGAGTATATTTTTTGTTGGTTAGTGAAAGCAGCTGCGAATGAAGGCTGTCTGGACACGAAAACTATTTTCGTGAACGGCACATACATAAAAGAAAGGCCGCACCGGCAAAACCGGTGCGGTCAAACTTTTTATTCGGGTATTGTCTGCTTGTGCTGTTCGGCGCGGTTGAGCCAGCTGTAGAAGCCAATGTTCAGCACAACGCCCACCAGTGTGGAGATGGGGGCCGCAAGGCCGATTTTCGTCAGGCTGGCGTTGGGCTGGATACTCATAACATAGGCCAACGGCAGGCGGACCAGCAGTGTCTGCACCAGTCCCTGAATCATCACCCATACCGTCTTGTTGTTACCGTTGAAGTAGCCCACCATGCTGAACAAAATCGCCGTGGCAATGGTTTCTGGGGCAAAGCCCTTCAGGTAGGCAAAGCCGTTTGCCACAACCTCTGCATCGGTCGAGAACACCCCGGCCAACAGATCACCCTTGAGCATAATCAGTGCAAACACGGCACAGCCAAAGACCAAGCCGATGCCAATACCGGTAAACATCGCTTTTTTAGCACGCTTGCTGTCACCCGCGCCCACGTTCTGCGCCACAAAGGAGGCCATCGACTGCATCAGCGCACTGGGAATCAGCATCGCAAAGTTGACAATCTTGCTGGCAACACCGTAGCCGGACGAGGCCGCCAGCCCCAGGCGATTGACGAATGCGCAGAGCGCCAAAAACGACAGCTGAGTCAGGAACTCCTGCAAAGCCAGCGGCAGGCCAACCTCGAGGAATTTGCGGCACTGTACATTGAAGCAGAAATCCGATTTTTTGATGGTGAACGGCAGCTGTTTTTTGAGCAGGATGAAAACTGCCAACACCACACTGACCGCCTGTGCGGCCACAGTAGCAATGGCTGCACCGGCGGCATCCATTTTCAGCCCGGCCACCAGCAGCAGGTCGCCCGCCACATTGACCAGGCAGGCTACCAGCACAAACAACAGCGGGGAGCGGCTGTCACCCAGACCGCGGAAGATAGCGGACATCAGGTTATACGCCACAATAAAGAAAATACCTGCACCGCAGATACGCACATAGCTGGTGGTCAGGGTCAGCGCCTCCGCCGGGGCCTGCATCAGCGCAGAAATCGGTCGGGCAAAGCCTACCAGCAAAACAAAAATTGCTGCGGATAAAATGGCAAACACCACGGCCGCGCCGCCCAGCACAGCACCAATCTGTTCCGGCTTCTTTTCGCCGATATAACGGGCAATCAGCACCGTAACGCCCATCGCCAGCTGGGTGACCACAAAGGTGACAAGGTTGAGCAGCTGGCTGCCGGTGGAAACCGCCGAAAGACCGGCGGTGGAGCCGAAACGTCCGACAACCAGCAGGTCCACCGCGCCGTAGGCTGCCTGCAGAATCAGAGCACCTAAAACAGGAAGCATAAAAAGAGACAGCTTTTTCAGGATACTGCCTTGTGTAAAATCAGTCTTATCAGCGTTCAAGGGAGTCGCTCCTTTCTGACATAACATCGTAAAGCTTTTGAATGGTACGAACGGTGCAGGCCGCATCCTCATCCGAAATATCGGCCAGCAGCGGCGCAAGTTGTGCAAAAAACTGTGCATTGTGGATCTGGGAAAGCCGCTTGCCGCTGTCTGTAATGGCAAGGTAGGTCACGCGGCCATCCTCTTCCGATGCAATTTTTCGCAGATAGCCCTTATCCTCCATCTCCTTGACGGTGCGAGTAACACCCGGCCGGGGCAGATGGAGCGTATCGCTGATGTCCGATACCTTCACACGGACACCGTAGCTTTCCAGCGTTTCGATGACGTCCAGATACTGAACGTAAGAGGGCCGCACCCCTCGCGGCAGCGGCGGCAGCAACTCCCGCACGCGCTTACCCTGATAGCAGGCATCCAGCAGATCCTTTATGTTTTGGATTGTCATGGTTTCTCCTTTTTATTGCTTTTGATAATTACCATAAGCAATTATATCAGAAATCCCGTAAATGTCAACTATTTTGCATATATTTTTCAGTCTCTGTGCAAAATAGTATTTCTCCATAGAAAAACCGGTTGTCAGAATTCTCTGACAACCGGTAAGCTATGTAAATAACAGCTTTTCCCAAAAAAGGCAGTGCTCACAGCAGCATGGCAATAAACAGCGCGCCCTGTGTAACGGTGTTGATAAGCCGGGCCGTCCAGTTGGCCTTGAGAGAGTTATCAAACTTAACCGCGTGATTGACGCTATTACGCGTATTGTTTGATTTTTATTGAATTCACATCAAAATGTGCAGGGAAAGTGTACCCTTACGCCCGGATAAAACAGAGAAAACATATAAAGAGCCCGGAGGGCCTTACCAAATCGGTAAGGTACGGGCTGCCTGCACTCTCAAATCAGCGCATCCTCTATAATATCCATCAGGTGGACCGGCTCCAGCTGGCCGGCGGTACATCGCGCCGCCAGATTCTCTACAAAAACAGGGTCGGTAGAGACATCCGAGACCTTGCACACCACCTGCCAGTGCCCGGCCGCTTCTCTCTGCGCCGCAATGCCGAAAGAGCGATACCGCCCCAGATAAGGAGAGGACAGTTCTTCCGATACAGAGATATAGCGGTACATCCTATCGCCTCCCTCCCGTGTGCCGCATCGTTCTTAAACCGCATCGGTTATGGTGGGAAGTATAACATCCGTTTTATTACAGCTTTCTCACCCGTTTAAACGGCGTAAGCGCTTACTGTCCCGCCTTCGACACGCTGTGACAAGATTTCACGATAGAAGTCAATATTTATGCCTTTTTGCCTCTTCCCGGGTAAAAGCTCCCGCAAAAAACCGCGCCGCGATACGATCTCACGGCGCGGTTTTCTTATTTTATCGCAATGATTTTGTCCTGTTAAGCGGCAGGCTCAGTCCAAAATACGGCCATCGGTGGAGATGGTCACCACCTGCCAGGGCAGGAACTTGCCGCTGGCCTGCAGGGCGCGCTTGGCGGCGTTTTCCAGGCCGCCGCAGCAGGGCACTTCCATCCGCACAACGGTCACTTCTTTGATGTCGTTGTCGCGGATGATGCGGGTCAGCTTTTCGCTGTAATCCACATCGTCCAGCTTGGGGCAGCCCACCAGCGTAATGTGCCCGCGGATGAACTTCTGGTGGAAAGCCGCGTAGGCGTAGGCCGTGCAATCGGCGGCGATCAGAAGCCTGGCACCGTCAAAGTAGGGGGCGTTGGTGGGCACCAGTTTGATCTGCACCGGCCACTGGCGCAGCTGGCTGGGGGCCGTTTCCGGCGCAGCAGCGGCGGTTTCGGCATCGGGGTGCAGGGCCTTGGCCATACTGCCGGGGCAGCCGCCGAAGGTGCGGGGCGCACTGCCGGGGCAGGCGTGGGCCGCTTTATGCTGCTTGGCAGCCTGCACGGCGGCCTCGTTGTAGGGCACGGCCTCGCGCTCCACAAAAGTGATGGCCCCGGTGGGGCAGTGGGGCAGGCAGTCGCCAAAGCCGTCGCAGTAATCGTCCCGCATCAGATGGGCTTTGCCGTTGACCATGGCAATGGCGCCCTCATGGCAGGCGTTGGCGCAGGCGCCGCAGCCGTTGCACTTGGCCTCATCAATTTCAACAATTCTTCGTTTCATCATGGTTCTCCTTGCATTTTGCTCCTGAGTTTGTTATAAAATATAGGTAAGAACATATAGGGGCGAGAAAAGCCTCCCTCCCAGAGGGGGGCCATTCCATCCATCGGCCCGCAAAGTGTTCCACATTGCTACCAGTATACTACATCATCTCGTCTTCGTCTGTTGTTATGACAACGCAGGAGTGCCAAACTATGGAAAATTCCGCTTATCTTGCCCTGCCGCTGTTTGCGGGGCTTGCAGCCGGGGACATCCCCGCGGCGCTGGCCGCGCTGGATGCCCTCTGCCGCCCCTTTGCCAAGGGGGAGACCCTGTTGGAGGCCGGGCAGCGCGGTGCGCCGATGGGTGTGGTGCTGGCGGGCCGGGTGCTTATCGAACATCTCGACCTGTGGGGCAACCGCACGCTGCTGGGCCGCGCCGCCGAGGGCGAGCTTTTTGCCGAGACTTACGCCTTTCTGCCCGACCAGCCGATGCTGGTCAGCGTGGTGGCGGCGGAGCGGGGCGAGGCACTGTTTTTGGACCCCGGCAAGCTGATGGCCCCCGGGTGCGAACCCTGGCGCTGGCAGATGATGCAAAACCTTTTGCACATTTTGGCGGGCAAAAATTTAAATCTGGCCCGCCGCAGCCTGTACACTGCACCCAAGACCATCCGGGAGCGGGTGACGGCCTACTTTTCCACGCTGGCCGTGCAGAAGGGCAGCCTGGAGTTTGAGCTGCCCTTTGACCGCCAGCAGCTGGCCGACCACCTGGGCGTCGACCGCAGTGCGCTGTCCAGCACGCTTTCTGCCATGCAGCGCGACGGCCTGCTGACCATCGACCGCCGCCGCGTCTGTCTGAAAAAGGCGGAAGGGCTGTAAGGGATATGTATCATTTCCTGTAGCCGGATAGAGTGAGAAATGAGACATGAGAATTATACGTATCTATGTAGTTAATATGTCTCACTTTATTTTACCTGAGACATGTTGCCCCTAGACAAAATACAGTATAATTTTCATCTTACGGTAAGGGCGCACATTGTGCGTCCGCCCACCGTGCAGCCCTGCAAGCGCCCCTACAAAACGTGTACTACCCTTTAGGGCCGGGAAGTGTTTTTCTAGTTATCAAGATAAGGGTATATCTTGATAACTAGAAAAACACCTCCCGTGCGCATCTCATTTTCTCAAAAGCGAAATCTCAAAGGCTGGATAGCCAATAGAGTGAAATTTTGAGATTTTGAGAATAAGTCGATACCACGTGTTTTTATTAGTTATAGAATAAGACGTGTGAGGCGTAAGTGAAATAATAGATAGTTTAAACGAACCATTTTCTCAATATTTCATTATTTCACTTTCTCACCTGTCTCAACTTTGAAATTTTGAGACATATCTATTTATAATAAATATCGTATCAACGTATTAAATCAATATGTCTCATTTCTCAAATCTCTACCCGTGTAGGTTTTGAGACAAGTTGAGACAGATCAAGACGCAATAAAAGCAAAGGCTCCCCATTTCTCGTGGGGAGCCTGTTTTTATCTGCTATGCAGGGGCGAGCATTGCTCGCCCCTGGATGTTTGCGTTACCGCACGGTTTGCGGGCGACCAATGGTCGTCCCTGCAAAAGTGGCTGCCGTTTTACTGCACCGTGGTTGCCACCTGGGGTGCGCCGCCGGCCAGTTCTTCGGCAGTCAGCGGGCGGATGGGAGCGATGGGCGTGTCCAGCTTTTCGCGGGCGACCGCCAGCATCAGCTTGATGCGGTTCTCCTGGTTCACGCGGGTGGCGCTGGGGTCGTAGTCCACCGGCGTGATGTTGGCGTCCGGGTGCAGGGCGCGGATCTTATTGATCATGCCCTTGCCCACGATGTGGTTGGGCAGACAGCCGAAGGGCTGGGCGCAGACGATATTGCCGTAGCCGCCCTCGACCAGCTCGATCATCTCGGCGGTCAGCAGCCAGCCTTCGCCCATCTTCGCCCCCAGCGAGATGATGCCTTCCGGTTTCTTCATCAGCTCGCGGAACGACCCCGGCGCGTAGAAGCCGTACTTGCGCATGGCGTCGTAGCTGGCGCAGCCGATGCCGTCCAGCCAGCCCAGGAACTTGTCGGCACCGCCGGCCACCAGCTTGTTGCCGCCGTACAGGTCGATGTCCAGCCGGTAGTTGGCCACGCAGTACTCCACAAAGCCCATCAGGCCGGGCAGGTTGACCTCGCAATCCTGGCTTTCCAGGAACTTTTCCAGGTCGTTGTTGCCCAGGGGCGAGTACTTGACGTAAATTTCGCCCACCACGCCGACCTTGACCTTCGGCACGCGGGTAATGGGAATGGTGGCGTAGTCGGCGGCAATGTCATAGAACCGCTTCTTCATATCGTGGACGGAGTAGTTCTTGTCGCCCCGAATCCAGCCCTGGATCGTAGAAATCCACTTTTCGGTCATGGCGTCGGCGTCACCCCTGCGATCTTCGTAGGGGTAGGTCTGGCTGCGCAGTGCCACCAGCATGTCACCGTAAAAGATGCTGGCAATGACCTTGCGCAGCAGCGGCAGGGTCAGCGGCAGGCCGCTGCCTTTCTCCAGGCCGGAGAAGTTCAGCGATGCTACGGGGATATTGCCGTACCCAGCCTTGACCAGCGCCTTGCGCAGCAGCTTGATGTAGTTGGAGGCACGGCAGCCGCCGCCCGTCTGGGTGATAAGCAGGGCGGTATGCTCCAGGTCATACTTGCCGCTGTTCAGCGCGTCCAAAAACTGGCCGATGACCAGCAGGGCAGGGTAGCAGGTGTCGTTGTGGACGTACTTCAGGCCCAGCTGCGCCACCTCGCTGCCGCAGTTGCCCAACACCTCGGTCTGGTACCCCTCGCTGGCCAGGGCGGCCTGCATCAGGCGGAACTGGGTCACGGCCATGTTGGGGATAAGGATCTTATGGGTCTTTACCATGTCCTTGGTAAAGTTCGGAGTCATGTATTCCATACTTGCCTCAATCTTTGTGGTCTTCTTTGCGTTCTTCCAGTGCGGCAAACAGGCTGCGCAGGCGGATATTCACCGCGCCCAGGTTGGTGATTTCGTCAATTTTCAACTGGGTGTACAGCTTGCCGCCCGCCTGCAGGATCTCGCGGGTCTCATCGGTGGTAACGGCGTCCAGACCGCAGCCGAAGGACACCAGCTGCACCAGGTCCATATCGGGCTGCTCTGTGCAGTACTTGGCGGCGGCGTACAGGCGGCTGTGGTAGGTCCACTGGTTCAGCACCGAGGTCTGGAACTTCTGCTCGTAGCAGCTGACCGAATCCTCGGACACAACGGCCGCGCCCTGGCGGATGATGAGCTGGTTGATGCCGTGGTTGATCTCCGGGTCCACATGGTAGGGGCGGCCCGCCAGCACGATAATGTGGCGGCCCTCCTTACGGGCGGCGGCGATGATTTCCGCGCCCTTGTCCCGCAGCTGCTGCATGTGGCGGTGGTACTCGTCATAGGCGGCATCGATGGCGGCATGCACATCCTTTTTGTTCAGGCCGGGGAAGTACTTGTCCAGCGCCTGGGCAAACTTGCCGTAAAAGTCCTTGCGGCGCTCCAGGTTGAAGTAATCGTAGATCAGCCGGGTCCTGGTCAGCTCGGGGCAGTTGCCCTCCAGCACCTCGGGGTAGTAGGCGACCACCGGGCAATTATAGTGGTTGTCGCCCAGGTGTTCGTCCAGGTTGTAGCTCATGCAGGGGTAGAACACCGCATCGACGCCCTGCTCGCACAGCCACCTGATATGGCCGTGGCTCAGCTTGGCGGGGAAGCAGGCCGTGTCGCTGGGGATGGTAGCCTGGCCGCTCTGGTACAGCTTGCGGTTGGAGAAGGGGCTGACCGTGACCTTAAAGCCCAGCCTGGTGAACAGCGTATGCCAGAAGGGCAGCAGCTCGTACATATTCAGGCACAGCGGGATGCCGATATTGCCGCGCGGGGAAGCCGGGGCCGGGGCATTGCGGTACTCCTCGATGAGCTTGAGCTTGTAGGCGTAGAGGTCCAGATCCTCGTTGTTGGCCTTGCCGGTCACCGGCTTATCGCAGCGGTTGCCGGAGATAAAGCGCTTGCCATCGGCAAAAACGTTCACGGTCAGCTGGCAATGGTTGCCGCAGCCGCCGCACTGCACGGTGTTGACTTTCTGGCTGAAACTGCGCAGTTCTTCCTCGGTCAGCACCGTGCTGCGGGCGTTCGCGCCCGCGCGGGCCTTGCCGTACAGCGCAGCGCCATAAGCACCCATCAGGCCGGCAATGTCGGGGCGGATGACGTTGACGCCCATCTCTTTTTCAAAGGCGCGGAGGACGGCCTCATTATAGAAAGTACCGCCCTGTACGACGATGTTGCGGCCCAGCTCCTCGGGGCTGGAAGCGCGGATGACCTTGTACAGCGCGTTCTTGACCACCGAGATGGACAGACCGGCGCTGATGTTTTCAATCGATGCACCGTCCTTCTGTGCCTGCTTGACCGAGGAGTTCATGAACACGGTGCAGCGGCTGCCCAGGTCGACGGGCTTGTCGGCAAACAGGCCCAGGGCGGCGAATTTTTTCACGTCGTAGCCCAAAGCCTGGGCGAAGGTCTGCAAGAAGCTGCCGCAGCCGGAGGAACAGGCCTCGTTCAGGAAGATGTTGCTGATAGCGCCGTCCTCGATTTTAAAGCACTTCATATCCTGGCCGCCGATGTCGATGATAAAGTCCACGTCCGGCAAAAAGTGCTTGGCCGCGGTAAAGTGGGCCACAGTCTCAACAAGGCCGCGGTCACAGTGGAAGGCGTTTTTGACCAGTTCCTCGCCGTAGCCGGTGGTGGTCACGCTGGCCACCTGCAGGCCGGGATGGTCCTGGTACAGCTTCAGCAGCGTTTCCTTGACCAGCGGGATGGGGTTGCCCAGGTTGGGGCGGTAGCTCTCAAACAGGATGTTGGCGTTTTGGTCGATGACCACCAGCTTGATGGTGGTGGAGCCGGAGTCGATGCCGATATGCACCGGCCCGCAATCCGCGCCGAAGGGCAGGCAGGGGACGGAGGCCTTCATGTGGCGGGCGTGGAACTCCTCGTACTCCTGCTTATCGGCAAACAGCGGCGGCAGGCTCACGTAGGTGGCCGTGGCGCTGTAATTGTCCAACCGCTGGGCGACCTCGTGCAGGTCCAGCACCTCATCGGCGTAGAAGGCCGCGCCCATGGCCACAAAAAGCAGGCTGTTCTCCGGCAGGGTGCCGGTAACGCCCAGGGTCTTGTCAAAGCTCCGGCGCAGCGTTTTGGAGAAGGTCAGCGGCCCGCCCAGGTACAGGATGTTGCCCTGGATGGGGCGGCCCTGGGCCAGGCCCGCGATGGTCTGGTTGACCACCGCCTGATAGATGGACGCCGCGATGTCACCGGCCTGTGCGCCCTGGTTGATCAACGGCTGGATGTCGCTTTTGGCAAACACGCCGCAGCGGCTGGCGATGGTGTAGGTGCGGGTAGCCTGCTGGGCCGCCCGGTCCATCTCGTCCGCGCCCATCTTCAGCAGGGTGGCCATCTGGTCGATGAAAGCACCCGTGCCGCCGGCGCAGCTGCCGTTCATGCGGACCTCGGTGCCGTTCGTCAGGAACAGGATCTTGGCATCCTCGCCGCCCAGCTCAATGATGCAGTCGGTGCCGGGCACCAGACGGTTGGCGGCCACGCGGGTCGCGAAGACCTCCTGCACAAAGGAGACCTTGCAGCTGTCCGCCAGGCCCATACCGGCCGAGCCGGAGATCGCCAGGTAGGCTTTGCCATCGGGCAGATATTCGGCGGCCACTTTTTCCAGCAGCGCCCTGCCTTTTTCCAAAATATGGCTGAAATGCCGCTCGTATGTAGAAAATACGATCTCTCCGGCGTCGTTCAGCACAACACACTTAATCGTGGTGGAACCAATGTCCAGACCAACTCTCATACGGATTTGACCTCCTGCGGTGTAACCTGTAGGGAAAAGGGAATGGGCTGCCGGGCAGCAAAGCGCTGTACCCAGCAGTACCATATTAAGTTATTATACGATTTTTCGCCACGATTGGCAAGGTTTCTATAATAATGTATATCCTGTCAAATTGCAAGCGTTGTACCAAAAACCGGCAAATTGTACCAAAAAAACACCAAAGCGGCGCAGGAATCTTCCTGCACCGCCCTGGTGTCAAAAGAAAAGAGGAGTATGGATGAAAAAACTTGGGGTCACGTTCTCGTTCCGGGTCCCTGCTCCCTTCCTGAGAACACTTATAGTATACCCGGCGAATGTGAAAAGAAAATGAACTGAATTTGAAGAAATATGAAAAAATGTGTGATAAGCTTGTAACGGGTGCGGGGGCATTTACGTAGCTGCGACTTTGGTGGCCCTCTCTGCGGGGGAGGCTCTTTCCAACCGTACAGCAATTTTACGGATATACGAAACCTAAAAAATGTGGTACAATAATGGCAGCATCAAAATCCAGGCAAAGAGGTGCCGCATCATGGCCAATCGCATCAATTATCAACTGGAAATGGAAAAGGTCCTGCGCCGGCTGGGGGATACCAAACCCACGCTGCTGCTGCATGCCTGCTGCGCGCCCTGCTCCAGCGCCACGCTGGAACGGCTGACCGAGCATTTTCGGCTTTCCATTTTATATTATAACCCCAACATCTACCCGCCCGCCGAATATCACCGCCGCGAGGCCGAGCTGGAGCGCTTTGTGGAGCAGGCGGGCTATCGCTACCCGGTCATCGAGCTGCCCTATGAACCCGACGAGTTCTACACCGCCGTCAAGGGCTTAGAGCAGGAGCCGGAGAAAGGCGGGCGCTGCACCGTCTGCTACCGCCTGCGGCTGGAGCAGACCGCCCGGTACGCCGCCGCCCATGGGTTCGAGTGGTTCTGCACCACACTGTCCATCTCGCCCATGAAAGACCCCATCCGCATCAATGCCCTGGGGCAGGAATTGGGCGAGAAATACAACGTGTGCTTTCTGCCCAGCGAGTTCCGCAAAAAGGACGGCTACAAGCGCAGTCTGCAATTAAGTGCCGAGTACGGCCTCTACCGCCAGGACTACTGCGGCTGCGTCTTCAGCAAGCAGGAGCGGGGCGTGTAAGCCGCCGCCCCCCAAAAAGCCCCCCTTGTATAAAGGGTGACTCCCCGCAGTGCGGGGAGATGTCGCGAAGCTGACGGGGGGATCGTCTCGTCTGTGTGGCAAGTCGGTTTACAATTTCACACCCCGCATTTTCCGGGCGGTTCAGCCTGCCCGGGACGCCGGAGAACCAGGAGTTTTGTATGACATTTTATTCTTTTTTGTTTTTGTTTTTTGCCTACTCCTTCCTCGGCTGGGTAGGGGAGGTCCTTTACACCGCCGTGACCAGGCGCAGGTATCAGGACCGCGGCGTCCTCAGTGGGCCGCTGTGCATTTTGTACGGCATCGGCGCCCACCTCATCAGCTTTGCTCTGCGGGACCTCAGCAATGACAGCTGGTTCTTTTTGGCCGTCTTCAGCGCCGTGTACGCCACCGTCATCGAGTGGGTGGCCGGCCACATCCTGGAGCGCACCAGCCACACCCGCTGGTGGGACTACAGCGATATGCCGTTTAACCTGGACGGCTACGTCTGCCTGGGGGCCTCGGCCCTGTGGGGCGTGTTGGGCGTTGTGGCGGTGAAATGGGGCAACCCGCTGCTGCTTGCCCTTTATGGCTTGCTGCCCCACCGGCTGATCGCCATTATCCTGTGGGCGGCGCTGGTCATCTTTGCCATCGACGCCGTGGGCACCCTTTTGGCCATGCTGGGCCTGCGTTACCGCTGGGCCGCCGGGGCGGAGATCGAGAACCGCCTGGCCAACTTTACCGTCAACACCGGCATGGCGCTTCTGGGCTGGGTCGAGCAGCGCATGAACAAGGCCCACCCGGCCCTGACCTTCCGGCGCCAGCACCGGGCCAAAAGCACCACCTTTGCCGAAGGATGCAGCCCGTATAAAATCATCCTGCTTTTCTTCATTGGCGCATTTTTGGGCGATATTACCGAGACGATCTTCTGCCGCATCACCGCCGGTTACTGGATGAGCCGTTCCAGCGTGGTGTGGGGGCCGTTTTCCATCGTGTGGGGCCTGGCCATTGCCGCTGTGACCCAGCTGCTCTACCGCTACAAGGACCGCCCCGCCAGCTGGCTGTTTGTGGCGGGCACCCTGCTGGGCGGCGCGTATGAGTATTTATGCAGCGTGTTTACCGAGGTCGTGTTCGGCACGGTGTTCTGGGATTACAGCGCCATCCCGTTCAACCTGGGCGGGCGCATCAACCTGCTGTACTGCTTCTTCTGGGGCTTTGCCGCCATTGCCTGGTTCAAGGTGTTGTACCCGCCCATCTCCCACATGATCGAGTCCCTCCCCAAGCGGTTCGGCACCGTGCTGACCTGGGGGCTGTGCGTGTTCATGGCCGCCAACATCGCCGTCAGCTCCGCCGCGCTGGTGCGCTATAACGAGCGTGTCCGCGGCGAAGCCGCCGCCACCAGCCTGGCCGCCTGCCTCGACGAGCATTTCGACGACGCCCGCATGGCCAAGGTCTACCCCAAAGCCGTGCATGTAGAAAGCGGGGGAGAGAGCCTTGCCTGAAACTCTCTCCCTGCCGGATAGAGGCTTTTTTGAGTTTGTATCTTTTCCAGAAGTGTGCTATACTGATAGCCGCACGAAAGTTTAAAGGAGGAACTGCCCATGCTGCGCAATGAAGCGCTGGAAGAATACGGCAAGGCCCAAAAGCTGGGCCAGAAAGATTACCGTGAGAAGATGCTCCACGGGCAGTCCCCGTTTTTGCCGGTGCTGGATGAAATCCTGCAAAACGTGCAGGTGGAAAACCAGCTGCCCCTGGGCCTGGTCGAAATCCCGATAAAGCTGGTGGTCGGCACCAAAACGGCAGGCCGCACCGCCGCTTTTGCCAGCAATTTTATGCCCCTGCTGGATTTAAATAGCGAGTTCGGCTCCAAGTGGGTCGCCCTTTGCATGGCCCACGTGGACGAGGGCATCCGTGACCCCATCCGCTGCTTTGAGTACATGGGCCGCTTCTATGTGCAGGAGGGCAACAAGCGCATCAGCGTGCTGAAATACTTCGAGGCCGGCAGCGTGACCGGCAACGTCACCCGCGTGGTGCCCAAATACAACGATACCCCGGAAGTGCGCCTGTACTATGAGTTCATGCACTACTATCCGCTCATCCAGACCTATCTGTTGACCTTTACCAAGCCCGGCAGCTACGGCCGCCTGCAAAAGGCCATGGGCAAAGGCCCCGAGGAAAAGTGGACCGCCGAGGACCGCGCCGCCATCCTGTCCCTGTACAACTGGGTCGAGAAGGCCTACACCGCCCTGGGCGGTGACAAGCTGCGCGCCACTGTGGGGGACGTACTGCTGCTGCTTTTGCGCCTGTACTCGATGGAAGAACTGACCAAAGCCAGCCCCAACGAGCTGCAGCAAAAGATCGACGCCCTGTGGGATGACGTGCTGGCCCTGCAGAACGATGACCCCGTCACCGTCAGCGAAAAGCCGGCCGAGCCTGCCCAGACAAAACTGCTGGAACGCATTTTGCCCATCCACCCGGCAGCCCCCACCCACTTAAAAGTTGCCTTCATCCATGAGCGCACCCCGGAGACCAGTTCCTGGACCAGCCAGCACGAGTTTGGCCGCACCCAGCTGGACAGTGTGTTTGAGGGCAAGGTGGAGACCTTTGCCTACTTCAACGCTGTGCCCGGCCGGAACGCCGACCTGCTGATCGAAGCCGCCATCTCCCACGGCGCAGACATCGTATTCACCACCAGCCCCAAGCTGGTGGGCGCCAGCCTGCGCTCGGCAGTCAAGCACCCCACGGTGCGCATCCTCAACTGCTCCATGGAGATGCCCTACGCCAGCATCCGCACCTATTACACCCGCGTATACGAGGCCAAGTTCATCACCGGCGCCATCGCCGGGGCCATGGCCGGCACCGACCGCATCGGCTATGTGGCGGATTACCCCAGCTTCGGCGTGCCCGCCAACATCAACGCCTTTGCGCTGGGTGCCCGCATGGTCAACCCCCGCGCCCGCATTGAGCTGCGCTGGACCTGCCTGCCCGACCAGGAGGACCCGCTGGCCGTCTTTACCCGCAAGGGCATCACGGTGGTTTCGGGCCGCGACGCACCGGTGCCGGGTCGCCCCCAGCAGGAGTTCGGCACCTTCCTCATCCGTCCGGGCGGCGTATTGCAAGATCTGGCTACGCCCTTCTGGCACTGGGGCCAGTTCTACGAGAATGTGGTGCACAGCGTGCTGGACGGCGGCTGGGTGCGGGATAAATCCGGCACCGACGGCCGCGCCGTCAACTACTGGTGGGGCATGAACAGCGGTGTCATGGACGTGCTGCTCAGCCGCGAGCTTCCCTCGGACGTGGCGCATCTGGCCCGCATCCTGCGGACAGGCGTCACCGCCGGTATGATCGACCCGTTTGCCTGCCGCATCACAGACCAGAACGGTACGGTGCGCAACAGCGGCCGCCACGGGCTGGATGTGGAGCAGATCGTCCACATGGACTATCTGTGCGACGCCGTGGACGGCACCATCCCCGAGTACGACGACCTGACCGAGCAGGCCCGCCCGATGTACCGCATGCAGGGTATCCACCGTGACCAGCTGCCTGCCGAGAAGGAGGCCACGCTATGAAGCTGCTGTGCATTGCCGATGAGGAGTGCAAGGCGCTTTGGGATTACTATACTCCCGATAAGATCGAGGGCGTAGACCTCATTATAGCCTGTGGCGATCTGAACCGTCACTATCTTGAGTATCTTACCACCATGGCCCCCGTGCCGGTTTTGTACGTGCACGGCAATCATGACGAAAACTATGACCACCACCCGCCCGAGGGTGCCATCTGCCTGGATGACAACCTGTTCGTCTACCACGGGCTGCGCATTGTGGGGCTGGGCGGGTCCTGCCGCTACCGCACCGGTGCCTGGCAGTTTACCGAGGCCGAGATGCGCAAGCGCATCAACCGCCTGCGGGGCAAGATCGACCGCCACGGCGGGTTTGACATCCTTGTCACCCACGCGCCGATGCACGGCTACGGCGACTTGAACGACCTGCCCCACCGCGGCTTCACCGTCTTTCACGAGCTGCTGGACCGCTACCATCCCCAGCTGATGCTGCATGGTCATATCCATCTGACCTACGGCTGCAACATCCCACGGGAGCACCGGTATGGGGCCACCCGCATCGTCAACTGCTACGAGCGTGTCGCCCTGGAGGCCGAGCCTGTGCTGAAGGAACGCACGGGGCACCGCTTCCTGGCACGCCTGCTGCAGCGACCCTGACACCATTTGTAAGGAGAACCACCCATGACTAAAATTGCCGTATTCGGCGCAGGCACCTGGGGCATTGCACTGGCCCGTCTGCTGGCGGTCAACGGCCGCGATGTAACCGTTTGGAGCGCGATCCCCGCCGAGCTGAAATCCCTCAGCACCACCCGCCGCCACCCCAACCTGCCGGGTATGGAGCTGCCCTCCGCCATGCACTACACCGCCGATATTGCCGAGGCCTGCACCGGGCGCGACATCCTGCTGTTTGCGGTGCCGTCCCCGTTTGTGCGCTCCACCGCCAAAAAGGCAGCCACGTACATCCCGGATGGCCAGCTGATCGTGGACGTGGCTAAGGGGGTCGAGGACAAAACCCTGATGACGATGAGCGAAATCATCGAAGATGAGCTTGCCAAGGCCAAGCGCACCGCCCGCGTGGTGGCCCTCTCCGGCCCCACCCACGCCGAGGAAGTGGCCCGCGATATGCCGACTTTAATTGTTGCCGCCAGCGAGGATGAAGCCGCCGCCAAGGCCGTGCAGAAAGCCTTCACCGCGCCCAGCTTCCGCGTCTACACCAACACCGACCGCCGCGGCACCGAGTTGGGCGGCGCGGTCAAAAACGTCATTGCGCTGGCTGTCGGCATCGCACTGGGCCTGGGCTACGGCGATAACGCCAAAGCCGCCCTTATCACCCGCGGCAACGCCGAGCTGACCCGGCTGGGTCTGGCCATGGGCTGCAAGCCTGAAACCTTCGCGGGCCTGTCCGGCATGGGCGATTTGATCGTGACCTGCACCAGTATGCACAGCCGCAACCTGCACGCCGGTATGCTGCTGGGCCGCGGCAAAACAGCCGAGGAAGCCAAGGCCGAGGTGGGCCAGGTGGTCGAGGGCATCAACGCCCTGCCCGCCGTCTGCCGCCTTGCCAAAAAGTACAAGACGGAAATGCCCATCGTGCAAAGCGTGGACGCTATCCTGCGTGGTAAGCTTGAAGCCCGCAATGCCCTTGCGGCTCTAATGGAAAGAGATCTGAAACATGAATAAACACATCCGAGCAGCCTTTTTTGACATCGACGGCACGCTGCTGCTGTTCGGTAGCCACGAAATGCCGGATTCCACCGTGCAGGCGCTGCACGCCTTGCAGGCCAACGGCGTGAAAGTTTTCATCGCCACGGGCCGTCCGCCGGTGCACCTGCCGTATCTGCCCGCTTTGCAAAAGGTGAACTGGGACGGCTATGTCACCATGAACGGCCAGTACTGCTATATGGCGGATGGCGAGGTCATCTACAGCAAGTACATCGACCCCGCCGCCCTGCGCACGCTGCTGCCCTATATTGAAAAAGAAAAGCTGTCCATCGGCTTTGTGGAGAAGGACAACTGCTATTTCAATCTCATCAATGAGCACAGTGCCAACTTTGCCAAGGAGCTGGGGCAGGGGACCGCTGACATTGCTGCCCGCATTGCACAAAATCCCATCTACCAGCTCAGCGCCTTTCTGCCCGATAACTGCGAGGAAGAGTTCCTCCGCCGCTGCCCCGGCTGCCTGGCCGTGCGGTGGAGCCCCGATTTTGCCGATATCCTGCCCGAGGGCGGCGGCAAGCCCAACGGCCTGGCCGAGATGCTGAAGCATTTTGGCTGGACCCAGGACGAAGCCATCGCCTTTGGTGACGGCGGAAACGACGTTGCCATGCTGGAATATGCCGGTATCGGCGTGGCCATGGGCAATGCCTGTGACGACGCCAAAGCCGCCGCCGACTATGTGACGACGGATATTGCTAAGGAGGGCATCGCCAAGGCCCTGCGCCATTTCGGCCTTGTGTAAACCACAAACTGCATAGCCTGTTTTCCCCCTGCGTATACTGGACGCGGGGGGATTTTGTATGACCGCTTCTTTCTTTGACCCTGCCGCCCTGCGCACCCGCCTGCGGGAACAGCCCAGCCTGGATGTACCGTTCCTCGTCGTTTTGCTGGCGCTGCTGAGCTATGGGCTTATTATGCTCTTCTCGGCCGGGTACGCAGTGGCGCTCTATCGCCGCGGCGACGCCTACACCTACATCCGCCCGCAGCTATTGTTTGCGGCGCTGGGCGTAGCGGCCATGTACGCCGCCAGCCTGGTGGATTACCATGTGTGGCACAAACTGGCCTGGCCTGTTATGGGGCTGTCGCTGATTTTGCTCGTCGTTGTGCTGTTTATGCCGGAGTACAACGGCTGCAAACGGTGGATCGTACTGCCGGGCTTAGGCACCCTGCAGCCCAGTGAGATTGCCAAATTTGCCGTGGTGCTGGTGTTTTCCCACATCATCTCGCTGAATCACGACCGCATGCACAGCTTTGCCGGGGGCGTGCTGCCCTTCGGGCTGATTTTAGGCGTGGTGACGGTGCTGATGCTGCTGGAGCCGCACCTTTCGGGTACGCTGCTGATCTTATCCATCGGCGCGGTGCTGATGTTTGTGGGCGGCACCGGGCTGCAGTGGTTTGGGCTGGCGGGCGGCCTGGGGGCAGGGGCCATCGCGGCAGCGGTGCTTGCCCTGCCGGAACTGGTGCCCTATGCCACCGACCGCCTGGCCTCCTGGCGCGACCCCTTTGCCGACCCGCTGGGGGAAGGGCACCAGACCATCCAAAGCCTCTACGCCATTGCCTCCGGCGGGCTGGCCGGGCTGGGGCTGGGCAACAGCCGCCAAAAGTACCTCTATGTGCCCGAGCCGCAGAATGATTTTATCTTCTCGATTCTATGCGAGGAGCTGGGCTTTATCGGCGCGGCGCTGGCCGTAGCGCTTTTTCTGGCGCTGCTGCTGCGGGGCATGTCCATCGCCATCCGTGCGCGGGATAAATTCGGGGCACTCCTGGCCGTGGGGTTCGTGGTGCAGGTGGTCTTGCAGGCCATCTTAAACATCGCCGTCGTCACCAATACCATCCCCAACACCGGCATCAGTCTGCCGTTTTTTTCCTCCGGCGGCACCAGCCTGATGATGCTGCTGGGGGAAATGGGCATTGTACTGTCGGTTTCCCGCCAGACCGACGCCGTATAGCACGGCAAAATTCAAATGGATTTCACATTCATCCGGTTGAAAGCTGTCGCTATTTAGCATATAATAGGGGGGTACTTTTTAATGGGGAGGTGTGCCGTGAGCACGCAAAAACAAAAACGTCCCTTTGCCCTGCGGGCACTGGCCGCCTTTGCCGGTACGCTGGCCATACTGTTTGTGCTGCTGCTGGCTGCCTACGCCCTGCCGGGGGAACGGGTGCGGCAGCATGTCTACGACTCCGCCCGGACGATCCAAAACGAGGGGCTGTACCCGGAATATCTTGGCTTCAAGCTCTTTCAGATGGACAACTACACCGACACGCTGATGCTGTTTGAGGCCGCCAGCGCCGACGAGCTGCCGCCCCTGCAGGCCATGATGACCAACACGGCCTACAATGTGGATAACTTCGAGACCCTGGCCGACGACCTGGCCTGGTACATAGAAAAGGATTGGTCCACCGGCGCCCAGCGTACCGATGCCCCCGCGCTGGAGCCGTTCTCCTACGCGCGGTACTGGCACGGGTATCTCATCTGGCTGCGGCCTTTGCTGCTGCTTATGCCCTACACGGGTGTGCGTATTGTACAGTATATCGTGCTGTTTGCGCTGCTGGCCGTGGTGCTGGTGCAGCTGCGCCGCCGCTGTGGGCTGCGGGCCGCCGTGTGGTTTGCCGTCAGCCAGTTGGCGGTGAGTGTATGGTTCGTGCCCCATCAGGTGCAGTATTTCACCTGCTTTATGATTGCCTACGCGGGCTGCGCCTGGGTGCTGGCCAAGCCCCGCCGCAGCGATGTGCTGTGCTTAGGGCTGCTGGTGCTGGGCACGGCGACAGCTTTCTGCGACCTGCTGGTCACGCCCATCATCACCTTAGGTCTGCCGCTGACCTGCTGGCTGCTGGAACCCCAGCAGCGCCTGCGGGGCGGTGTGCCGCAGTGCGCCTTGGCCGTGGGCGGCAGCCTGTGCTGGGGCACCGGCTACGCTTTATGCTGGGCCGGCAAATGGGCGCTGGCCGGGGCCGTCACCAACAATAACGTACTGGCCGATGCCCTGCACCAGGCCGAGGTGCGCACCACCGCCGATACCTGGCACGGCATGGAATTGACATGGCGTAATATTTTCATCTTTTTATACGATACGTTAAACAGCCGTCATCTCTTCTGGCCCGCTCTCGCGGTGCTGGCGGTGCTGATTGCCCTGTTCATCCTCTCCATCCGCAGCAAAACTGCGCTGGTGCGTGCCTTACCGTTGGCGCTTACCACCTGCATGCCCCCCGCATGGTTTGTGCTGCTGCGCACCCACAGCATCCAGCACGGCTGGTTTACCTGGCGTGCTTTGGGGCTTACCGTCTTTGCCGGGCTGGCATTTCTCTACTACGCATGTGATCTTCGCGCTGCGCGGCGGCGCTTACAAAAGGGAAGTATATGAACGTGACTGAAAATAAGAATGAAGCAACCGAAACCACCGCGACCGCCACGGCCGCCAAAAAGAAGCTGCCCCTCTGGGGCAAGATCCTGCTGGTCGTTGTCATCGTGCTGGCGGCGCTGGCTGGGCTGGCAACGCTGTACGTCAACGGCAAGCTGGACCTGTTGCACTACAACGACGGCAGCGTTGACTCGATGGGCACCATTGATGCGGACGAGGATCAGGACCTGGACGGGTCCGGTCTGGTACATAGCGACGACGAGATGACCATGCCCGAGGGCAGCCCCTTTGCCGACGACGATGTGCTGAACATCCTGCTCATCGGCACCGACGAGCGCACCGAGGCCGTCAACGATGCCGACGCCTTCACCCACCTGAACCAGCTGGACGGCACCAAGGACACCACCGAGTTCAGTGAGGACGCCCGCGCCGACAGCCTGATTCTGGTCTCGCTGGACATCAAGGACCACGCCATCCGCCTGGTCTCCATCGAGCGCGGCCTCGGCGTGCCCATCCTGCTGGACGGCTACGAGGGCGAGTATGACTGGATCACCCACACCTTCCGCTACGGCGGTGCCAAGCTGACCATGGACACCGTGGAGGATTGCTTCAACGTGCAGGTGGACCGCTATGTCCGCATCAACTTCAACTCCTTCGTACAGATCGTGAACGCCGTGGGCGGCGTGGACATCGACATCACTGAGATGGAAGCCAAGGCCCTGAACTGGGAAGTGCCCTCCAACTCGATGCTCATCGTCAACCACGTGGACCCGGGCCTCAACCACTTCGACGGCTACACCGCCCTGCAGTACGCCCGCCTGCGCAAGATCGACAACGACTGGCACCGTATCGAGCGCCAGCGCACCGTTATCCAGGCCGTTCTGGATCAGATCCAGAACGCCAGCGTCACCGATCTGGATAACCTGCTGAACACCATGCTGCCCCTGGTACAGACCAACTTTACCAAAACCGAGATCGCCGCGCTGCTGGTGCAGCTGCCGGGCTTTTTGGGCTGCGATGTAGAGCAGCTTTCCATGCCCCTGCAGGGCACCTACGGCGTACGCACCGGTATGGACGACCGCCTGATGTACGACCCGGACTGGTACGTAAATACCACCGCCCTGCAAGACTTTTTGTACAATGATGAGAGCGCCGAGGAGGTCATTGCCGCCACGCCGGAGACCGCCGCACGGGAGGCCGAGGGCCTGGCCGACACCGCCACACGCGAGACCGCTGTGAAGGCGTCCGACCCCACGGCAGACTATCTCAAATCCAACCTGCACACCGTCGATCTGAGCTACCCGCTGGACAGCTCCGACTTTGGCAACGCCGATTACCGGCTGTTCCTGGCCGGGCTGGAGGATACCTGCGCGGCCGAGGTGCAGCAAAACCTCATCACCTCTTTGCAATCCCATGGCGTCAGCGTGGTGGCCGTCCCCTACGGCCCCGCCGCCGGTGCGCTGCTGGACAACTACTTACAGACCGGCGCGGCCGCCAGCCTGGACCGCTACCTGGCCGTACTGCCCAAGGCTGACCGCGATGATGCCAAAGCCATGTGGCAGTCCGTCTACGCCAGCTATCCCGGCCGCCTGCACGCCGTAGGCATGGGCACTGATAAAAGCGATGCCGTCATTGGCCAGGCGCTTGAAACGCTGGCCAGCCAGATTTGGAACACGCCGGAGCCGGAAATTGCCGAGGCCATCAGCGCCATTAAGACCGGCACTGCCCGCGAGTCCGCCTACTGGTTCAAGACCGCCATGCAGAAGTATCCCCGCCAGATGCAGCGCTATTTCGGTGACCAATACATACTGGTCTACCGCCTGTATCAGGGCATGATGGGCAGCATCAACGCCGACGAGGGCGCGGGTCTGCTAGCCTACGACCTGCAGCAGGCGTTGAAAGCTTACCCGGACGCCAAGATCCTGTCCTTTACCGGCGTGGATGACCTGCTGCCCGTGGACGGCACCCTGGCCGCCCGCATGCAGGAAGTGCTTGCCAAATCCGACGAGCAGCTTTGCCCCATCGTGTCCCTGTGCGGCGAGTGGGAGTATGACGGCACGTTTGCCCCCAGCGATGCTGCTTTGTGGGATGCCGACAGCTTTGCCGATTGGCTGGGCAAATCCGCCGTGCCGGGCAAAGACCTGCTGCTGGCCCTGGACGGCGAGGACAGCCCCTTTGCCGCCAGCGCCGCCTTTATGGAAAATACCGACACCCCGGCAGGGGAGTGGGCCGCCAAGCTGCTGATCCTGCACGATAAACTGGACGATACAACGACAAATGCAGAAGAAGATACAGATTCTTAAAAAGTTTTTTGCAAAAAGCCGTTGACAAAACGGGAACAGTGTGGTATAAATGCTTTAAACCAATGAAGCGAAAGTAAAGCTGACAGCGCAGCCACAGAGAGCCCCTGTTGCTGGGAATGGGGCGCAAAGCGGGACAGCATAATGGTTCGCGGAGGGCACGGGGAAAAAGGCAAGGCCTTGAGTATCCGCTGACGGGCAGCTCCCGTTACAGGGCAGGGGAATGTTGGTTCCCTACAGAGTGGCCGCAGTTTATAGTTGCGGCAAGCAAGGTGGCACCACAGATAAATTGTTATCTGCCCTTGCACAGGAGGATTTCTGTGCAAGGGCAGTTTTTTATTCCTTACACAGCACAAGAGGGGAAATGAACGATGAAACACATTCCTTTGAAAGAGCGATGGCAATCTGTTTTGTAAATCTTGCCAAACAACAAACCCATTTACAAAACAAGGAGTAATTACCATGAAAAAGTTCGTTGCTGTTATGACCGCCGCCGCTATGCTCACTTCTCTGTCCGCCTGCGGTGCCTCCGCTTCTACCGCTTCTTCTGCTGCCGAAAGCACTGCTTCTTCCGCCGCGGCAGATTCCACCACGGGATCCACCGCCGACGCCACCACCTACAAGGTCGCCATCGTCCAGCAGCTGGACCACGCCAGCCTGGATGAGATCCGCACCGCCATCGAGTCCGAGCTGGACGCCAAGGCCGCCGAGAAGGGCATCACCATTGAGTACAAGGATTTCAACGGCCAGAACGACGCCACCACGCTGAACCAGATCGGCACCCAGGTCGTCTCCGATGGCTACGATGCCGTCATTCCCATCGCCACGCTGGCCGCCCAGTGCATGGCCACCGCCTGCGAGTCCACCAAGACCCCGGTCATCTACGCCGCCATCTCGGACCCCGCCGCCGCTGACCTGACCGACATCGACTATGTCACCGGCACCTCCGACGCGCTGAACACCCAGTCCATCATGGACATGATCTTCGCCGTCCAGCCCGAGGCCAAGACCATCGGCCTGCTCTACTCCAACTCCGAGGCCAACTCCACCACCCCCATTGCCGAGGCCAAGGCTTACCTGGATGCCAAGGGCATCGCTTACGTGGAAAAGACCGGCAACACCAACGATGAGATCATGACCGCCGCCAACGCCCTGGTGGGCCAGGTCGACGCCGTCTTTACCCCCACGGATAACGTAGTCATGGCCGCCGCCGCTGCCGTCTCTGAGACGCTGACCAATGCGGGCATCCCGTTCTACACCGGTGCCGACAGCTTCGTCACCGCCGGCGCTTTCGCCACCTGCGGCGTCAACTATACCGAACTGGGCACCTACACCGCCGATATGGCGCTGGACATCCTGGAGACCGGCACCGTGCCTGAGTACCACGTCATGGACGGCGGCATCATCACCGTCAACACCGAGACCGCCGCAGCCCTGGACCTGGACTACAGCGCTTTCAATGATCTGGCCGGCACCGTGGTCGAAGTTGAGACCACCGCCGAATAAATCTTAACTCCCCAAAGGGAGGTGCAGGCAAGGCCCACGCCGAGCTGCCCTCCCTTTTTACTCAGTACCCCATCAAATCAGGAAGGACGTTTTGCCCATGTTTACCGCTGCAACCGTCTTCAGTGCGCTGGAGCTTGGCTTCATCTACGCACTGGTGGCTATGGCGCTGTTCCTCAGCTTCCGTATCTTAAATATCGCCGATATGAGTACCGACGGCACCTTTACCCTGGGGTGCGCGGTCTCGGCTACCGCCGCGGTGGCCGGGCACCCGGTGCTGGGTCTGTTTTTGGCTATTGTCGCCGGTGCGGCTTCCGGCTTTGTCACAGCCACTTTGCAAACCCGCCTGGGCGTGCCGTCGATCCTCGCCGGCATCATCACCAACACGGGGCTGTACACCGTCAACCTGGCGGTTATGGGCTTTTCCTCCAACGTGCCAATGCTGAAAACGCAGACCATCTTTACAATGGCGCAGGCGCTTTTTGGCGATGTGTTCCCGTACAAGCTGCTGGTGGCCGCGGTCATCACCGTGGTCGTCTGCCTGCTGTTGATCTTGTTCCTGGGCACCCGGATGGGCCTTTCCATCCGCGCCACCGGCGATAACCCCGACATGGTGCGTGCCTCCTCCATCAACACGGCATTCACCATCACGATTGGCCTGTGCATTTCCAACGCCATGACGTCCCTTTCCGGCGCCGTACTGGCCCAGTACCAGAAATCCGCCGACATCAACCTGGGCACCGGCATGGTGGTCATTGGCCTGGCGTCCCTCATCATTGGCGAGACGCTGTTTGGCCGTGGCGGCATGTGGGCCAAGGCCGCGGCGGCTGTGGCAGGCAGTGTCATCTACCGCTTCATCATCGCGCTGGCCCTGCGCGCCAACGTCCCGTCGGAGTGTCTCAAGCTGATTTCCGCCGTCATCGTGGCGCTGGCCATCGCCGCCCCCACCATCCGGTCCCGCGCGGCGTTCCGCCGCCGCCGCTCCCAAGCCGAGAAAGAAGGTGCCCGCCGTGCTTGAACTGAAAAACATCAGCAAAACCTTTAACCCCGGCACCGTCAACGAAAAGCTGGCTCTGCAAAAGATCGACCTGAACTTGAAGGACGGCGACTTTGCCACCATCGTCGGCTCCAACGGCGCAGGCAAGTCCACGATGTTCAACGCCATTGCAGGCGAGTTCATCTCGGATACTGGTACCATCACGCTGGATGGCCAGGACATCACGTTTATGCCGGACTACCGCCGCTCCAAGTACATCGGTCGCATGTTCCAGGACCCGCTGCGCGGCACGGCCCCCCACATGACCATTGAGGAAAACCTCGCGCTGGCCTATCTACGGGCGTCCGGGCACACGACGTCCTTCTCCCGCATCTCCAAAAAGGATCGCGACCTCTTTGCCGAGAAGCTCTCCGCCCTGGGTCTGGGGTTGGAGGACCGCATGAAACAGCCCGTCGGCCTGCTCTCCGGCGGCCAGCGCCAGGCACTGACGCTGCTGATGGCGACCCTCGTCACCCCCAAGCTGCTGCTGCTGGACGAACACACCGCCGCTTTGGACCCCGCTACGGCGGAAAAGGTGCTGGATCTGACCAAAAAGATTGTGGCGGAGAACCACATCACCTGTCTGATGATCACCCACAACATGCACGACGCCCTTACCTTGGGCAACCGCACGCTGATGATGGACCATGGCCGCATCGTGCTGGACGTAGCCGACGAGGAGCGCGCCCACATGACGGTAGACGGCCTGCTGCAGCGCTTTGCCGAGAACGTCGGCCACGCACTGGATAACGACCGCATCTTGCTGAGCGCGGAACAATAAATTGCCGCCCCTTGAAGGCCCCCCTCTGGGAGAGGGCCCCCGCGAAGCGGGTGGGGGAGAGCGCTTAAGGCAAAGTTTCTCCCTTCGGCCCTTCGGGCTACCTCCCTCGCAGAGGGAGGCTTTTCAGCACATATAGCAAAAGCACCGTTGTACGTAAATCTCACGTACAGCGGTGCTTTGTTTTTTATCTGCTATTGGTTATACTGCTTTACCCGGCCAGTTGTCGGTCTGGGCGGCAACCTCGCCGCCCGTGCCCAGCCACAGCACGGCCTGGCCGTTGTCATCGGCCACCTGCCGGCTCTGCTCCGGCGGCAGGCAGAAAAGGGCGGTGGAGAACAAGTCTCCCAGCCCCTCATCCGGGCTGGAATACACCGCAACGCTGCTGTAATAGGCAGCCGGGCAGCCTGTGGTCAAATCGATCAGGTGGGAGTAGCGTTTGCCCTCATAGATAAAGTACCGCTGGTAATCACCGCTGACGATCAGCGAGTCGCCGCCGGTCAGCTCCACGGTCTGCACATACTGCGGCGCATCCTCACCGGGCCAGGGGTTTTCCACCCCCACGCGCCAGGCACTGCCGTCGGCCTTGGGGCCGGTGGTATAGACGTTGCCGCCCATGTTCAGCAGGGCATGGGGCAGCCCGCGCTCCCGGGCTGCTTGGCCCGCCTGCACGGCGGTGTAGCCCTTGGCGGCAGCTCCCACGTCCAGCGTCATGGCCGGATCGGCAAAGGCCACAGTCAGGGTGCCGGAGTCCAGCAGCAGGTCGTCCAAGTTGCAGTGCTGCAGGGCTTCGGAGATGGCATCTGCCGCAGGCGGGGCAGGATTCTCGCTCTCGCGGGCATCGTGCCACAGGCTCAGCACAGCCCCCGCCGCAATGTTCACCGCACCGCCCGCCAGTGTCTTACCGCTGGTCTTGCACAGCTGCAAAAAGTCGAATAACTCCCGGCTGACCTGCACCGGTTCCTGCCCGGCACGGGCGTTGACGTCGTACAGGTTCACCATGCCGTCGTAGTGGTGGTAAATGTCAAACAGCTGGTGGTAATGCTCCAAATCGTCGTGCAGGGCATCGGCCTGGGTGTCCCATTCTTCCTGGCTGGCGGCGTAGCCCTGCACCATCGTGACAGTGTCAAACATGTCAAACCAGCTGGCGCTGTACAGCTTTTGCTGGGGCGTGCAGGCGGTCAGGGGCAGCGCACAGGCCAGGCAGATCGCCGCCAGCCCCAGGGCCAGCAGCCGCTTCATGCTTTGCCCCCGGCCACGGTCTCGTGCTCGCTGTTCAGCTCTTGCAAAAGCTGCAGCAGCGTCCAGTTTTTGCTGGTAGGGGTCACCATGCCCCGCAGCGGGAACTCCGCCCCGCCCGCCTTGACGAGGTCGAGGAAATGCCCCAGCTCGCCGGTATCGTGGCGCAGGCCGCTCACGATCATGGCGGAGCGGTCGCTGACCTTAATGAACGGCGCAAAGGCAGGGGAGGGCAGCCCCTGGCACAGGTCGCCCACCTTGGCGGCCAGGTCGCCGTCCCCGATGCAGCGGATCTTCAGTTTATAGGCCCGCGCTGCATGGGCCAGGGCGTCATACCCGGCGCTTTTCTCGTCAAACCGCCACAGCAGCACACACCGCGGCTCCTGGATGATACGTGCTTTCATAAACATACCTCATACTTAAAAAGGCGCACCGCCATGTAACGGTGCGCCTTGGCTTTTAGTTTACAGGTCGGGATGGTACTCTTTGCAGGTGCACTTTTTCCACTTCAGGCCGCTGCCGCAGGGGCAGGGATCGTTGCGGCCGATCTTGGTCACGCGCACGGGGGCGGCACCCTTGGTGCCAGCCTGGGTGGGGGCACCCTCGCCGGTGGGCTTGGCGATCTGCTCACGCTTCGGCTCGGCGTTCTGCTGGCGGATCTCGATGGTCAGCAGCATGTGCACGGCATCCTCACGGATGGAGGCGATCATCTCATCGAACATGGCAAAGCCTTCAATGCGGTACTCGACCACGGGGTCATGCTGGCCGTAGCCGCGCAGGCCCATGCCCTGCTTGAGCTGGTCCATGTTGTCGATGTGCTCCATCCACTTGCTGTCAACATTGCGCAGCAGGCAGATGCGCTCAAGCTCGCGCATTGTCTTGGCACCGTAGCGCTTTTCCTTGGCGGTCAGGATGTCCATGCCGCGCTTGTACAGCTCGTCGGCAATGCCCTCCTTCGTCAGGTCGCCCAGCTGCTCGGTGGTGTAGTTGAAGTCGGTGGGCAGGCACAGCCAGTTCATGAAGTGGCGGCGCAGCCCGGCAAAATCCCAGTCGTCGGCGGTCTCGCCGTTCAGGTAGTTCGTGCAGGCATCGTCGATGGCCTGGCGCATCATCTCGTGCAGCTTGCCGGAGATGTCCTCGCCGTCCAGCACCATCTGGCGCTGCTTGTAGATGATCTCGCGCTGCTGGTTCATGACGTCGTCATACTGCAGCACCTGCTTACGAATTGCAAAGTTCGACGCTTCGAGCTTCTTCTGGGCGCTCTCGATGGTGTTGGTGATGAGCTTGTTCTCGATGGGCACATCCTCGTCGAGGCCCAGGGAATCCATGAGGCTCTGGACGCGGTCACCGCCGAAAATGCGCATCAGATCGTCCTCCAGGCTCAGGAAGAAGCGGGATGCACCCGGGTCGCCCTGACGGCCTGCACGGCCGCGCAGCTGGTTGTCGATACGGCGGCTCTCGTGGCGCTCGGTGCCGATGATGAACAGGCCGCCCGCATTGCGGACAACCTCCGCCTCGCGCTTGACCTCGGGGGCAAATTCCTCGCACAGTTCCTCAAAACGCTTGCGGGCATGGAGAATTTCGGCGTCCTCGGTCTCGGCGTGGCCGTCGCACTCGGTCATCAGCATCTCGAGTTTGGCATCAATACCGGCCTCCGGCGGGGTAGGCAGCTCGGTGCCGCTGGCCTTGGCGCGGGCCTTCTCATGCTCGTAGGCATCCTTCAGCTCTGCCAGGTTGGCGGTCAGCTCCTTGGACAGCTCCTTTTTAAGGGCCGCCTTGGCCATGTAGGTCACGTTGCCGCCCAGCATAATATCGGTACCGCGGCCCGCCATGTTGGTGGCGATGGTGACCGCGCCCTGCTTGCCGGCCTGCGCGACGATCTCGGCCTCTCGCTCATGCTGCTTCGCGTTCAGGACGTTGTGCTCGATGCCTTTCTTTTTCAGCAGCTTGGACAGCGCCTCGCTCTTTTCGACGCTGACGGTGCCGACCAGGACAGGCTGACCCTTGGCGTGGCACTCGGCGACCTGCTCAATGACGGCGTTGTACTTGCCGTTGACGGTCTTGTAGACGCTGTCGGGCAGGTCCTTGCGGGCGCGGGGCTTGTTGGTGGGGATGCTGACAATGTTCAGGCCGTAAATCTCGCTGAACTCGTCGGCCTCGGTGGAGGCTGTACCGGTCATGCCGGACAGCTTTTTGTACATGCGGAAGTAGTTCTGGAAGGTGATGGTGGCCAGCGTCTTGCTCTCGGCGGCGATC
>OOAH01000830.1_pt1 | contig 32945 bp, 20 predicted proteins | sample 1671801 | NCBI WGS metagenome assembly OOAH01 (sample SAMN06348194, study PRJEB24527) | human gut metagenome | biome: human gut; feature: ankylosing spondylitis patient; material: feces | host: Homo sapiens | place: China | collected 2015-10 | reverse complement strand
CATATCCTGCCGTTCTTCACTCCATTCGACGGCGCGGATGCAGGCTTCGACCCCATCGACCACACCAAGGTCGACCCGCGCCTCGGCGGCTGGGACGATGTCGCCGAACTTTCCAAGACCCACGGCATCATGGTCGACGCCATCGTCAACCACATGAGCTGGGAATCCAAGCAGTTCCAAGACGTGCTTGAAAAGGGCGAGGAATCCGAGTATTACCCGATGTTCCTGACCATGAGTTCCGTCTTTCCGAACGGCGCGACCGAAGAGGATCTGGCCGGCATCTACCGTCCGCGCCCGGGTCTGCCGTTCACCCACTACAAGTTCGCGGGCAAGACTCGCCTGGTCTGGGTCAGCTTCACCCCGCAGCAGGTCGATATCGACACGGATTCCGACAAAGGCTGGGAATACCTGATGTCGATTTTCGACCAGATGGCCGCATCCCACGTCAGCTACATTCGTCTTGACGCCGTCGGCTACGGTGCCAAGGAAGCCGGTACCAGCTGCTTCATGACGCCGAAAACGTTCAAGCTCATCTCCCGCCTGCGCGAGGAGGGCGTCAAGCGCGGCTTGGAAATCCTCATCGAAGTGCATTCCTACTACAAGAAGCAGGTCGAGATCGCGTCGAAGGTCGATCGCGTCTACGATTTCGCCCTTCCGCCGCTGCTGCTGCATTCGCTGAATACCGGTCATGTCGAGCCGGTCGCGCATTGGACCGACATCCGTCCGAACAATGCCGTCACCGTACTTGACACGCATGATGGCATCGGCGTGATCGACATCGGTTCCGATCAGCTGGACCGTTCGCTCAAGGGGCTCGTGCCGGATGAGGATGTCGACAATCTCGTCAACGCCATTCATGCGAACACTCACGGCGAATCGCAGGCCGCTACCGGTGCCGCCGCATCCAATCTTGACCTGTATCAGGTCAACAGCACCTACTATTCGGCGCTGGGATGCAACGATCAGCACTATATTGCGGCTCGCGCGGTGCAGTTCTTCCTGCCGGGCGTTCCGCAGGTCTACTATGTCGGCGCGCTTGCCGGCAAGAACGACATGGAGCTGCTGCGCAAGACCAACAATGGCCGCGATATCAATCGCCATTACTATTCCACGGCTGAGATCGACGAGAATCTGCAGCGTCCGGTGGTGAAGGCACTGAACGCGCTTGCCAAGTTCCGCAACGAGCTTGATGCGTTCGATGGCACCTTCTCGTACAGCGCCGACGGCGATACGTCCATCAGCTTCACGTGGGAGGGCACGACCACTCAGGCCACGCTCACGTTTGAGCCGGGCCGTGGTCTTGGTGTGGAGAACACCGCGTCCGTCGCCACGCTCGAATGGCGTGATGCCGCCGGTGAGCACCGCACGGACGATCTGATCGCCAATCCGCCGGTCGTGGCCTGATTCAGCCTCGCCTGATCCGGTCGCTGCCTGACCGCGCATAAATCCATAAATCTGTAATCGTCCTTCCTGTCACCTCTCCTTCAGGAAGGACGATTCGCATTTTCGTTTTTTCGAGCAATCGTCTTATCGGGAAAACAATTTTCCCGGGAATCAGCTGAAATCCCAGCAAAAACGGGTAAGGTGAGCTTATGTCAAAGATGTCAAAGCTTTTCGATCAAGACAACATGTTTTTCGCCATTATGGGCGTGCTGTTCGATCTGATTATTCTCAACGTGCTCACGCTGTTGTGCTGCCTGCCGGTCGTCACGGCCGGCGCATCGTTCACTGCGATGCACAGTGTGCTCTGGCGCATGGTCCGCCATGAGGAAACGTATGTGGCGCGCCAGTTTTTCGACTCGTTCAAGCGCAATCTCAAGCAGTCGCTGCTGCCGTGGCTTGCGTTCCTGCTGGCGGCGATTGTGCTGGTGGTCGACGGCATGCTCGCCCGGTCCATGGGGTCGATGCGCGGGCCGCTGATGGCGTGCGTCGCGTTCATGGGATTGGTGATTATTGCGATTGCGCAGTACTTCTTCCCGCTGCTTTCTCGCTATGAGAATCCGACTTCCGAAACGTTGAAGAATGCGACGAAACTTGCGCTCGGCTTTTTCCCGCGCACCTTGTGCATGCTGGTGATTTTGGCCGCGTTCGCCGTGCTGTATGCGCAGTTTTTCATATATATGATTCCGCTGCTGATTTTGATGGGCGTCACGTTGCCGCAATACTGTTGCGCGTGGATCTACAACTGGATTTTCCGCCGTATCGACGGTGAGATCGACGCCAAGGGGCGCAAGGTAGCGCAGTCCTGAAATTGTTTGCTCGTAAAGGCCGTTCCGCAGATTGCAAGTTCCGCGGAACGGCCTTTACGCGTTTTCGTCGCCTTGAGTGTCCGATTCTGGAGAATCGGACAACTGGAACGTACTTTTGGGCGCGTGAATGTCCGTTTCTCCCGAATCGGACAACTACAGGTCAAAGTGGGGTGCTTGAATGACCGATTCTGGAGAATCGGACAACCGTGGGTCTGTTTTGGTGTTCCGGTTGTCCGTTTCTGGTGAATCGGACAACCGGAACATGTTTTGAGGCGCTTGGATGTCCGATTCTCCAGAATCGGACACGCTGGGGGCAGGATTAGCAGGGGAGGATGGTAGCGCTGCGGGCTGGGACGTGCAGTTGGGTGCCGTCGAAGCGTGCGGGGTTGCCGATGCTCAGCAGTACTGTTTTCTCCGCTGGTTCTTGCGTTGGTTTCGCTGTTGGTTCTTGCGATATTTCCTGCGCTAAGCCGCCAGACAGCAGTTTCACATAGTCGCTCGGCAGTGTGCAGCTTGCGTCGGTGTTTGACGGATTGATGGCGACGACGATGCGCTCGCCACCTGCTTCGCGATTAATCTTGCTGCATGTTTCACAAGGTGTTTCACAGCTGGTTTCGTGTGCTGTTTCGCTGCGTTCGCCGTCAGTTGCGTCGCGTTCGGCTTCGCCGGCCTCGGAGCTTCTCGCATACACCAGCGGATACGCGTGATCTTCCGCGTAGAGGAACTCGATGCCTCCGTCGGCCTGCAGTGCGGGATGTGCCAGGCGTAGCGTGTTCAGTGCGCGTACGGTTTCCAGCAGCGAGTCGCTGCGTCCGGTCTGCGAAGCCACGTTCGGGCGCTCGCTGTCGGCATCGATCGGCAGATACAGATCATCGGGCCGGGCTGCGGAGAATCCTGCGTTGGTTGCGCAGCTCCATTGCATTGGTGTGCGCGATCCGGTGCGCTCGTATCCGCCTTCCTTGGATTTGAGCCCGTGCATGTAGCGCATGCCGATTTCGTCGCCGTAGTAGATGAACGGGCAGCCGGGCATGGTCAGCAGGAATGCGAACGCGAGCTTCATTTCATCGGTGGTCAAGGTGTCGCGCATGCGGATCATGTCGTGATTGCCCGACGGAATGCAGATGTATCCAGGCGTTCCTGCGGTGCTGGCAAGCATGGCCGTATATGTGTCCGCAAACGCCTTGATGTCGCCGCTCGCATTGCCGACATTGTCGTTATTGCAATTTGGATTGTCTCCGTCGACGACTGAATTGCCGTTGCTGTCGCACCCGCTGCTGCCCGCGCCGTCGCATTCGCTGCGTTCGCCGTCGTGTTCCGTTTCGGCAGTTTCGGCGCTGCCCGTAGCTTCGGAAGATCCGGCCGAAAAATACGGATTCTCGCGGAACAGGTCAAGATAATGCGACGGCCCGAAATGCAGCAGGAAGTCCATGTCGAATCCGGCGTGCAGCGCCTCTTCGGGGTCACCCCATTCCGATACGAGCACCGCTTCCGGGTAGGTTTCGTCCAGATGCGCTCGCACTTGCTGCCACAAGAGTTTCGTCCAATAGTGGTCGGGGTCTTCCTTGACGAGGCTGCCTGCCATGTCCACGCGGAAGCCGTCCGCCCCCAACCCGAGCCAGAAGTCCATGATGTCTTGGATGAGCAGCCGGCCCTGCACCGCTTCGGGGGAGTCGGCGGCGAACTGCCAGTCTTCGGTGACGGTGCCGAATCCGTAGTTGAGGCATGCCTGCGTGGAGAAGCAGTTCACGGCCGCCGCGTCGGGACGTTCCGCAATGCCTCCGAGGAATCCGCGGATTGATTCGTATGGCGAGTTCAGATTCGGCGATTGCGTCATCGGTCGCCAGATGTAGCGGTCGGTCCATGCGTTGCGTTCGTCCTTGCCGGATTCAAGAAACCATGGATTGTCGACCGCGGAATGCCCGGGTACGAGGTCGAGCAGTACGTGCATGCCTAGTTCGTGCGCGCGCTCGAAGAGCCGCTGCAGGTCCGCGTTGCTGCCGTAGCGTTCCGCGGCTGTGTAGTAGTCGCGTACGTCGTAGCCGGCATCGTAGAACGACGAGTCGAAGCATGGGTTGATCCAGATCGCATTGCACCCCAGATCGCGCACGTATTGCAGTTTGTCGATGATGCCTTGGAAGTCACCGATACCGTCGCCGTTCGAGTCGTTGAATGATTGCGGATAGATTTCATAAAAGATTGCGTTGTTGAGCCAGCTTGCCATAAATCCTCCTGTTTTCGCGTCTTTGCTGTTGGTCTACCGATGTATCGCAACGTTGGAAACGTCGGTCACTGCTTTTCCGTCATTATAGCCCGTGAAGACACTTTTTAGGGGTGTATGGAATGCCAATGTTTGCAATACGTCAATCGATTGACGCGACACGCCGACGGATGGCACTGTACACAAGGTTTCTCGAACCGGTTTGACAACTCTCGAACCGGTTTGATATCCTGTATACCAAGGACGGAGAGATTCCGACAACGCGAGTCGGGGATTCACCTTCCTTTATCACCTCATTGGGCAGGGCTGCTCGGTGAATAGTGGATAGAAAGGGATTGGAAAATGAGCAAGTTCTCTTCTTGGAAGAAGGCTGGCACCGCTATTGTTGCAACGCTGATGACCGTTGGCATGCTGGGAGCATGCGGATCGTCATCCAGCTCCAGCGGCACCAAGATCACCATCTTCAACTCCAAGGTTGAAATCGAAAGCCAAATGGAAGACATGGCTGCGAAGTACTCCAAGGAAAAGGGCGTAGACGTTGAGGTCTACTACTCCAACGACACCGTCGCAGCGCATCTCGCCACCAAGTACGCATCCAAGGATCCGTACACCATCTCCATGGTCGACGCCAAGGACATCTACTCCTTGGCTGAAGAGCACGCCGTCGATCTGTCCGACCAGGATTGGGTCAAAGACACCGACTACGCCATCAGCATCGACGGCAAGACCTACGGCTTCCCGGTTTCCGTCGAAGCCCGTGGCCTGATCTACAATGCTGACGCCATCAAGAAGGTCACCGGTAAGGAATTCAAGCCTGAGAACTACAAGACCCTTGACGAGTTCAAGGATCTCATCGACGAGCTCAAGGCCGGCGGCATGGAATCCCCGACCGGTGTCATGAAGGAAGACTGGTCCCTCGCCGGGCACCTCCTGCCGGAAGTCTACGAGGAGCAGGAAGATCCGGACGCCTTCTGCCATGAGCTCAAGGACGGCAAGGTCGACCTCAGCTCCAACGCCAAGTGGAACTCCCTGATGGACTTCTTCGACGTGATGAAAGACAACAACTACGCCAAGTCCTCCGCCATCTCCGCCGAGCGTGAGGTGACTGAGCAGAAGCTGGCCGAGGGTGAGATTGCTTTCATGTTCGGCGGCAACTGGGATTGGTCCGTGCTGAACCAGTACGATTACACCGAGAACATGGGTCTCATGCCGGTTCCGCAGAACACCGATGACGGCTCCAATGAGAAGCTCGTCGGCGGCGGCTCCAAGTACTTCTTCATCGACTCTTCCGACAACACCTCCGACGAGCAGCGTAAGGCCGCCAAGGACTTCCTGAACTGGCTTGCCGAAGACAAGGAAGGTCAGGAGTTCATCTCCACCGATGCCGCTCTGATCTCCCCGTTCAAGAACAACGACATCGAAGCTTCCGATCCGCTGGGCAAGTCCGTGAAGTCCTACGCTGACGCCGGCAAGCTGATCGGCAACTACAACTACCTGCCGGACGATCACTACTCCGTGCTCGGCGCAGCCTTCCAGAAGTGGCTCGCAGGTGAAGAGGACCGTGCAGGCCTCGCCCAGGACATCCAGGACTACTGGAAGACCGCTAAGTTCACCGGCGCAACCGCCTGAACTTCCAAATAATGCACCATGATGCAGGGTCCGCCGCTTCCTTCCTGCGGCGGACCTTACATCCCCGGCACGTATGGGATCCATCATGAAACAGAATAAGCTTTCCTATAAAATCGGCCAGTTTCTGATGTTCGGTGGTCCGGCGACGATTCTTTTCTTCGCCGTGGTGATCCTACCGTTCTTCTATGGCCTCTATCTGACACTTACCAGCTGGGACGGCGTTTCGACAACGAAGCCGTTCGTCGGTCTCGAAAACTACAAGGCGGCTCTTGCCGACACCGCATATTGGCAGTCGCTTGGACGCACCTTCATCTACTCCGTCATCGCCGTCATCCTCACCAACATCGTTGCCTTTCTGCTGGCCTACCTCGTGACCAGCGGCATCAAGGGCCAGAACTTCTTCCGTGCGGGCTTCTTCATTCCGAACCTCATCGGCGGCATCGTTCTGGGCTACGTGTGGAAGTTCGTCTTCAACCGCGCATTCGTGGCCGTCGCCGAAGTGGCGACGCAAACAGACCACGCATCGCTGCTCTCCACGCCAAACGGCGCAATGTTCTGCTTGATTCTCGTTTCGGTCTGGCAGTACGCAGGCTACATGATGCTGATTTACGTGGCAGGCTTCATGAGCGTTGACCAGAGCCTGAAGGAAGCGGCCATGATCGATGGCTGCAACAAGGGCAAGGCCATGTGGCACGTGGTCATCCCGCTGATGCGCTCCTCCTTCGTGCAGTGCATCTTCCTGAGCACCACCCGTTGCTTCATGGTGTACGACCTGAACCTTTCGCTTACCAAGGGCGAACCGTTCAACCAGTCGGTGCTCGCAGCAATGCACGTCTACAACCAGGCATTCGTTTACAAGAACTATGGCACCGGTCAGGCGGAGGCGTTGGTCCTCTTCATCGTCTGCGCAGTGATCGGCATGCTGCAGGTGTACTTCGGCAAGAAGGGTGAGGTGGCAGCATAATGAAGGGTCAAACCAGCACTCGCACCAAGGTTCTGCATGCACTGATGATCGTCGTTCTGACGATTCTGCTGCTGCTGTTCATCGCACCGTTCATTCTGGTCGTGATCAACGTCTTCAAGACCAAGGCGGACATCAACACCGCTCCGCTGGCACTGATCGGCAAGCACGGGTTCACCCTGGAGAACTTCCCCAGGGCAATGGACAAGATGAACTTCGTCACCGTGTTCGGCAACTCCGCGGTCATCACCATCAGCGCAACCATACTGACCATCCTGTTCTCCGCGATGTGCGCATACGTGATCGTGCGCAACCCCTCGTGGAAGTTCGGCGGCATGGTGTTCGCACTTATGGTGGCCTCCATGGTCATTCCGTTCCAGGTGCTCATGGTCCCGCTCGTGTCCGTCTACGGCGGCCTGCTTGACGTGTTGAACAGTCGTATCACGCTGATCCTCATGCACACCGGCTTCTCGGTCTCCCTGGCGGTGTTCATGTTCCACGGTGCGATCAAGACGAACATTCCGAACGAACTTGAGGAAGCGGCCAGCATCGACGGCTGTTCCAAGTGGCGCACCTTCTGGACGATCGTGTTCCCGCTGCTCAAGCCGACCGTCGCTACCGTCGCCATCATCGACGCCATGGCGTTCTGGAACGACTACCTGCTGCCGTCCCTGGTGCTGGGCCGTCGCGAACTGTACACCATTCCGATCGCAACCCAGATCTTCTACGGCACCTACTCCAACGATATCGGCCTGATCATGGCGGCCCTACTGCTGGCCATGCTGCCGATCCTCATCCTGTACCTGTTCCTGCAGCGCTACATCGTCGAAGGCGTGACCTCTGGCGCAGTCAAGGGCTGATCGAACGGTACGGAATCCGCAATCATAACTGAACAGACTCACACAACCGGTCCGGATGCGAAGCGATAATCGCATCCGGGCTTTTCTTATGCGATATCGATTCTTATGCGATACCGATATTGAGATTGCCTCGCATGTTTCTGCTGTCTGACAGGACGTATTGATATGGTTGATTTCGCCGAAAGAATCGCTCGAATGCACTGGTGCAGTGCGTCCGGGCGATTTTCATATGTGCTGAATATCGTGTGACATTTCGAAACGAGCAACGAAATAGAAGCAAGAACGAGAAGCGACAATACAAAACAGGAAAAACAGGAATAGAAACAAGAGATGACTGAAGATAATCAACATAATGCAGGTGAGCAGCAGACTCCAATGCAGCCGCAACCGCTGCCGGGCCAGGTGTTCGTACGCCCCGGTATCGATGACCGTCCCGATTACGAAAAAACGCTGACCGAAGAGACCAAAGCGGCCCTGAAGCGCTTGGCCGTACAGCAGAATCCGCGCGTGCCCGAGGCTTCCAACGAGCGTCCGGAAGTGCAGCAGACCCTCATCAACACGGAAGGCGGCTCCCCGCTGACCGCGTTCGCCCATCTCGACGCCGCCGTGCCGAACCTCGAATCGTCGTTCCTTGACCTGCGCGATCCGATGACCGCGCCCGACGGCACCACGCCCACCAAACCGCAGGTGCATCGTCTCACCGCCGGCTTCGCGCTTGGTGCGCTGCTGTTCACCGCGCCGATGGCCGCGCTCAACTCTGTGCTCATTCCGCAGACCATCAGCCGTCTTTCCGGCACCGACCGCGTCACCGATCTGGCGCTGCTCAGCGTCGTCGGCACGCTGTTGACGTTCCTGATGAACGCGTGGATTTCCGTCGGATCCGACCATTCGTACTGCCCGCTGGGCCGCCGCACCCCGTGGATCATCGCCGGCACGGTGCTGACCGCCACGTCGGTGGCGATTCTTTCCGCATGCGATTTCATGCCGTTGGTCATCGTGTTCTGGCTGTTTACGCTGATCGGACATGCGATGGTATCGATGCCGCTGGCGGCCGCTTTCGGTGAGCGCGTGCCTGACAAGTTCCGTGATCGTGCGGACGCGTGGCGTGGCGTTGGCCAAGCGTTCGGCCAGGTGTTGGGCATTATCGCGGCCGTTTCGATTACGTGGGCTGCCGACGATTCCGGTTGGGATGGCACCACGCGTTTCGCCATGATGGTGTTTGCGTTGTGCCTGGTGGTGGCTGGTGTGGCTACGTTGCTGGTGTTGCCGTTTGAGGGTTCCAGCAGCTATTTGCCTCGTGAGGGTGTGAAGAAGGGCGATTATTTTTCGCAGTATCGTCCGCCGAAGGGCGCTCCGAAGTTCTTCATTGCGTTTGCCGCGCGCATGTTTGCCATCGCAGCCACTTCCGGCATTGCGATTTACCAGTGGTATCTTGCGCAGGATGGTTTGGGCGATGTTTCGCAGGTCACCATGTTTGGTTTGTCCGGAGCGGCTGCGGTTATGTCGATGATGGCCGTTGCCGCGTTCGTCGGCTCGCTGTTGGCTGCGCTGCTGCTTGGCCGCATCGCCCGCGCTTTCAAAGATTCCCGTATTCCCGCGATTGCCGCCTGCTTGTTGTTTGTGGTTGCTGTGGTGCTTCCGTTGACGCCGATCGATAGTGCTATGGCGGTCGCGCTGTATGCGCTGTTTGCAGGTTTCGCGTATGTGGTGTATGACGGCGTGAGCCAAGGGTTGAATCTTGCGACGTTGCCGGATATACGTTCCGTTGGTCGTTCGTTGGCTGCGTTCAGTTTGGCGAATACGTTCGGTTCGTTGATTGGCGCTGTCGTTTGCGCGATTGCGATTGCGGTGACTGGCGAGTATCTGCTGATTTTCGCTGTTGCCGCCGGTTGCATGGCTGTTGCGGGCGTGCTGACGTTGCTGCTGAAATGATTTGGATGACCTGAGATAATCCGAGAAACGAATATCAAATTCAAAATTGCGCGTCCACATAGTGAACCTTTAGTAGAAAGGGTCTGTGGACGCGCTTATCTTTACGGCTTAGTTCGAGCGGATAATCCGCCGAATACAAGACTTTGCGAAAGGAGGTTCGCCACGATGAACGGAATGGTTGCACGCGTACTGCTGTCCGCACGAATTATTATTCCGCTTTCGTTGGCGGACTGATTCGAGCAATGCAGCTTCAATCCCTCGCCAACGGAGGCAGGGTTTGAGGCGCGCAAAACACACACGTTGATGGCCCTGCATGCTGCGGGGTCTTTTTGTTGCCGCCCACAAGGCGTAAGGCAACGAAATGAAGACTGCACACAAGAGAATAGAAGAAAGACGTTATCGGCGCATGTTGGGAGCCGGCAACGCATGACAGACGTAACAGGAGTAATCCAATGAGTGCAGTCGAAGCAGCCGCTGGCAAAGCGCAGGCAATGGTGCGCGATTCGGTGAAAACCGTGATCGCCGCTTCCATGGTCGGCACCGCCATTGAGTTCTACGACTTCTACGCATACGGCACCGCCGCTGCGAACTATTTCCCGAAGGTGTTCTTCGGAGACACCACCAATCCGACTGTCGCACTGCTGGCCAGCCTGCTGACCTTCGCCATCGCGTTCATCGCACGCCCGCTCGGATCCTTGGTGTTCGGCCATTTCGGCGACCGCATGGGCCGCAAGACCACGCTGGTGGTTTCGCTGTTGACCATGGGCATCGCCACGTTCCTGATCGGCTGCCTGCCGACTTACAGCCAGTGGGGCATTGTGGCTGTCGCCGCGCTGTGCCTGTGCCGTTTCGTGCAGGGCATCGGTCTGGGCGGCGAATGGTCGGGTGCCGCTTTGGTGGCCACCGAGAACGCTCCGGAAGACAAGCGCGCGCTGTATGGCTCCTTCCCGGAATTGGGCGCTCCGATCGGTTTCTTCCTGTCGAACGGTACCTACTTCCTGTTGGAAACGTTCAACGATGACGATGCGATGCTGGCATGGGGCTGGCGTGTGCCGTTCCTGCTGTCCGCAGTGCTGGTGATCGTCGGTCTTGTGGTGCGCGTGCAGATGGAGGAGACTCCGATCTTCCGCATGGCCCAGGAGCAGAAGAAGGTCGTCAAGTCCCCGTTGACCGAAGTGTTCAAGAAGAGCTGGAAGGAAGTCATCCAAGCCACGTTCCTGGTGGCCGTTACCTACACGCTGTTCTACACGCTGGCAACCTGGTCCCTCGCTTGGGGCACCAAAACCGTCGAGCAGGGCGGCGGAGACCTTGGTTTCACCAATCGTGAATACCTGCTCATGCTGATGCTTGCCATCTGCGTGTTCGCCGCGTTCATCGTCATTTCCTGCGTGAACGCCGATAAATTCGGCCGCAAGCGCGTGATCGTCATCTCGTCCTGCTGCCTCGTGGCATTCGCGCTGCTCTTCCCGTTCCTGCTTGATCCGTCGGTCGTCGGCCAGCGTAACTTCGCCGCCAACCTGCTGTTCCTATGCATCGGCTTCGCGTTGATGGGCACCGCATTCGGTCCGATCGGCGCGTTCCTGCCGGAGCTGTTCGACGCCAACGTGCGTTATTCCGGCTCCGGCATCGGCTACAACCTGGCCGCCATCGTCGGCGCGGCATTCGTGCCGACCATCGCCACTTGGCTGTCCCACCACTGGGGTGTGCACTCCGTCGGTCTGTACCTCGGCGTGATGGCCGTGTGCTGCCTTGTTGCGGTGCTGAGCTGCAAGGAGACTAAGGATGTTGATTTCACCAAGTGATCAATCGCCAAGTGCCGTTTGACCGGCTATTCAGCGACGTGTCAAGATGACATCGACGGAAGCCTTACTAAAAACGTTTGACGCGAATATAACCACTATGTGAACGTCAGCAACCAATATAAAGAAAGCGGGACTAAAACAGTTCCGCAGGAGAGGCGGGGTGGTTCCTCGGACACAATCCGGGGGAGTAATCTCCTAGGAACCATCGCCCGCTGTGAACAACCGAAACAAGAATTAAATATCGCGAGTTTGTTCGGGAATGCAAGTCCCGAATCGCTATAAAAAGAAAAATAAAGGAGCGCCTATTATGGCAGCAACTATCTGGTACGAGAAGGATGCCGATCTGTCCGTGTTCGATGGCAAGAAGGTGGCCATCCTCGGTTACGGTTCCCAGGGTCACGCCCACGCGCTGAACCTGCGCGATTCCGGTGTGGATGTCGTCGTCGGCCTGCGTCCTACCTCTAAGTCCGTGGAATACGCCAAGGAGCAGGGCCTCGAGGTCAAGCCTGTTGCCGAGGCCGTTGCCGAAGCCGACGTTGTGATGATCCTGCTGCCTGACCAGTACCAGGCCGCCGTGTACAAGAAGGACGTTGAGCCGAACCTGAAGCCGGGCGCTGCTCTGGCTTTCGCTCACGGCTTCAACATCCACTACGGCTACATCAAGCCGTCCGAGGATCATCCGGTGTTCATGGTCGCCCCGAAGGGCCCGGGCCACATCGTTCGTCGTGAGTACGCCGCCGGCCGTGGCGTTCCGGTCGTTGTGGCTGTGGAGCAGGATCCGGATGGCAAGACTTGGCCGCTGTGCCTGGCTTACGCCAAGGCTCTGGGCGCTCTGCGCGCAGGCGCCATCAAGACCACCTTCACCGAGGAGACCGAAACCGATCTGTTCGGTGAGCAGGACGTGCTCATGGGTGGCATCAACCACCTGTGCGATATGGGCTTCGATGTGCTGACCGAGGCTGGCTACCAGCCGGAGATCGCCTACTTCGAGGTGTTCCACGAGCTGAAGATGCTGGTGGATCTGGCCAACGAGGGTGGTCTGAACAAGGCTCGCTGGAGCTGCTCCGACACCGCTCAGTACGGCGATTACACCTCCACCGTCATCACTGAAGAGACCAAGAAGCGCATGCAGTACCAGCTCAAGCGCATTCAGGACGGCTCCTTCGCCAAGGAGTTCATGGATGATCAGGCCGCTGGCGCTCCGAAGTTCAAGGAGCTGCAGGAAGAGTACAGCCACCCGCACCTGGAGACCGTTGGTCCGAAGCTGCGCGCCATGTTCTCTTGGAACAACCAGACGGACGCCGATGCCGATATGGCCGAGTCCTTCAACGGCAAGATCGCTCGTACCCAGGTTCAGTGATTTCGCTGTAGCGGCTGCATGTTAAGGGCCGATGAATAACGTAGTAGCGCAATACACGCGAAACGTGTTGGAAGCCACCGTCTCACCGCGGTGGCTTCTTTTTGTTGCTGTGTTGTTTTATGACTGGGATATTTCGTATGCGGGATCGCAGTACTGATTGTCGGGGGAGCCGCACGGCTAGGCGTTGGCCCACTTTGTGGACTCAATGCTTATTTAGGAAGGGACGGGAGTAGGATAGACCCCAGTTTGCAGGACAAAATCCATGCACAAAAACACGCGAATTCATCTGCGAATGGTAGAAACCCGAGCGCCGGGAGGCGTTCACCCCACTACATAAAAAGGAGTGCCAAGTACAATGGCTGCACAAATCTGGTACGAGAACGACGGCGATCTCTCGGTCCTCGAAGGTAAGAAGGTTGCCATCATCGGTTACGGTTCCCAGGGTCACGCTCATGCGTTGAACCTGCGCGATTCCGGTGTGGACGTCGTCGTTGGCCTGCGTCCGACCTCCAAGTCCGTGGAATACGCCAAGGAGCAGGGCCTCGAGGTCAAGCCTGTTGCCGAGGCCGTTGCCGAAGCCGACGTTGTGATGATCCTGCTGCCTGACCAGTACCAGGCCGCCGTGTACAAGAAGGACGTTGAGCCGAACCTGAAGCCGGGCGCTGCTCTGGCTTTCGCTCACGGCTTCAACATCCACTACGGCTACATCAAGCCGTCCGAGGATCATCCGGTGTTCATGGTCGCCCCGAAGGGCCCGGGCCACATCGTTCGTCGTGAGTACGCCGCCGGCCGTGGCGTTCCGGTCGTTGTGGCTGTGGAGCAGGATCCGGATGGCAAGACTTGGCCGCTGTGCCTGGCTTACGCCAAGGCTCTGGGCGCTCTGCGTGCAGGCGCCATCAAGACCACCTTCACCGAGGAGACCGAGACCGATCTGTTCGGCGAGCAGAATGTGCTCATGGGCGGCGTGAACAAGCTTGTTGAAATGGGCTTCGAGGTCCTCACCGACGCCGGCTACCAGCCTGAAATCGCCTACTTCGAGGTCTGCCACGAGTTGAAGATGCTCGTCGACCTCATGAACGAGGGTGGTCTGAACAAGGCTCGCTGGTCCTGCTCCGACACCGCCCAGTACGGCGACTACACCAACACCTGCATCGACGAGCACGTGCGTGAGCGCATGCAGTACCACCTGCAGCGCATCCAGGACGGCTCCTTCGCCAAGGAGTTCATCGAGGACCAGGACGCTGGCGCTCCGAAGTTCAAGGCTCTGCAGGAAGAGTACGGCAACGTCCGCATCGAGACCGTCGGTCCGAAGCTGCGCGCCATGTTCTCCTGGAACAACGGCAAGGATGACGACGCTGATATGGCCACCTTCACCGGCAAGATCGCTCGTGGCTGATGTGGCTCATTCGGCTAATCGCTGAGTCTTTTACAAGACCGCTGCCCTTACGGGTGGCGGTCTTTTTTGTATGTTCTGTCGCATATTGTTCTAGGATAGATATGTACGGTTTCTTACGGTTTTTCTATAGGAAGAGATGTCATGGTCACTGCGACTGGTCCCGCACCTGGTTCTGAAATGACAACGTCGGCTGAACCTACCGAAGACCGTAGCACGTCAGGAGTTCTGCACGTCGCCGCGATTTTCGCCTCGCATATGGTGTTGCAGCGTAACAAGCCCATCGCCGTGTTCGGCGCGCTTGATGCCGATTGCGCCGGACTTGAGGTTTCCGCGGAAATCCGCGATTTCGATGGTTCCGTGATCGTGCAGGCGCATGCGTACGCCTCCAAAGAGATCAAGAACGGTTTTTCACCGTGGCGCGTCATGCTGCCGGCACAGCCCGAAGGTGGCCCTTACACGTTGCGCGTCACCGCAGGCAACGATTTCATCGAATATTATGACGTGCTTATCGGCGAAGTATGGCTGGCCGGCGGTCAAAGCAATATGGAACTTGAATTGCGCAACAGTGAAGACGCCGAGGAAGCCCTCGATAACTGTGCCGATCCGTTACTGCGCTTCTACAATGTGCCGAAAACCGGTGTGATCAATCGCAACGCCGAACATGCGGCAAGCTGGCAGGAATCATCGCCTGAAAATAGTGGCGTAATGAGTGCGGTAGCGTACTATTTTGCGCGAAAACTGCGTGATGAACTTGATTCCGACCTTCCGATCGGCATTATCGACTGTTATATCGGGGGTACGTCGATCAGTTGCTGGACGAGCGAAGATGCACTGAATTCCAGCGAATCCGGGCGCGGCTATCTTGCGCGCTATGAGCAGGCGATCGCAGGTAAAACGCAGGAACAGTTCGATTTGGAGTACGGCGAATGGCAGTCGCGTTCTGATACGTGGAATGCGTCGATCGCAGCCGCCCGCGAAGACGATCCTGATGTGACGTGGGATACGCTGACCCAACAGTATGGCGAATGCCCGTGGCCGCCGCCGATGACGCCGACCTCGCAGTGGCGTCCGTCAGGCGCGTTCCATGCCATGCTGGAGCGCATTGTGCCTTACTCCTTGGCGGGATTCCTATGGTATCAGGGCGAGGAAGACGAGCCGTATTGCGGATCCTACCGTGAGTTGCTGGGCATGATGATTGGTGAATGGCGTGCGCTGTGGAGCGAAAGCCTGCCGTTCCTGATCGTGCAATTGCCGCAGTGGATTGACAAGAAGGTCGACGAGGGTGACGGCGATCCGATGCTGTGGCCGGTGTTGCGCGAGGCCCAGTGGGATGCCGCGCAGTCCATCGACAATGTGTTCGCCATCTGCACTATGGATTGCGGCGAATACAACAACATTCATCCGGTTGATAAACGTACACCGGGCGAGCGTCTAGGCAATTGTGCGCTTCGCCAAGTGTATGGTATGAGCCGTATTCCGGTGTATGGGCCGACTGTGCTGGGTTTCCGCTGCGACGAAGGCGGCCGCGTACGCCTGTTCTTCCGGTACGCGCACGGCCTGCATTTCAGCGGTACTACGCCCGACAGTTTTGGTGACGAGTTCGCCAAGAGCCTGCCTTCGCTGGTGCGTCTGCCGGAACGTTCCGGTTTCGAGCTTGCCGGTGCCGATGGTGTGTTCCATCCGGCCTACGCCGCGATTTTCGTGGATTGCGATATTGACGATCTGGTCAACGCAAAGGTCAACGTGGTCGATTACAACGCCACGGAATTCGGTATTCCGATCAACAGCCGCAGTATCGGCACGATTACGTTGGCCACGCCGGAAGTGCCAGCGCCGGTGATGATGCGCTACGCATGGCGTAGCTGGGGTCCGGCACCGTTGTTTAATGACAATAATCTGCCTGCTCACCCATTCAAGCTGGACCTGACCGATCACACCGACTCTGATCACGCTGAATAATCACGTTAGATAGTTGCGTTGAACGGCTGCGTCACATGATTGTCGATAGTTGACGATGAATAGCGTGCGATTGCTGTGCTTATAGTGTGCTGCAATCGCACGCTTTATATTGCGATTGAAGTCCTGCTGATCGCACGTCAGTCAAATACGAATCAAATACCAGTCAAATAAAAAATTGTTGAAAAATCAACGTTTCTGCGATTTATGCCACCAAAATCGCAGAAACGAATCAAATAAAATGCGCTGCACTGCGAGCGCATAGGCTATTGCCAGAGGTCCGGGCCGAATGATTCCAGGTATGCGGTCAGTTCGGCGGCCATCTGTTCGTCTTCCGGAACGCGCGGATGGCCATCCGTGCCGCAACCATTGCGTGAATACAAGAAATGTTTTACGTGAAACTCGCCCTCAGTGCCGCGGCCGTTGCCGTGGAAGATGGCGTGGAACTTACCGTCACAGCCAAGAGCTACGTGCGCGACCTGTTCTGCATGGCAGATAAGGTCGACGCGAAGGCTTCGGTGGCCGAGGGCATGGTCTCGCTGCTTCCGGGCGAAAGCGTCGTGCTGCATATCGCCACTGCCGATGCCGCAGCGCTTGCCGCTCCGGGTGCGTTCGCAGCCGCCAACGTGCCGCGTTCCGCCAACGATCTGAAGCGCGAATGGTGAGCTTCCGCGAGTACGCCGTCTACTGAAGCGGTAGAAGAGTGGATAGAGGACTACTGAAATTTCAGTTGACGTGTTCGGTTGAGTAAAAACATAAGTTGAAGCGCCGCCAACCTTAAGAGACGAAAGTGTTGTGAACGCTGACTTTTCAAGAGGTTGGTCGGCGCTTTTGCTGTACGATGTAGATGAACCGTTTAAGTTGCGATTTAAGTTAAGAAGAAGGACACGGACATGCCTATTCAAAAAAGCAAGGTGACGATTTTTGATGTTGCCAAGGCTTCGGGAGTCTCTAGTAGCGCCGTTTCGTATGCGCTCAACGGCAAGTCTGGTGTTTCCGATGTGACTCGAGACAAAGTGTTGAAGGTCGCACACGAACTGGGATGGAAGCCGAATGGCGCGGCACAGGCGCTGGCCAAGGCGAAGACGCAGCGCGTGGGTCTAGTGCTGGGTTACGACCCGAAGCTGCTTTCCGTCGAATCCTACATGATGGAACTTATTTCCGGTCTTGGCGCCGAGCTGGAAAAATACGATTATTCTCTGCTGGTACGCATGGCCGTGGGTGAGGACGCGAAGCTTTCGATCATCGATGATTGGATTGCTACTGGCAACGTCGACGCCATGCTGCTCGTCAATGTCGAGCTTGGAGACCCTTGCGTTGCCTTGCTTGAGGAGCATGAGGAGATGCCGGTGCTTGCCATTGCCGATGCCTCCGTGGTCGGCAATCTGCCGAGTCTGTCAAGCGCCGACGCCGATGCCGTGCGCCGAGCGGTGCGATACCTGTATGATCTCGGGCATCGTCAGATCGCCCGCGTCGGCGGTCCCGAATCGCTTGCGCACTCGTATATTCGCGATTCCGCCTTTGCGGACGTCGCTTCCGAGCTGGGCATGCGTTATCGTTGCCTGCACACCGACTACACGCCGGAAACCGGTCGCGAGGCCACGAAGCGCCTGCTGGCGTTCTCTGAGCATCCGACGGCGATCATCTACGACAATGATGTGATGGCGTTGGCTGGCCTTGGCGTGGCAGCTTCGCAAGGCATCAAAGTACCGGAGGAAATCTCCATCATGTCGTGGGATGATTCCCTCATGTGCACCGCGGCGTATCCGAACCTGACCGCCATGGGCCGTGACGTGGTCGATACCGGTAAGCAGGCCGCCGGATTGCTGCTCAAGCTGATCGGCGGCGAGCGTGTGGGGCATCTGATGGAAGGGCCGTACGAATTGCGTGCCCGCGCTTCGACCGGTCCCGCTCCGGCAGCGGAATAAGATGCGATGATGAGTTAATGCGATGATGCATTAAAAAATTGCGATTGCGCATTTGCTGCGCCCCGACAAGGGCAGGATGAAAGCGAGCAGCGAGCCGATCGCGGCGATCGCCGCAAGGGTTACGCCATACAGGATTGACGGTGTTGCCGGACTGCTTCGACAGGTACCACAGGTCGAACGGCGCGAGTCCCCAGAACAGCCCGGGAATCGCGGATTGGAAATCAAAATCTGAAATCTGAAATCGTAATCTGAAATCAAAAAGCGCCCGTGCCCCTCGCTTGAGGCATGGGCGCATTGTTGCCTTACGACTTCAGGCGCGCTTCTGTGTGATCTGATAGGCGGCGAACAGCACGACCAGCCAAATCACGCCGGCGACCACTGCGATGCGATAGCTTGCGGAGAAGCACATCAGCACCACGACCAGCAGCATGAACGCGATCACCACATACGGCGTCACCTTGGCGAATGGCAGCTTGAACGCAAGTTTGTCAAGTGCTTCCTGGCCCTTCAATCCCTTTAAATCATTCGGACCGTCGCCGGCGGCGACAACGCGACGGAACTTAATTTCCGTAATCATGATCATGATCCAATTAATCGCAGCGGCAATCGTGGCAATCGACATCAAATAATTGAACGCGAAATCAGGCCACACGAACACCACCACCACGGCGATCGCAATGATGATGGCCGACGTGATCACACCCCCGACCGGAACGCCGCGCTTGTTCAGGCGGCCCAGATACGCGGGCGCATTGCCCTGCTTCGCCAACGAATACAGCATGCGCGAGTTCGCGTACAGGCCGGAGTTGTACACGCTCATCACGGCGGTCAAGCACACGAAATTCAGAATGCCGGCGGCCGCATGCACGCCCACCGAGTCGAAAATCTGCACGAACGGGCTGGAATTGCCGTCGATCGTGCTCCACGGCACCACGGCCATAATCACGCCGAGCGCGCAGATGTAGAATACGAGAATACGCCAGATAATGCCGTTCGTGGCCTTCGGGATGGTGGTGCGCGGATTTTCGGTTTCGCCCGCGGTGATGCCGATGAGCTCGGTACCGCCGAAGCTGAACATCACCACGACCAGCGCCATCAGCAGGCCGGTCCACGTGCCGTCCGCATTGCGAGACATCAGGCCATGCGGCAGGAATCCGCCGTCAACGGTAAACCAGTTGGCGAACGACGCGCGAATGCCCGAAGCGGTCGGCACATTCGCGATGATCACATACAAACCGCCGAAAATCATGGCAAGCACGGCCACGATCTTGATGATGGCGAACCAGAATTCAAATTCGCCGAACTTGTTCACGCCCATAAGATTCAGCGCCGCGATGGCCACCAGGAACACCGCCGCCGACACCCACTTCGGAATGTTCGGGAACCAGTAATTCACGAACGAGCCAACCACGGCCAACTCCACCATGGCCACGAGCACGTAGTTGAACCAGTAATTCCAGCCGGAAATAAAGCCGGCTCGCTTCGACCAGTACTGCGTGGCGTAATAGCTGAACGCGCCCGCCTTCGGATCCTCGACCGCCATTTCGGACAGGGCGCGCACGATCAGGAAAATCGCCAGACCGCCGATCAGATAGGCGAGCAGAATGGCCGGGCCCGCCAGCTGAATCGACTCGCTGGAACCATAGAACAGGCCGGTGCCGATCGCGCCGCCCAATGCGATCAATTGAATATGACGATTCTTCAAAGACTTGCGCAGCGTCGGCGGAACCGGCACATCGTCGGTTTCGCGCGGTTTCTTCGCAACGGTTGCGTCGCTCATGAATGCTTCCTCTTCTTGGGTGCCTCGGCAATATTCGGCAAATTCGGCAAAAGTTTGCGATCTTGGCGATGTTGCGTTCGGCAGTAGTGGTAGGTGACGCGCCTATGGTTTTTGGTATGGCGCGTCTTCCCCGATTGTAGCTGTAGCGCGTGGATTCGGTTTCATAGTGTTCAATAGTTCGATAGTTCAATAAAATGAAGGTTTTGGGAGCAATGGTTGGTGCTGCTTGAGCGCTACGGGCTGGAGGTCGTCATGGCATTCATCAAAGACATGGTGCGTATGTGGTTGCATGCGTGGAAGCGATTCATCTCCATCGCACTGATCTCGTTGCTGGGCGTCGCCGTGCTTACGGGCATTTACGCGGGTTGCCGAGACGCTTTTCTTGCGACGGATCGTTTTTTCGACACCCAAGGATTGCACGACATTCAGGTGTTGTCGACGGCCGGATTGACCGATGACGATATTGCCGAGCTCCGTAAGATTTCCGGTGTTGCGAAAGTGCAGGGCGAACGTTCGCAAACCGTGACCGTCGATTTGAACGGCAAAAAAACCGTGACCATGCAGGAGATCGGCACGAACGGCATTGACCAGCCGTATCTGCAGAGCGGACGCATGCCGGAGAAGTCCGGTGAGATTGCGGTGACGCGCAAATTCATCAAGGATTCCGGCTACAAAAAGGGCGACCATATTACGGTGACGCCGCAGGATTCGGCGTCTTCTGCTTCTTCTGCGACGTCTTCCGTGTCCGATTCTGCAGAATCGGACAGCCAAACGGGCGAAAACGGGTCCCAGATGTCCGATTCTGGAGAATCGGATACGCAGGATGGCAAAAGTGCCGCACGGGTGACCGATTCTGGTGAATCGGACAATCAGGCACCGAGCTTCCCCACCGAACTGACTATTGTGGGCGTGGTGCTTGACCCGCAGGATCTCACCAATCCAGACGGCTATTCGGGTACGAACGCATTCCGTTCCTCCGCTACCAGCGACTACACGTTCTTTGCGCCGTCCGACGGTGTGACCGGCAGCATGTACACGGCCGTCACCGTTCTCGTGAAAGGCGCCTCCGACAAGGACTCGTTCAGTGACGCCTATGACGACACCGTCAGCGAAGTCGCTGACCGCATCGACGGCACGGTACGCAAGAACCGCCAGCAAGCACGCCATCAGGAACTACTCGACGCTGGAACCAAACAAATCGACGAGGCGAAAGCGCAAGCTGACAAACAGTTCGCCGCAGCGCAACAGCAGATCGACAGCAATCGCAGCCAGCTCAATCAGCAAATCGACCAAATCGTCAATATGCAGGCGGGCGCGGCTGCAGGATCCCTCGACGAAACAACCCGTGAAACACTACGTGAAACGGTAATTGCCGCAAGCCCGCAATTAGCGGAAGCCAAAGCGCAACTCGACCAGGCGCAATCGCAATTGGACCAGCAGAAAAAAGACACCGAACGGACACTGCAATCCAAGCAAAACGAGCTGGAAGACAGCATTCCGCAAGTGCGTTGGTATGTGCAGGACCGGTCGCAAATCGGCGGATTCAGCTCGCTGAAATCTGATCTGGAATCCATCCAATCGCTGGGCAACGCATTCCCGATCGTGTTCTTGCTCGTGGCGGTGATGATGAGTCTGACCGCCATGGCGCGCATGGTCGAAGAGGATCGCGGGCTGATCGGCACATACACAGGGCTCGGCTACGGGCGTCTTGCGGTCGCCTCACGATACCTGTTGTTCGCGCTGTTCGCCTGCCTGATCGGCGGTGGACTCGGCCTGATCGCAGGCTTCCTTGGCATTCCGGCATTCCTGCTCGTCGTATTGCGAGGCTTGTATGTGATGCCGGACGTACGCTTGGAATACGACTGGCTGTATGGAACGGCCGGAGTCGCGCTATTCGTAATCGGCGTGCTTGCCGCAACCGTGTATGCGTGCGCGCAGGAAATGCGACAGAAGCCGGCCAGTCTCATGCGTCCGAAAGCGCCGCGTGCAGGATCGCGCATTCTACTGGAGCGTATCAAGCCGTTGTGGAATCGCATGAGCTTCCTCGGCAAAGTCACGGCACGCAACATTTTCCGCTTCAAATCGCGCCTGATCATGACGGTCGGCGGCGTGGCCGGCTGCACCGCGCTGATTGTGTGCGGACTTGCGATCAACGACACCGTTGCCGCATTGGGCGCGAAACAGTATCAGGACGTGTATCAGTACGATTTGATGGTGGTCGCGAACGATGATGACGCTGATGCGATGCGGCAGAAAGTCGCTTCGGATGGTCGCGTCACGTCGAGCATGGACGTGCGCGTTGAATCGGGTGATCTGACCGGCGATTCGGGGAGCGAAAGCATTCAGCTGGTTGCCGTGCCCGACAGTGAACGCAGCGAGTTCGGCAAGATGGTCACGTTGCAGCCGGTGCGTTCCAGTTGGGTGGATGGTGCGAAGTCGTTGTTCAGCGGGAAGTCCAGAGCGTCTTCCTCTGCGTCTTCGGTGTCCGATTCTGGAGAATCGGACAACCAGAGCGGTAAAAACGGGTCCCAGATGTCCGATTCTGGAGAATCAGACGCGAATGGTACTTCCGGCACGAAGGACGCGATAAGCCTGGGCGATGACGGCGTGATCGTATCACAGTCCGCGGCAAGCGCAATGGGTGTCAATGCGGGTGATACGGTGACGCTGACCAACGGCAACGAAGTGCAGGCCGACGCGTATGTCAGCGCGGTGACCCGCAGCGTGATCGGATCGGACGTGTACGTCAGCGAAACCTACTATCACCAGCTGTTCGACACTGCTACATCCAGCGCGTCTTCCGCATCTTCTGTGTCCGATTCTGGTGAATCGGACAATCAGACGGGTGAAAACGGGTCCCAGATGTCCGATTCTGGTGAATCGGACAATCAAAACGGCAAATCCGGTACCTCGAATGGCGCATCGTCAAACGGCCAACAATTGGTGTGGAACGCCATGTATGCGAAGCTCAAAGGTTCAGGCGAATCCCAGGCCGCCTATGCGGAAAAGCTGGAAGACGACGATGCGGTCATGAAAGCCGTGAGCTGCGCACACATGGCGGAAAGCTTCAAATTCGATCTGATGGGTGCGGTGGTCGCGCTGATCGTGGCGCTCGCGGGCGGGCTCGCGCTCGTGGTGCTGTTCACTCTCGCCAACACCAACGTATCAGAACGTGAACGCGAGATGGCCACGCTCAAGGTGCTCGGATTCTTCGACAAAGAGGTTCACCACTATGTGAACCGTGAAATGATGGTGCTCACCATGATGGGCGTGGTGCTGGGCTTGCCTCTCGGCCGTTTCGTCGGCGGATTGCTGACGGCTGCGTTGAATATGCCCGCACTGTATTTCGAAGTGGAATGCACGCCGTTGAGTTATGTGATTGCGGCCGGCGCGACCATGGCTTTCGCGCTGCTCGTGCAGTTGTTCGTGAATCCGGTGTTGGATCGTATCGACCCGATTAGTTCGCTCAAATCCGTCGAATAGGCGCATGTCTGAATGTCCGATTCTCCAGAATCGGACAACTAGACGGGTAAAAGTGCGTTACGGTTGTCCGTTTCTCCAGAATCGGACACTTAGAGTGCCGGAAAGGCTCGGATTCGCGTTTCAGTTCTTCGGATAACGGTAGTTGTGTGGCAGTTGCGTGGTGAGCTGCGGGTCCAGGCCGAGTTCCTTCAACTGCCGGTCGATTTCACGGCGCGCACGTTTCACAAGTTCGGCTCGATATTCATCGCCATGTCCGGCATTGCTATGTGCCGCATCGCCATGTCCGGCATTGCTATGTGCCGCATCGCCATGTCCCATCGTTCCCATCTCCTCCAGTGCGTCCAATGTTTCCGCCATACGCTTGAGCCGGTCCTGATGGTGCAGCAGCGCACGCACCTGCGCATGTTCGTGCACGATCGTCCGCCAATCGGATGGTGTGTGTGCAATCTCCCGAACCGCGGTGACCGGATGTACGTCGGCCACCTGATATGTGATCGAGCCAAGCAGCGGCATCAGGAACACCGTAATCGCGCCGGCTGCGACCAGTGTTGACGCGGTGTCGCTTTGCATGGTGCCGACCTTCACCGCCAGTGACGTGACGGCGACGATGATCGGCAGCGCGGTCGTGCAATACAGCGCTACGGTGACGCGATGATGCGATGACAGCGGATTCTTGCGTTTGTCGAGCGATAGCGCAACATATACGGGCACCGCGCGAATCAGCATGAGCATTACGATGAACGCGACGAGCAGCGCGGGTCGGCCTGCCACGGCGCGCACGTTGATCGCGGCTCCTGACACCACGAAAAACACAGGAATAAGGAATCCGTAGCCGACGCCTTCCAGTTTCATTTCCAGCGACTTGCTGCCGTCGGGGATGATGTAACGCAGGATGAAGCCTGCGGCGAACGCGCCGAGCACCGCGTCAAGTTCGAACAGTGCAGAAATGGTGACAAGGAAGATGAGCAGGAATGTGGTCAGTCGCATGAGCGTTTGCGATGACGTGTTCGCGTTTTCCGTAAGGAAACGGTACAGGCGATGGCCGGTTTTCAGTGCTTTCGTGGGTAGCATTGCGCACAGTAGACAGATGGTAAGGAACGCGCCGAGCACGAGCATGGTCTGCCAGCCGGTTCGGGTGGATAGCAGGATGGCCATGGCAAGGATTGGGCCGAGTTCGCCCCACGTTCCGTACGAGATGATGGCGTCGCCGATGGGGGTGCCTTCGAGGTTGCGTTCCTTGAGAATCGGCATGAGTGTGCCGAGAGCGGTGGTGGTAAGTGCTATTACCGTGGCGATGCCGTTGATGCCTTGCTTTGCGAAGAATGGAAGCAGGGTCACGACGAGTCCGGCGAGCCCCAAGGTGATGATCCATGTGACAAGGCCGACTTTGCCTTGATGCCCGGCGAGTCGTTTCGGGTCGATTTCATAGCCGGCGAGCAGGAATAGGAACGCCATGCCGAGCTCGCTCAAGAGTTTCACGGCGTCGTTCACCTCGATTACGCCCAGTCCGTACGGACCGAGTGCGGCTCCGGTGACGAGCAGCAGCACGGTTTGTGGAATGAACCTTCCTGGAATCAGCTGCGCCACAATCGGGCTGACGGCCGCCACCGCCATGATGATAGTCAATGAAACGAGCTCTTGCGTCATGTTTCTAGCCTAGTGAGTCTGCATGACGGTGTTCAAGGACGTGATGCCCCATGATGAGCCAAATGGCACTCTGGGGCAAGGTTAAGTTTTTGTAAATTTTATGGGGGGGGGGGTAATTCTATGAGCGTTACTATCTGTGCAAAATGGCGGAACTGTTTTGTTTTGAAGATGGAACTCCTTCTTTTCATTGGGGGAAGGGTGGGCTTTATTCGAGGGTTTTAACGAGGGTGCCAATGGGAAAGCTCCGATACGATTCTGAAACAAGCTGTTTAGGCAATATAGGGGGAGGGAAGAATGGTTGATGGAAAATTCACCGCAAAGGAGCGCGCGTATTTGGCCAGCCTTCCCGCAGTGGAAAGCGTGAGCGCGTCGCATATCCGGTATGCCGACAGTTTCCGCATCGAAGTCATGTGCAGATACAATGCGGGCGAATCGCCGGCCGCCATCTTCCGCGAGGCGGGTCTCGACCCGAAACTCATCGGATACAAACGCATTGAGCGGTGCATTGCACGCTGGAAAAAGCAGGAGGAACGAGACCGCCGCAACAGCAAGCGGGTGGACCGCGACGACCTGCGCGTCATTCGGCATCATGATCTTATGCGCGATGATGCGCAATCGTCGGCAACGGAATCGCAGGATGCGCTTTCGAAGCTCGCCCAAGCGCAACTCATCATCAACCAATGCGACGAATTGATCGCGAAACAGGCGTTGCGCATCGACGAACTGGAACGTGTGCTGCGAAAGCTTGTCGGGTGACGGCACGGTTGCGTGAGATGGAGGAAACGGCGGAATGGCATGACGGTCGTTGGCCGTCACCCGAAGAGGCTCCGATGGGTGGTCGACTTTCGTTGGAAAGTCGCTTTCCGTCGTTCGAAGAGGCGATTGACGTTGCCGACGAAATGCGTCAACGACGTCACGCTCGCGGCAAAACGCTGGCGATGCGTGCGATTGCGGCGCTGTTGATTGTCGCTGCGATCTGTATTGGCGGTTTTCCGGCGATGTTGCAGTATCGGTCGGCGCGTGATCTGTCGGGAACGTCGGTAAGATCCGCGCAGACGGTTGCGGGCTGGCCGTATCCGCAGGCGGATGACGCGTTCGCCGCGGCCCAGGACTATAACAAGCGGCTTGCGGAATCCGGACAGCCGATTTTGGGTGAGGCGAAGGATCCGTTCGCTGATGTGCGCGGCGGATCGCGTGCCAGTGTGTCCGATTCTGGTGAATCGGACAATGAAGCGGGTGAAAGTGGACCACAGTTGTCCGATTCTGGTGAATCGGACAATCAGAGTGGTGCGGGTACAGGCGCGGACGCCGGTTCCGCAAGCGCCAGTTCGGCGGACGCGGAGTACCGGAGTCTGTTGGATTCCGGCGGTGGCGTGATGGGTACGATTCGCATTCCGAAAATTTCCGTGAGACTGCCGATCTACCATGGCACCTCCGAATCGGCGCTCGCTTCGGGCGCGGGCCACCTGTACGGCAGCAGCCTGCCAGTCGGCGGCAAGAGCACGCATGCGGTGCTCACCGGGCATCGCGGACTGGTCGAGGCGGCCATGTTCACGCGGCTCGATGAAATGCGTGTCGGCGACTACTTCTACATCGAAGTGATGGGTCGAACGCTCGGCTATCAGGTGGACCGTATCACGGTGATCGAGCCGAACGACACGTCGCAGCTGAAAATCGTGCCTGGTGAGGATCGCGTGACCCTGATGACCTGCACGCCGTATGGCGTCAACACGCACCGTCTGCTGGTTTCGGCCACACGTTCCGCCATTCCAGATGAGATTCCCGCCGAAAACGACGCGGTGAAGGATGCCCGCGCGATTGGTGCGATCACAGGTATTGCGACTCTCGTAGTGGGCGTGTTGTTGGTTTGGTTGCGACGCAAGCCGTGGCATATTCGCAGGCATGCTGCTTGGTGGCCGAAGCGTGGCTGATTCGGTTACATTTGCGTGAATAATCGCGCTTTTCGCACGTTTTTCCTTTTGTGATGTCGGGTGATTGCGCCGTAGGAAATGTGTTGCAGGGATTTTGTTGTTGCGCTGTTGCCAAACCCCGACTTTCCCGCACGTAGGGTGTGCGCGCGATTGTTTGATTTCCTTTAGTTTCCAGGGTTGAAGCAGTGTCGGATTGCTCCAGGCGAGTCAGTGGCGCGATTCGATGAGAGACGTGAATTAAGGGGATGCATATGAGACATGCGCACAACGAGGCAAAGCCGAGGGGAAGCTTTGTTCAACGCATGGTTGCGGCGCTCGCTGCGATTGCCATGCTTGGCGGCTTGGGTTACGTCACCACGTCTTCCGCCATTGCGGAAGACGACCAGAATCCTTCCGGTGACACTTCCACCTTGCAGCCTGCGAATAGTAAAAGCATTGCCAAAATCGAAGGTGGAGACGGTGATCAGTATGCGTTGCATTTGACTGCGTCCGGCGATAGTTCGTCGTCCACGGTTACGACCGCGGTGCCTGCCGATATTGTGCTGGTGCTTGACAAGTCCGGCAGTATGAAAAACAGCAACCGTGACACGAATGCGAAAAACGCTGCCACGGCCTTGGCGAGTAAGCTTCTGACGGCCGCGAATGCCGCTCTTCCGGCTGAGCAGCAAGTACAGATGGCGGTGGTGACGTTCAGCGACAGGGCGCGAACAACTTCGCAGTTCACGACTTCCCCTGGCGCTATCGGCACGGCCGTCAGTGCGTGGCCAAATGGCGGAACCAACTGGGAAGACGCCCTGAAAACAGCGAACGATCTGTCGTCGGGACGTTCCGGTGTGCAGAAGCATATCGTCTTCCTGTCTGACGGCAATCCGACCTTCAGAATCACATCTTATTCCGGATGCTTCAAGTGGAGTGGGTTCGGTCAGGGATGGGAAAGCCATCCTGAATACGGGACACAGGTGGAGTGCGAGGCTAACAATAAGTGGTTGGACCGGTCCTACCAGTGGAAAACCGACCCGGACGGCTCGGACGGAAACATCCACGGCGAGGGCGATGACGATAGCTACGGCTACAACTATGCGGCCGCTCTGTCGGAAGCCAACGAACGCGGGAACGCAGCCCTGTATGTGGTGAAGGTTTCGGCCGACGCCAATAAGATGAGCGACCTAGCCAAAGAAGCGAACGCCGTCACCGGCAAGGAATACGACGGAACGTCCGCGGGAAATCTGACGAAGGCATTCGAACAGATCTACAACACCATCACCACAACCGCGAAAATCAGAGCGTATTCCATCACCGACACCCTGTCTCGATGGGTTGATCCGGTCGATTTCGCCGATGTGGCAAACGGCACCGATATCACGCGATATGTGACGGCAACTAACAATGGCACAACCGTAAGCGGATATACGGCCGTCTACAACGTCGACGACAACGGCAATCGCACGATTACCGTGACATTCAACAATAGGAACGGCATGATCGTCGACAAAAACGAAACCATCGACGTTTCCTTCAAGGTAAAACCAAGCGACGCCGCATATGCGGATTACGCAAGCAAGCAGCAATACCCGGACACGGGAGAAGCCAATACCGGCAATGAATCCGCAGGAAAGCAAGGATACTTCTCCAATGCCGGAGCGCATCTGAACTACTGCGTGGTCACGTCCGTTAACGACCAGGAATCGGAATGCACCCAACAGACGCTCGACTATGCCAAACCGGTCGTGCAAGTCAGACTTGGCCAAATCACCATCAACAAGGTGTGGTCCGACGGTGCGAGCAAGCATGCGAGCGACGCGGTGACGGTCCAATTGCAGCGCACGAAGACCGGGGAAGCGGCCGCACAGGCTGAAGAAGTAGGCGATCCAATCACGTTGAACGCGTCGAATAATTGGACGGCCACGATCGGCAGATTGCAGCCCGGATGCACCTACAGCGTGGCTGAAACGTCGGAAGACAGCCGCTACGCGGTCTCCTACCAGTATGGCAATGCTGCGAGCAACGCGACCGGCGTGGACCTCACCAAAGCCATGGTCTGGCAGAGTGACGGCAACGGCGGCAACATGACGGCCACATTGACCAACACGTTGAAGAGCGCGACGCTATCCAATGTGATCACCGTGCAGAAAATCCTAGAGGGGCGCGACTGGAAAGCAGGCGATTCGTTCGATTTCGAACTGACCGCAGACGGCAACGCGCCGCTGCCGGCCGATTGCGCGCAACAGGCGCAACAGTCGTGCAAGGTGACGGTCGCCTATGATGCTGATTCCCCGGATAGCCAGCATTCCGCAACGTTCGGTGACATCACCTACAACGCTGGAAAAGCCGACTACACGTACACCATTACGGAAGGCAACGGCAATATCGCAGCCCTGCACTATTCGGGCGCGAAATACCAGATTGTGGTCGCCGTTACCGAAACGAACGGCGCATGGACGGCTTCGGTGAAATCCGTGACGAAACTGCTCGACGACAACGGCAAGAACGTTTCCGAATCGCAGAAAATCGGCGATCCGATCGCATTCACCAATACGTATGTGGCGGTGTCGGCGTTGCCGTTGACGGGCGGAACCACGGATCGTCAATGGCTGCTGGTTGGCGGCTCGATCGGCGGACTCGCAGTACTGCTGGTTGGCGCGGCTGGCGTCTGGAACAGCAAGAAGCGTCTCGTCTGAGACGGTTCCTCGGGCTGGACTGCCCTACCAACCTTCACGGGGCGGTCCAGCCGCACATCACCAATTTTGTGGATCCGGAGCATGTTGGGCTTCAGATCCCGTTAGCAAAAACAAACACAACATCAACAACACAATGAGAGGGGATTCTCATGAAGATGAGGAAACTTTTCGCCGGTATCGCCGCCGCTGCGACGTTGCTGGGCGGCATGGCCCTGAGCGCGGCAAGCGCACAGGCTGACGGCAGCGGCACTGTCGTCACTAGTAAGGTGAATTTCACATTCACTGCTCAGGACGCCAAGCAGCTGACCAATCGTAAGCTGGACGCCTACAAGATCGCTGACTACGTGCAGTACGGCACTGGTAGCAATGCAACGTACGGTGTGCAGACTGCCGGCACGGTGACGGATAACTCCGGCATCAAGGCTGCGCTCGAAGCTGCTGTTGCAGGCACTAATAAGACGGTTCCGACCGATGGCGGCGATCTGATGGCTTGGGCGCTCGCCGAAGGCGTGCTGTCTGTGGACAATTCTGCAGATGGTGCATGGAATAATAGCGCTTCCCGTAAGTTTGTGGAATCGCTGAAGACCACGACTGACAAGCTTGGTACCGCAGAAGAGGTTGATTTGGGTGCTGCCGCTAATGGCACTTCCGCTACTGTGACGCTCCCTGCAGGCCTGTACCTGTTTGTGGACGCGGATTACTCGGTTGGCACCAATGGAGCTGCCACTCCGTCTATCGCAATCCTCGTTGGCTCCGGTAACGTTAAGGATGGCGTGCTGAATCCGCTCACTGAGGCAACTGTGGCCATTAAGAACCAGACCACTGCCGTGACCAAGAAGGTGAATGGAGAGGACGTCATCACCGCTTCCGTTGGCCAGAAAGTGACATACACCATTACGAGCAAGGTGCCGCAGAACACGCAGTACTACAGCGATTACGGCTACACCTACACGGATACCCCGTCTGCTGGCCAGACTGTGGATTTCGATTCCCTTAAGGTGACGGTCGGCGATAAGAGCCTGAACAAGGGTACGGATTACACCGTGGCCCAAAACAAGAATGGCACCTTCACCGTCACCATCAGTTCCATCCAGAAGCAGATCGCAGGTGCACTCATTACTGTGACCTATGCTGCCAAGGTTACTGAAGCGGGAGCCTCCGGCAGCAAGGCCGTGACTAACGCGGTCGTGCTCTCCGACAATGGTGCTGAAGCTACTGACAGCACTACCATCACCAATAGCGGGTTCTCCTTTACCAAGACCGACGCTCAAGGCAATCCGCTGGCCGGTGCTACGTTCACGATCCGCGTTCCGGGTGTGGATGGTTCGTTCACCGCCACCTCTGACAAGACCGGCACAGTGACCTTCAAGGGTCTTGCAGATGGCACCTACGAAGTCAACGAAACCACGGTTCCGAATGGCTTCCAGCAGAGCCTCAAGGCCAAGTTCAATGTCATCATTGAGAATGGTGAGGTCAAGTTCAAGGGTACGGATGTGTGGGGCCTGGCTCCGAAGGAGTCTTCCGATAAATACCAGGTCAAGAACGTGAAGAACGTCACCCAGCTGCCGCTCACCGGTGCTGCGGGCACGACCCTCTTCACCGTGGTGGCGCTGCTCGTGGCAGGTGCCGGCGTTACCGTCGCACTCAAGTCGCGCCAGCGCGTGCACTGATACGCGCTCAATCGCTGAAACAATAAGCGAAAAAACGAAATAAGCGGGCATTCGCGGAAACCATCCGTGGATGCCCGCTTTTCGTGTCTTTTCGTGCCTTTCCATACTTTTTAGGGGTGAAGGTTTTGCACGGGGCAATACGGGAGCGAAGCGGGTGAAATCCGGTACCAAACGGCGAAATCTGGCATGAAAAACATCCGCAAGTGGCAAAACAGGCATCAAAACATGCGTCAAACAAAGCAATCATGCAGGGGTTGCAGGTGGGGGCATCTCACGACAATGGCACCCTACAATCGCAAGCACATCCATGAAAACAGTGGAAAGGCGGGTGTCATGGCACGAGGTGGGGGAGCATTCAGCGACGAGGAAATCCAACTATTGCGCGGACTGCCAGCGGTCGTCAACGTAACGCGCAATCGCATCACCTACGCCGATTCGTTCAAGCAAGTGTGCACCATCCGCTACTTGACAGGCGAATCGCCAACCAAAATCTTCCGGGAAGCGGGACTTCCGCCGGATCTCATCGGATACAAGCGCATCGAACGGTGTGTGGATCGTTGGAAAACGTCGGCCATCAAATCCGTGACCGGCAGCGGCAACATGAGCGACAGCGAGATCATCGCGCAACTCGTCAACCGGTATGAGCATGCGTTCGTGATGAGGCGCAACCTCGATAGCATCACCAACAGGACGATGGAACATATTCCCGTCAAAGCGCAAGGCGACGACGGCATCGACGTGGGAACCGCGAGCATCATCATCAAACAGCAGGCACGCCGTATCGACGAACTGGAGCGCGCGAACGCCGAACTGCGCGGGCAAATCGCCGCCACCGCCTGACCCAGACCATCGTTATGCCGCGTAAGTGTCTGATTCTGCAGAATCGGACAAGTGCACAGGCAAAAACGGGTCTCAGTTGTCCGTTTCTGGTGAATCGGACAAGTAATGCGGCGAAAGTGCGTTGCGGATGTCCGTTTCTGCAGAATCAGACAAGCGAGGCGCGATTTGTGTCGGACAGTTGGGCGTATCTCACTTATATATGGCAGTCAGCCTGCGGAAATACGCCCAAAACGCACCCCCTAAGTGGTGTTTTGCCGTGAGCAAGTGCCATATAAAAGCGAGAAAGTAGCGGTCAACCTCGTGAATCTGCCATATATAGACGAGATAGGGCGGCAGGGGGTATGGCGAGGCGAAAATACGGGAATAAGGTGGTCGGCTGGGCACGGTTGACCACAAACGGGATGCGCCAGTGCCGCAAAATCTGCGTACGTGCCCAAAAACAAAGCTTCGGCGGGCGCAATGTGCGGTTCGCGGGGTAGGGTAGTGAACATTATGACTTCCGAGAACACCAATTCCGCGGGCTCAAGCGCCGCGCACATCAAATCCGTCGAAAGCCTCGACCAAAGCAACGAAATGGAGCGAGGCCTGAAAAACCGCCACGTCCAGTTCATCGCCATCGGCGGCA
>OOAH01000829.1_pt1 | contig 32990 bp, 26 predicted proteins | sample 1671801 | NCBI WGS metagenome assembly OOAH01 (sample SAMN06348194, study PRJEB24527) | human gut metagenome | biome: human gut; feature: ankylosing spondylitis patient; material: feces | host: Homo sapiens | place: China | collected 2015-10 | reverse complement strand
CAGGAGCTTCCTTCATTTTCAAGTAGCGTTCCCGGACAGACTGCGGCATTCTGCCCTGACACATATACTCTCCGACGATAACATTGCTTGCGTCAACGAACTGCTTAACCTGACTCAGGATTTTCCGGAAATAGATATCGCTGCCACCAAAGCCGGCAGTTCCAAACAGAAAAATCTGTTTATTCTTTAACTGCGATAATAGCTGTAATGTCTTGGTATCTGCATTTCCCTTGTCTGTCCAAAATCCGATATAGAGCAGTTCGGAGGAAGGGATCACAGTATCGGCCGCACCGAAATACTCACATTCATCCTGAGGTAATGCTTCATGGACTGCGTCAGCCAGCATCCTGGTATTACCTGTTAAGCTGCTATAAACGATGGAATATTTTTTATTCTTCATATCATGTTGTCTCCTTTCATAGGATCATGAAATTATCATATCACATTCCTATTTTAGTTCGGAAAGCATGATTTGTCGAATGAATTTTCCATAAACATTTTACGGGGTAAAATAGATAGTTATTTTTTCCAGCTGCATGTGATAAACTTATTCATAAATGGATGAAAGATCATGGACTACACCTGGATATAGGCATAAAAGCAGGGGCTGCCCGGTATCATTTAATGAGGTAGAAAAGTTGACAGAAGAGAAATATACGATTCGAAAGTATAAAAGAATTTTATTTTATGTGGTAATACTTGTGCTGCTTGCGGCATTCCTTTTGGGACAATCTATTTACCCAAGTGAAAGGGAAACGGTCATGGAGGAAAGCATTACTTATACCGGAACCTTTTACCGGGTGCTGGCAGACGGAACCAAAGAGGAAATCCCGGTTCCGGGCAAATGTGATGTGCCTGCCGGAGAGCCTCTGGTCATCCGGTCAGTGCTCCCACAGGATTATCATGAAAATACGATCGCCATCAGGTCCTCTCTGGAGAATGTGCGCATTTACATCGGTGGGGAACTGAGGGCGGTGTATGATACGGAGAATACCAGACCTTTTGGGAAAAATTCTGCCAGTGGGTATGTGTTCTGCGAGACATCCGGCGAGGATGCGGGACAGGAAGTGCGGATTGAACTGCAGTCCTTTACCGACAAGTATTCCGGTGTCGTCAACACGGTATATTGTGGGGATAAATCAGATATCTGGGCATATATGTTCCACTGCTATTTTATGGTAACTCTGATCGCCTGTACGATGTTGTTTGCCGGACTGGTCGTGCTGATCATCAGTCTGGTGCTTGATATTATATATAAGACGAGATTTGATCTGGAGTACCTGGGATGGTGCATGCTCCTGGGAGCAGTGTGGATGCTGGGAGAATCGAAGCTGCGCCAGCTGTTTGTTTCCAATGCTTCTATTCTGTCGAATATGTGCTTCTTCGTTGTGATGCTCTGTCCGGTTCCGATCATGTTCTATATTGACAGTGTGCAGCAGGGAAGGTACCGGAAGGTCTATCATGTGGCAGAGTGTATCACCTGTGTGAATTTTGTACTATGCACGGCCTTACAGCTACTGAATATCGCAGATTTTATCTCGACAATGTTTTTGTCCCACATGGTGATCGCAGGAACGTTCCTGACGATATTTATCACCATTTGCCGGGATCTCATCAAGGGAACGGCGAAACATTACAAGCTTCCGCTGATCGGACTGGTAGCTGCCATGATCGCAGTCATGCTGGAAGTGACAGCGGTGTATCGAGTGGTGTCATTGTCCGGGATCTTTATCGCAACCGGACTGGTGGTCCTGCTGGTCGTTACGCTGATCCAGACAATGGACCACATCCGCGAGCTGGAGCTGGCCAGGCAGAGAGAGGCCAGGGAAAGCCTGGATTATCTGACTGGTCTTCCCATGCGTCATAAGGGTGAAAAGCTGATCCTTGAGAAAATGCAGGAGCATGATGGCTGTCTGGGATTTGTCGATATGGATAATCTGAAGAAGATCAATGATGTCTATGGACATAAGGCGGGGGATCATGCCCTCAGACTGGTGGGAGCGACGCTTACAGAGTGCATGAAGAACGCAGTAGTCTGCCGGTTGGGAGGAGATGAATTCCTGTTCTATCTGCCGGAGGTATCGGAAGCAGAAATGAATACGCGGGTGAGAAGTCTGTTTGACAGCTTTCGTGCAGCAAAAAATGCTGCGGCGGAGACTTCAGCGGCCTCCCTGTCCTGCGGTCTGTGCATGTGCAGACAGGGAGGAAACTTTGAAGAATATTATATAAAAGCGGACAAAGCATTGTATTATGTCAAACAGAACGGCAAGAATAATTACCGGTTTTATGAGGAGCTGGAGGAACAGCAGCCGGATGCACAGGCCAGAAAAAATGATCTGGAGGTAATCGCCGGAGCATTGCTGGAGAGCGGAAGCTATACAGGAGCATTAGATCTTGACTATCGTGAGTTCGCCAGACTGTATCAATATGTAAGCAGCCTGGGAGAACGATACCGGCACCGCTGTTATCTGGTGCTGGTCACCATGGATGCAAAATCAGACCAGACGATGTACATTGATCATATCGATAAAGCAATGGAGTGCATGGAGAAAGCAATCCGGCAAAATATCCGGAAGAACGATATATGCACCCGATACAGCTCTCTCCAGCACCTGATCATACTGGTGGAAGCAGAAGAATCGTATATCCCGGATATTTTACAGCGGATATTCATGAATTATTATGATGCCTACGGCAGGAATGATTTTCTTCCCCGGTATGAGTACAGAAAGATGACACAGGCATCAGATGGAATCCCGGGAAAAACAGAAGATGAAGATTAAAAAGCATGCTGTAAGCTCCATGACGGGTGCTTACATGGAATCATATGAAATCATATCAAAAAACCCAGGCACATCAGCTCAGCTGATGTGCCTGTTTTATGTGCATACGATTGAATTTTTTTATTAAAAAGTTTACAAAATTTTACGATAATGTTCAAAAATATACAATTTATCAAAAGTGATGTAGACAAACAATAAAAAAGTGGGTAATATGTATATATAATAAGCTCGACAGGCAAAAAGTATGTACAATATGCTACATAATTAAAGCAAGAAATATAAAATAGGGAGGAATGTTGTCGATGAAACAGTTCAGCTATGTTATTAAGGATGAAATCGGTCTGCATGCACGTCCTGCGGGACTGCTCGCCAAGGAGGCAAAAAAGTATCAGAGTACAGTGACACTTTCCTGTAAGGGGAAATCAGCTGCAGCAAGCAAGCTGATGGCGATCATGGGAATGGGCGTGAAGCACGGAGACAACGTGGAAGTTACGGTAGAAGGAGCGGATGAAGATACCGCCGCAGCAGAGCTTCAGAAGTTTTTCCGTGAGAACCTCTAGGAGAAGACCTGCACGACAGAGTTTGGAAGGTAGAAAATGGAAAAATATATTGGAAAATCCGTATATAAGGGAACAGCGATCGGACCTGTCAGTGTTTTGAAGAAAAAGGACAGTCTCGTTAAGAGGATCCATATCGACAATACAGCGGAAGAACTGAAACGGCTGGATGCGGCTAAGGAACGTACGATGACGCAGCTGGGACAGTTATACGAGAAGGCTCTTCAGGAGGTCGGAGAAGTCAATGCAGCCATTTTCGAGGTGCATCAGATGATGCTCGAGGATGATGATTATCAGGATGCCATTCACAGTATGATTCAGAACGAAGAAGTGAATGCAGAGTATGCGGTGGCAGTGACCGGTGATAATTTTGCAGAGATGTTCGCCAACATGGATGATGAATATATGCAGGCCCGCTCTGCGGATGTCAGGGATATCTCCAACCGGCTCGTCCGCAATCTGTCCGGGGAGGAGCAGATTGACTGGAGTACCATGGAGCCGTCGATCATTGTGGCAGATGATCTGACACCCAGTGAGACGGTACAGATGGATAAGAGTAAGATCCTGGCCTTTGTCACAGTACATGGCTCAACGAATTCCCATACTGCGATCCTGGCACGTATGATGAATATTCCGGCACTGATAGGGGTACCATTGGAACTGGAGAAAATCCATAACGGAACCCGTGCTATTGTGGACGGCAGGGAAGCGGTATTTTACCTGGATCCGGAGGAAGAGCAGCTCCGGCAGGCAGAAGCGGCACAGCAGACAGAGCAGAGACAGAGAAGCCTGCTGGCAGATTACAAGGGACGGGAATCCGTGACAAAGAGCGGACGCAAGGTCAATGTATATGCCAATATCGGCAGTGTATCGGATGTGGCATATGTACTGGAGAATGATGCGGAGGGTATCGGCCTGTTCCGCAGTGAATTCTTATATCTCGGAAGGGATTCTCTTCCGGATGAGACAGAACAGTTCAATGCTTACCGTCAGGTGCTGCAGATGATGGCAGGGAAAAAGGTCATTATCCGTACTCTTGATATCGGCGCGGACAAAAATGTAGACTATCTCGGACTGGGCAAGGAAGATAATCCTGCCATGGGATACCGTGCAATCCGGATCTGTCTGGAGCAGCCGGAGATCTTCAAGACCCAGCTGAGAGCACTTCTCAGGGCGGCAAAATACGGAACACTGGCCATTATGTATCCGATGATCATTTCCGTGGAGGAAGTGCTGGATATTCAGAAAATCGTAGCTGAGGTGGCTAAGGAGCTGGAGGAAGAAAAGCTTCCTTACGCAATTCCGGAACAGGGAATTATGATCGAGACTCCTGCGGCTGTCATGATGAGTGAAGAGCTGGCGGAGCATGTTGATTTCTTCAGTATCGGCACGAATGATCTGACACAGTATACTCTGGCTATCGACAGGCAGAACAACAGACTGGACAGATTCTATAATCCACATCATGAGGCAGTCCTGCGTATGATACAGATGACTGTTGACGGAGCACATAAGCATGGAAAATGGGTCGGCATCTGTGGAGAACTGGGAGCGGATACGACACTGACCACACGATTTGTACAGATGGGAATTGATGAACTCAGTGTGGCACCGTCCATGGTACTGAATGTCCGTAGTAAAATATGTGAAATGGAGTGAGAGATTCATGAGAATATACAAAGCGAAAGATTATGCAGATATGAGCAGAAAGGCTGCAAATATTGTATCGGCACAGGTTATCATGAAACCGAACTGTGTTCTCGGACTGGCTACGGGATCCACTCCCATCGGCCTGTACAAACAGCTGGTGGAATGGTTCCGCAAGGGAGACCTGGACTTTTCTGAGGTTATGACGGTGAACCTGGATGAATATAAGGGGCTGAGCCGGGAAAACGATCAGAGTTATTATTATTTTATGCACCAGAATCTGTTTGACCATGTGAATATCCCGGTGGAAAATACACATCTGCCTAACGGAATGGAGCCGGATTCGGAGAAAGAATGCCGTAGATATACGGAATTGATCCAGTCGCTGGGCGGTGTGGACCTGCAGCTTTTGGGAATCGGACATAACGGGCACATCGGCTTCAACGAACCGGGAGAGAGTTTTGACAAGCAGGTACATTGCGTGAACCTGACAGAGTCTACGATCGAAGCCAACAAGCGATTCTTCGCATCAGCGGAGGATGTTCCGAAGCAGGCATATACCATGGGGATCAAGACCATTATGCAGGCGAAGAAAATATTGATCGTAGCCAGCGGCGAAGACAAGGCGGAGATCGTACAGAAAGCTTTCTTCGGCCCCATTACACCGCAGGTGCCGGCATCGGTATTACAGCTTCATAATGATGTAACGCTGGTGGCAGACGAAGCAGCACTCAGTAAGCTTTCTGAATAAGAAAGGGGAAGCTGATAGGTCATGAGAATCAGAAATGCAAATATATATACAGAAGAGCATCGGTTTGTCAGAGGGGATGCAGCCGTGGAGAACGGCAGGTTCGTAAGCTGTACCGGGGATCCGGCAGGTGAGGAAGCTGTTGTGGATGCGGAAGGCATGTATCTGATACCGGGACTGGTGGATATTCATTTCCATGGTTGTAAGGGCGCGGATATGTGTGACGGTACGAAGGAAGCACTGGATGTCATCACATCATATGAAGCCTCTGTCGGTGTGACAAGTGTCTGCCCGGCTACCATGACGATACCTAAGGATGAACTGCTGGAGGTCATGAAAAATGCCGGCAGCTATGAGTATTCCGGTGGATCCCACCTGGTGGGCATCAATATGGAAGGACCTTTTATCAGTCCGGCGAAAAAGGGTGCTCAGGCTGCAGAAAATATCATGCACTGCGATTATGAATATTTCAGCCGGCTGCAGAAAGCGGCGAATGGGCTGATCAAGCTGGTAGATATCGCACCGGAGGAGCCGGGAGCGATGGAATTTATCGACAGAGCCAAAGGAGAAGTGGTTATTTCACTGGCGCATACAGCTTCCGGCTATGATACAGCCAAGAAAGCCATAGAACATGGAGCATCTCATGCGACACATTTGTATAATGCAATGCCACCGCTGAACCACAGGGAGCCCGGCGTGATCGGAGCAGTGAGAGATTCAGAGAAATGTCATCCGGAGCTGATCTGTGATGGTGTACACATTCATCCGTCAGTGATCCGTGCAACGTTTGCGATGTTTGGCGCTGACCGCATGATACTGATCAGTGACAGTATGCGTGCAACGGGACTGGAGGATGGTGAATATACGCTGGGAGGACAGCCGGTTACCGTCAGAGGCAATCTGGCTACCCTGCATGACGGCACGATCGCCGGATCGGCGACGAATCTGATGGACTGTATGCGGTTTGTAGTAAAAACAGTCGGTCTGCCGTTAGAGACGGCAGTGATGTGTGCCACGGAGAATCCGGCGAAGGAGATCGGCATTTTCAATGAAGTGGGCAGTATATCCGTTGGTAAGAGGGCCGATTTCGTACTCCTGGATCAGGAACTGAACATTGCAGCGGTATATATCGACGGAAAGGAGTTCACATGTTAGATTTTCTGAAAGGTAAGCGAAAAGGGAATTGTATCGGATCTCCCTGTAAGGGGAAGGCAGTTGCTCTTACGGAGGTACCGGATCCTACATTTTCCGAGAAAATACTGGGAGACGGATTTGCAGTGATCCCCTCTGAGGGGAAAATATATGCTCCCGCAGACGGAGAGGTGACCGTGGTATTTGATACGCTCCATGCGATCACCATGACAACGGATCAGGGAGCGGAGCTTCTGATCCACATCGGACTGGATACCGTGACACTCAAGGGAGCCCCCTTCACGGCACATGTTGCTGCCGGAGACCATGTCAAAAAGGGCGACCTTCTGCTGGATGCGGATCTGGAGAAGATTCAGGAAGCCGGACTGCATATCATCACTCCGGTTCTGGTCTGCAATACCGATGAATATAATAAGATCAGTATTCTGAAAGAGGGAGAGGTATCTCCCGGCGAGGACGTGCTCCAGATCTCTTAAGAGCGGTACGTCCGTATCAACTAATGAAACTGACCGGAACTGTTCCGGTTTAGTATAATGTAAAGGAGGAGAAATGTATGAAGTTTCTTCAAAAACTGGGTAAAGCGTTAATGCTTCCCGTAGCGGTTCTGCCGATCTGCGGTATCCTCATGGGTATTGGTTACTGGTTGTGCCCGGCAACGATGCAGGGTGGTGAGATCCAGGGTGTAGCAAATCTGATCGGTCTGTTCCTCGTAAAAGCAGGTGGTGCTTTGATCGACAACATGGCGATCCTGTTCGCAATTGGTGTAGGTGTTGGTATGTCAGAGAAAAATGACGGTACCGGAGGCATCGCAGCTCTGGCTTCCTGGCTGATGCTCACAACACTTCTGTCTACCGGATTTGTTACGACCATTATGCCCTCCATCGCTGAGGATGCTACCAAGACACTGGCATTCAACAAGATTGCGAATCCCTTTATCGGTATTATTGCCGGTATTATCGGTTCCATGTGCTACAACAAGTTCAAGGATACCAAGCTTCCTGACTGGCTGTCCTTCTTCAGTGGCAAGCGCTGTGTAGCTATCATAGCAGGTGTGGTATCTATTCTGGCATCTGTTGTACTGCTGTTCGTATGGCCTTTACTGTTCGGCGGTCTGGTAGCTCTCGGTGAAGCCATTGTAGGTCTGGATGTAGTCGGCGCCGGCATTTATGCTTTCCTGAACCGTCTGTTGATCCCTACCGGATTACATCATGCACTGAACAACGTATTCTGGTTCGATACCATCGGACTGGGAGATCTGCAGCACTTCTGGAAAGGTGAGACAAGTGCTGATGTATCCTGGAGCCTTGGAATGTATATGTCCGGCTTCTTCCCTTGTATGATGTTCGGTATCCCCGGTGCAGCTCTGGCAATGGTAAAATGTGCAAAGCCCGCCAAGAAAAAGGCAGCAATCGGTCTGGTAGCTTCCGCAGCAATCTGTTCCTTCATCTGCGGCGTTACCGAGCCCTTTGAGTTTGCATTCATGTTCTTAGCTCCCGGACTGTATGTGATCTACGCAGCACTGTACGGCATCTTCACCATGATCACTGTAGCTCTTGGCTTCCGTGCAGGCTTCAGCTTCTCCGCAGGTGCGATGGATCTGCTGTTCTCATCCTCCCTGCCTGCAGCAGCCAGAATCTGGCTGATCATCCCTCTGGGTATCGCAGCATTTGCTGTATTCTACTTCGTATTCCTCTTCGCTATCAAGAAATGGGATCTGAAGACCCCCGGTAGAGAAGATGATGATGTAGAAGCAGAGAAGAAGATCGAGCTGGCAAATGATGATTTCGCAGCAATCGCAGCAACCATTCTGGAAGGCTGCGGCGGCAAGGACAACATTGCAAGCATTGACAACTGCATCACAAGACTGAGACTGGAAGTAAAAGACATTACCGCAGTGAATGATAAGGTGATCAAATCTGCAGGCGTAGCCGGTGTCATGAAACCCGGTAAAACCTCCGTTCAGGTAATCATCGGACCTAAGGTTCAGTTCGTAGCAGATGCATTTTCCAAGCTTTGCGAATAATAAAGCACTGATAAAACTAAATATATGACCGGAAGAAAGACCTGCCTGGGAGACCATGCGGGTCTTTCGTTCTAAATGGGTAAAAAATATAGGAATTCCCGGAGGTCTGTGCTATACTGATAACATAAATTTACAAAACATATGATATCTGCAGATTAAGGGGGATTTCTTATGACAGAACAACAATATGCAAGAGCAAACAGACGGGTAATGCTGGCAGCAGTCATTATATTCGGGTATGTCGCATTGACAATGGCAACAGCACTGGCAGTGCAGAAGGATGGAAATTCAGGAAAAATACTGATCCAGCTGATCACATCGGTATTGGTCATTATAATGTCGGTTCTGGGGTATCTGTTCCGGAAGCGGACACATGCCGGAGAGGTGTTGATCACTACGGCCATGGCTGTGGGATATGTAGTCGTCATACTGCTCAATTCTGCAAAAGAGACCTGGGCATATGCGGTTCCTCTGGTCATTGCCGTGATGATATACATGAACATGCGGCTTATGATGATCGCTAATACTGTGGTACTGGCAGCTAATGTGGTCCGCATCCTCCTGCACCTGAAAATGAATGGTGAGCAGGCGGCCGGTGGGGGCTTTGTAAATGATTTCCAGGCTTTCTTCGTATTGTTTCTTACAGCCTATGCTTCCATCAGTATTACCAAAATGCTGATCATCTTCTTCAATGAGAATATGACGGCAATCCGGGAGGCAGCTGAGAGACAGGCAGACAGCAACAGGAAAATGACTATCGTGGCAGAGAATATTGCGAAGCATTTCGGAGAAGCTATGGAAATGCTGGAGGAACTGGAGAAAAGCATTGATATCAACCATAATTCCATGAAGGATATCGCAGACAGCACTGAGAGTACAGCAGAGGCAATCCAGAAGCAGGCACTGATGTGTACAGAGATTCAGGAGAACACTGATGCAGCCGGTAAAGAAATCATTGAAATGGTGGCAGCCTCTGACCAGACCGGCAGGACGGTAAGTGACAGCCAGAAGGTGGTGCTGGAACTGAAAGCGCAGGAGCAGCGTGTGAAGGAAGCCAGTGATGTCATTGTACAGGTAGTGGGTAATCTGACGGAGAAGGTAGGCGAAGTACAGAATTTCATCGGTTCTATTCTGAATATTTCCAATCAGACGAACCTGTTGGCACTGAATGCATCCATTGAAGCGGCGAGAGCAGGTGAAGCGGGCAGGGGATTTGCTGTTGTGGCAGATGAGATCAGGCAGCTTTCAGAGCAGACGAAGGAGGCTACGGCACGTATCACGGAGATCATCCAGTACCTGATCGAGGATACGCAGAAGGCCAATGAAAGCATTCAAAGCTCCGTGGAAGCTGTCAGCAGTCAGAGTACCCTGATCGATCAGACCAGAGAGCAGTTTGGGGATGTCGGTAAGAATGTGGAGACATTGCTGGCCAATATCCATACTGCGGAACAGAGTATACAGGAAATTCTGAATTCCACATCTGTGATATCAGATAATATTACCCATCTGTCAGCCACCGGTGAGGAGGTGGCTGCGGCATCTACGGAAGGAATCCGTGTGACCGCAGAGACCGTGGAAAGCATGAAGAAGTGTAAGGAGATTCTGAATAATATTTATCTGCTGGCAGAGGATCTGAAGAGTTCCGTACAGGAATAATTTCCTATAATTTAATAAACAGTTTATTGACATTTACTTTGGAAATGATAAAATCATGACGGATAAAAATCAGTGGGCCTGATGCCTGCGGAATGTATTGTAATGTAATGGAGAGAAAAGTCATGAAAAAATCAAAAGGAAAGAAGGGAAACGGGGGATTTTCATTAGTAGAGCTGATCATTGTAATAGCTATCATGGCAGTGCTGGTGGGAGTACTGGCACCGCAGTACCTGTCTTATATGCATAAGGCAAAGGTGGCGGTAGATCAGGCGAATCTGAAGAACTATTTTACGGAGATCCAGATGGATTATATTACTACAGGAAAGTATAATTCCATGGTACCTACCGTACAAAATAGCCCTGCGGATTATATGCAGAGGGAAATTCATTTTCTAAACGGGCAGACCGTGAAATTAAAAGCAGGATATTTTGCTGTGACAGAAGATACCAGAAGTCAGGGAGGCTACAATCTATGCTATCATTGTGATCTGTGCACGGCTGCTGATGCAGATGAGCAGACAAAACAAAAGCATCTGGAGACTTGTATGATTACATTTCTGTGATGGTGGCTGATAGGAATATGTTATTTTTCCAGACATAACCCGATATTATCAGAAATGCAGCAGATGTATCCATGCTTCCCGGCGTAGGCGGCTGCCTGTCTGCGGATGGCAGGAACCGTTGCGTATTCCAGAGTATAAGCGGTACAGCCGTGTGACATAGCAAAATCTAAATAATCAGTATAGTATTCACGTGTACTTTTATCGTTTATGGTATAGATATCCTTTGAAAAATCATACGCAGTAAAAACGTTCTCCTGGTTTACCCCATCGATGAGAACGTTTTTTTCTGTTGTAAGATATTTTTTTACAAAACAGTCCCCGCCGTTGATCATGATCTTTCTGCCGGTATGGTTCATATAGTCCAGAATCGTAAGGATTCCGTCATAGATGGATTCTTGCGGATAGTTATAGTATACATCCGTGTTATCGACAAAAAAGCCGTCCACACCCTTCTGCACCAGAGAGTCTACTCTGGAAGCTGTACATGCCTGCCATTCCGGAGCTGAGACATCGATCCATTTTTCCTCCGGCCAATTCTCATAGGCACCCAGAGTATATTTCTCAAAGTCTGTATCATAGGATCGGAAGCTTTCGATCGATCCGATATTGATATAGGAGTAGATTTCACGGACACCATTTTCTCTTAAACGGGCAATGTCATTTTGGGAAAAATATTCCGCATCTATGACAAGCAGATCAATGTCAGAAAGTTTTTCTGTGATCTCAGGGTCTTCGCCGATCAGGACAATGTATTTTTCTGCACTATTGAAGGTGCTGGTGGAGCAGGCACTGAGCAGGGCTGTAGATAATATCAGAATGAGAACATATATTATTTTTATGAATAGCTTCGTTTTCCTCAATTAACGGTACCTCCTTTTTCGCTTGATCTGCTCCAATATTTGTATCCAGATAATTATACTATAGATGGCTCTACATTTCATGTATTTCTGTTAACTATTCAGAGCCATACAAAATACTGCATTCAGGCAGATAATGTCGAAAAAAATATCTGTAAAAATATTAAAAAGGGCGAAAAATATTGAAAAATGTGGTATAATTTTTTATGCAAATATAAGATAATACCGGGACAAAAAGTCCCCGGATTTGATGCGTTCGGCGGTTAAGATAACCGGGAAAGTAGGAAGTTATATGAAGATTCAGGATTTTTGTGACATGAACAAATTCGAGCAGATCATGAAGAACTGGGCAAACAGCACGGGACTGGCAACCGTGGCTGTGGGTGCAGACGGAAAATACATCAGTGACTGTTATAATTTTACGGAGTTCTGTATTGATCTGACGAGAGGAAGCGCAGAGGGGAAAAAGCGCTGCGAGCAGTGTGACAGAGAAGGCCATGGTGTGTATCCCTGCCATGCGGGACTTGTGGATTTCGGTATTCCGATCACACTGGAGGATGGAACCGTGCTGGGCAGTATTATCGGAGGACAGGTGCTGCCGGAGAATCCGGATGAGGAGAAGTTCCGTCAGACAGCAAGAGAACTTGGCATTGATGAGGATAAATATATCAAGGCCTTGAAAAAGGTAAATGTAAAGACAAGGGAGCAGATCGACGCTTCGGCAAATCTGCTGGGAGATGTGATCAACATGTTCGTAAGAGCCAGCTACGTCAACAGGAAAAACGAGAATCTGGTAGGTGAGCTAAAGGGTGGCATTACGAAAGCTGCGGAACAGATCGAGGAAGCAACGGACAAGACCAAGGAAATCGATGGCTACAGCAAGAGACAGCAGATTCTGGCACTGAATGCTTCGATTGAGGCTGCAAGAGCCGGAGATCAGGGCAAGGGCTTTGCCGTGGTGGCAACGGAAGTACAGAAGTTAGCAAGAGATATGGCGACCTCCAGTGCGGACATTAAGAAGCTGTTGGGAGAGCTGCATGTTACGATCAACCATTTGAATCAATAGTAATTTAGAATAAAGTTTGCGGAAAACCGTTTTTCTGATCCACAAAGGCGCAGAAAGGCGGTTTTTTTGCACATTTTTGCATGTTTCCTTTTGGTGTGTATAAAAAAGTCGGAGAAGTTGTCCGATATTCTCAATAGAGGAACCAGGTAAACAAACGGATTTGGCATTTATTTTCAAGGAGGAAATAATTATGGCGGGAATCGGAGCAACCGGCAGCGTAGGTGCGTATGCTGCGCAGAGTGATTACAGCAAGAGTACGAAGACGAAGAAGCCTGAGGTATTCGGAACGCCGGATAAGACAGCCGGCACAACAAGTGCGGGAAAGACGTCCGAAACGGCACAGATCAGGGGAAAGACTGAGGATTACGGCAGAACCATCGGTCAGCCGGAGCTGTCGGAGAAGGCTGCGAAATACTATGAGCAGCTGAAGAAGAAGTACGGAAATTATGATTTTATTCTGGTCAGCAGAGATCAGAAGGAGAATGCAAAAGCCAATGCTGCAAAATATGCCAATGGCTATAAGACGGTTGTTCTCATTGATGAGGACAAGATCGAACAGATGGCAACAGACGAGAAATTCCGCAAACAGTATGAGGGAATCCTGAGCGGTGCCGCTGCACAGATACAGCAGTTAAAGACCAGCCTGCAGAGTTCCGGTGCGCAGGTCAAGGGCTTTGGAATGCAGGTAAATGATGGAGGAACACTGTCATTTTTCGCTGTATTGAAGAAATCCAGCGCCGAGCAGAAGGCCCGGATCGAGAAAAAGGCTGAGCAGAAGAAAACAGAGAAAAAGGCTGCGGAGAAGAAGGCTGCTAAGAAAGAAAAGGAAGAACGGCTAAAAGACAAGAAGTCGGATAAGGTAGCAGACAGCAAGGAGGAAGCCGGCACAGAGGATACAGTAACGATCAGCGCCGGTTCCATAGAAGAACTGTTGTCTAAGATAGAAATCTACAATTTCAACACACGGAGTGATAGTGTGCAGACCGCAGGCGAACGGCAGGTCGGCCAGAACTTTGACTTCAGAGGGTAAGGTGATGCTGTATGATTTCTATGGGGAAGTCCGGAGGTGTTTACGGGAGCGGTAATACCGGTTTGCCGCAGACATTTTCCGGAGGAAGAAAGACGCAGAACAATCAGAAGAGTATCTTCGGAGCAAAAAATAGTCAGAGCGGTATTTTCGGGCAGAAGAGCGGCAATAGTATGTTTGCAACGAAAAGTTCCGTCACCGACATCCGGAGAATGCTGTCCAGAGACAGTCAAAGTGCGCAGACACAGGCGGCGAACAGCTGGGGACAGTCTATCGTTACCAGCACATTAAGCTACAGTGAATCGCTGCGCAATCAGAGGCAGCAGACGAAAAACACGACGCTGGCTCTGAAAAAACTGAAATATCAGTTTAAAAATATTTCATCCAAAATACTGCGGAGCAAGACGTCCCAGGCGGCAAAGCAGGCAGCCGGGCAGGCGCGGAGAGAAGTCCTGCGCCTGAAACGGCAGAAGCAGAGCGGCAATTATGATGAAGAGATCGAAGCAGCGATCAACCATGCCAAAGCTATGGAGCGTGTAGCGAAGAAAAAGGCAAAGCATCTGGAAGAAGAGGAAATGGCAAGGGCAGCCAGAGGAATCTGGCAGGGTGAAAAAGTCTGCACGGACGAAGAAGAGAGAACTTCAGACACGGATCAGAATACGGACCCGGAAGCCAAAGAGGAATTGCCCTGTGAGGCTTCAGATGCACAGAGCGATATGGATCTGGAGAAATATGATTATCCGCAGCTGGATGAATTCTTGTTACAGACCAGTGAGCTTATGGTGGAAATAAGCGATTTTACTTCCGAGATGATGCAGGAACTGTCTGACAGTATGCGGGATATGATGGATGAGATGGGAATGGATGAGTTATCCGATACCATGCTCTCTGTGAAGAAGGACATCGATCCTGCAGACATTAAGATGATGAAGATTAAGCACCGCAACAAAGAGATGAAAGAAATCGTCAAGGCAGATGCGGAATACCTCAAGGCAGTGTTTGACCGTCTGGAGAAAATGAAGGACAATCCCGTCATTCCCTCCGGAGGCGGCATGAGCTTATCTGCCGGATCCTCCGGGACATCTTTTTCTGCCGATGCCGCTGGGATCGGTGTCCCGACCGTACCTGCATCGGTAATCGATATTTCGTTATAAAGTAGTATTCTGAGGAACTTAGGGTATCCCGATTTTCATACATTAAAAGACATGAAAATCAGGATATTTTTGATTTACGTGAAAAACCAGGCAAAAACATTTTTGATTTACGTGAAAATTAACTTATAAGGGAGAAAAAGGAGAGAGCGGATGAAAACAGTAGTATTGTTGTATGATACCAGTTGTATTTACGAAATTGTGATATTGAATTATTTTCTGAAGGTAACGGGAAAAGAAATGCAGTTTGTATCTCTGGACGGGAAAGAAATCACCGCCACGGAAGGATACCGGATAGTGCCGGAGGATCGGCTGGATTCTGCGGATCCGAAGGATGTGGAACTGCTGGTTATTCCGGGAGGAGATATTGAGAAGATAGATACTCCGGAGGTATGGAAGTATCTGAAAAGCGTGCATGACCTGGGCGGACGGATCGCCGCCATCTGTGCAGGCGTGGATGTTGTAGAACATGCGGGACTGTTAGAGGGGATAGAATCGACGCATTCCGGAGAAAAGGATGTGGTAACTTCCGACCGGATCATCACTTCGAGAGCAAACGGTTATGTGGATTTTGCAATCGAAGTGGCAAAACAGCTGGAATTGTTTGAAGACGAAGCGGATCTGCAGGAGACCATCGCTTTTTGGCGGGAATTTCGGCGGATAGAGTAATCCTCCTTGTTTTTCGTAACAAAACTCCAGCGCCAGCTCGCATTCCTGCCTGTGCGCACAGATATATTCCATGATCTGCCGCTCGTTTGCCTCCGCGAAACTCTTTTCCAGGAATTCCTCACGCCCGCAGCGTATTATCGTGGGTCGAGACCTTTCGGGGAGTCAGGAATATGAGTCTGTGTCCTCAAGATCGGTTTTGTTTGACAATACGAAAAAAACAAATTACATTTAAAATAATACTAATATATGAAAGGTGAATGCAATGACGATTGAAGAAATTTTATCAAAGGAAGAAAATCAGACATTTGATCGAAAAAGTATAAATATTTCTCCAAAGGATTTAGCAATACCAATTGTTGCATTTGCTAATGCGGATGGTGGAGATATTGCAATAGGTATAACCGATAGGACAAGAAGAATTGAAGGCATTGATTTTGAAACAAAGAAGTTAAATGAACTACTGAGAGTGCCATTTGATTTCTGCAATCCGACTGTTAAAGTCGGAATAGAAAAAGTTCCATGTGTCGATGAAAAGGGAAGAGAGAATCATGTGCTTGTAATGCATATTGATGCAAGTCCACAAGTACATGCAAATCAGGCAGATGATGTATTCTTAAGAGTTGGTGACAAATCTAAATTGCAGACTTTTGAGGAACGTCTCCAACTCAATTATGATAAGGGAGAACGTTACTTTGAAGATAAAGCCGTACCCGATGCTACGATAGATGATATAGATATGGACTTTGTAAAAGAATATACAGATAAGATTAATTATGGAAAAAGTCCATTGGAATATCTTAAAGAGAACAGAGGATTTATAAAAGAGAAAGGTGGCGAGATACAAATCAGTTCCGCTGCAATTTTGTTATTTGGAAAAAATCCGCAAAATTTCTTCCCTCGCGCAAGGATTCGTTTTATACGTTATGAGGGAACCGAAGAAAAATTTGGAACAGAGATGAATGTAATTAAGGATGTTATCTTTGAAGGAACACTGCTTAATATGATAAATGAGGCAATTGCATATTTGGATACACAGGTGAAGGAAAAAACATACTTGGGATCAGATGGAACATTTGTTACAGATGAGGAATATCCTAAGTTTGTCAGACAAGAACTGATTGTAAATGCTGTTACTCATCGGGCGTACAGTATTACTGGTACAGATATTCAGATTAAAATGTTTGATGATCATATCATAGTAGAAAGTCCTGGGAAACTTCCGGGACTTGTAAGAGCAGACAATATTCGTTTTACACATTTTTCCAGAAACCCTAAGATTGCAGAGTTTTTAAAGAACTATAAATTTGTAAAAGAATTTGGTGAGGGTGTTAATCGTATGTGTAATGAACTGGAGCAGGTTGGATTAAAAGATCCGGTTTATCATACAAATGCTTTCATGTTGCAGGCGGTTATTTATAATTCCAGTGCTGAAAAAGTTGGCTATTTATCTGGAAAGTTGGCTGCTGAGAGTGAAAAGCTGGCTATTGAGAGTGAAAAGTTGTCTTTTCAAAATATAAAGTTGGCTATTGATAGTCAGGCATATAATGAACCAACGAAAAAAAACATATTAAAAATATATGAAGAAATTGAAACTAATCAGATATTTGGAGCGCCTGAGATAGAGAGAGTATTGAAATGTTCAACTTCGACAGCTAAGAACGTTATGAAAAAATTAAGAGAAATAGGTGTTGTTGAAGAAATTAAAGGAAAAGGCAAAGGAAAGTATACTTTTATTTCTGAATTCAATTATACTAAAAACGTAAATTAAGGTGGAAAAACATCGCAAGGCACTGGATTCATCCGGTGCCTTATTTTTAGGGAACCTTTTTATCCATTCGCGACTCATATATAGTGAAGCCGGCGATAAGAAGGAGGTGGTACCTTGGCAGTCATGACAAAAGAAGAGTTTGTGCAACATGTGAAGAGTGACACGCTTCCCATGTACCGACTGGCGTATTCGATTCTGCAAAACAGTGCGGATGCGGAGGACGCGGTCAGTGAGGCTATCGTGCATGCTTATGAGAAATTAGACACATTGAAAAAAGCAGACAGTTTTCGTAACTGGATCCTGCAGATTGCAGCCAACGAGGCGAAAAAAATCTATAGGCAGAACAAGCGCACCAGTCCGGTGGAATGGGAAGAGAACCTGTCTCCGGAATTCTACGATGAGCATCATGAGTTGTGGGATGCGGTGATGCAGTTGGACGGCGGGTATCGGGATGTAATCGTTCTGTTTTACTATGAGAGGTGCACAATCCCGGAGATCAGCAGGATCCTGGAATGTAGGCAGGGCACAGTGAAATCCCGTCTGCATCGGGCGAAAGAGCAGCTGCGGGCAATGTTGTAGCAGCGGAAAGGAGCAGGAGATGCAAAGCGATTTTTTAGATAGAAAATTATATAAAATGGCAGAACAGGAACAGATGGCGGTATCGGAAGATCTGGATGCGAGGGTGGATGATATTTTACAGCATCTGGAGAAAAACGGCAGAGGCAGCAGACACCATTACAGCTTCCGGCGGGCGGCGATTCTGGCGGCAGCTTGTCTGGTACTGGCGTCGGCGACGGTGACGGCATCCGGAATGTATCAGGCACGGATGGAAAGCATGAATCATGAAAAACTGGAGGAGTATTTTGCCCAGCTGCAGGAGGCAAATGTCTCTGCGGATACTTACAGCAGACCGATGACAGAGAACGAGACGGCGAGACTGGAAGAACTTAGGCAGGCATACCTGGAGCAGGGGTATTTCCCGAAGAAGGAGCTTACGCTGATTGACAACTCCGAAAAATACAAAAAGGGAGTGGCTTTCTATGCGGAGCGGAGTACCTTTTTCCTGCCGGAGAAGGAGCTTACGGATGAGCAGCTGCTGGAGCTGATCGATTTTAAGGAAAAGAGAGAATACAGTCTGGCGAAGATCAGCGAGGAGATTGAAGCAGGTTCTTATGAGTATGTGAAGACAGAGCCGGAAAAGGATGCTGCGCAGCAGGGACGTGCAGCACAGCAGGGAACGAGTGGTACGGTTCTCGGCGCCGATACGGCAACGCAGGAATGGCAGATTGCTTATGAGGGAGACGTAAGTATCCGTTGTGCGGCAGTGGCAGAGAACGGTCTGTATGTGGGCGGTTTCACTACGGACGGACAGGCGAGAGTGGAATATCTGTCTTACGGCAGCGGAACGCCAGAGACGTTTTTTGAAGATTTTGCAGAAAACGGAGAGGTCTACAGTCTGTGCATCGCACCGGACGGAAGTGTCTATGCGGCATTACGCGGACTGGCATCTCCGGGAGCGGAACATGGCCGGCTGCCTGTGATCTACCATATCAGTCCGGAGGGAAAGCTTCTGAACAGTTTTACCGTAGGAGAGCGGGAATGGAATATCGTTGATAGTATGGCAACAGATGCCCAGGGCAGATTATATATGCGGATGCGGATGCAGGAGGACGGCAGTTATGTGCGGATCTATTCTGCGGAAGGTGAGCTGATCGGAACCGTGGCGGATGACGACAGCTATGCCGTACAAGGTGCCGGAGCATTAGGACAGGGCAAGGACGGCAAAGTCTATGCGGCTGCACAGGCAGTGGGCAATACGACAGCAGGAGATATGGCTATGACATTAGTGTCAGTAGACCCGGAAAGCCTCAGGTTTGTTCCGGTGGCTGGAGGTGAGAATGTTATTTGCAGTGCTGATACGATCTACCCGTGGAAAATGGTGGCAGCAGGTGTGAGTGAGACGGCAGATTTTATCCTATGGGGATACAACGGCGTGGACACCTATCGTCTGGGTGAGACGGAATTCACCAGAGTGCAGGAGAACTGGGAGATGCCCTGCGGTACGGAAGGTACCTGTGCGGTCCTCGTACCGGACGGTCGCATTCTCTATATCGGCGCATCCGACGGCTTCCAGGGAACGACGGCGGACGGCGTGGATATCAGCGGAAAAGATCCTGAGAAGACAGTGCTCTATTATGAGCCACTTGTAAAATAGAGTGACAATAAACTGGCGACACCGGGAAAACGATGCCGCCAGTTTTATAGTTCCAGACTGTTAAGTTTCCATCTGCTCAATTGTGCATTTACAGTGGTTATATTATAAAAAGACCAGAAATAACAGAAAGCGGTCGCTTGGGTGAAAAAGTAGTAGATTCAGGGGTGAAATTTTGTTATGCTGTTTGTAACAAACGGAGTATAAAAGTCGTCAATATAGATAGAAGGGAAACAAAGGAGGGGCTTATGAAGAAGATTAACGTAAAAGCAACCATTTTTCTCAGTGCAATCGTATTGGTGGTAGTGTTACTTCTGCTGAATCTCATCGAATTCCGCAAAACGGTGGATTTCACGGTGCCGGGGATACAGATGCCGAAGGAGAACGCTTTCGGAAAGCAGGAAGAGGTACAAGTGAGCGTCAACGGAACCTATTATTACCGGGTACTGCCCTGGATCCACGGCAGCACTTTCCATGGGCAGATATCTTTCGTTGGAGAGGGAGAGGAACCGCAGAATTATTTCTTTACCTATGGAGCAAGCAGAGGATTTCTGAAGGAGGGAAGAGGGGCTGGCTGGATCGGAACCCCGGATGCTCAGACTACCGTAGCGATTTATCAGGCGGTACAGAATGTGGAAAAAGGGATGATATCCGTAGAGAATCCCGCCAGCTATGTTTTATATCCGGCGGCAACACCGGAAGAAGCCTATGCCATAGCGGATATATGGTATCCGGGAATGCTGGAGAATGAAGCAAAGACAGCATTCTGCGCGGCTTTTTTGCCGGAGGAATGCCCTCAGAAGATTGGATGCAGCTTCTGTGCGGAGGATTACGATTATGTGGAAGATGTCGATACCGTAGAGCAGCTGTGGCAGGAATTTATACAACTTTCCGGAAAAGTGACGTCAGATCCGATCCCGCCGGAAGAGATGGTGAAAGGTGTGGGATATTTTCAGTTTGTCTATGCAGACGGTGAGACAAGGACCTTTCGCTACGCATCGGAAGAACAGGGATTATGGATAGGTGAGGACGAACGCTGCCTGGTGGACGGCCAGGCTTTCTATGACTGGCAGGAGCGTCTGATGGAAGCGGTGCAGAAGTAAGCACGGGAAAGAGAGGTGCGGAAATGAACGGTAAAAAGAAAAGGTATGTTATTTTGATCGTTTTGGCAGTGGTGGTGCTAGCGGCAGGGATTCTGGGCGGACGTGAGTTATGGCTGTATGAGCACCCGGAGATGCAGATCACCTTCAGCTACGATAAGAGAGAAAACTTATACCGCTCCTATCCTTTTTGTGCTATTCGTGGCAGATCTCATATCGGACAGGGATATGCGGCACGTTATGATGAGGAAATACAGCGGTGCGGCAAGCGCACAGACATACCGGGAGTATATACGTTTTCGGCTTTAGAGAGGGGAAAAGCTAATGAAGAAAAAAGTATTATGGATAATAGGGGTATGTATCATACTAATCAGTATATGGGGTATCAGGGAAATTTATTTGTACAACAATCCCGAAGTAATCATCACATATAGCAATGAAAACACAGAAGAATCACATCGCTCTCTTCCAGTCTATGCGATAAATCCAAAGTCAAGATTTGGGCAGGCAGCCCGCTACGACAAGGAGATGAAAGACTGGTGGGAAGCCACAAATGAAGTAAACCTATGGCTTCATAATGACTTGAAAGCACCCATGGATGTGTCATCCACAGTTGAAATTATGGATGGAACCGCGAAGATTACCTATCAGGGAACGGCAACTTCTTTAGAGAATGAAAATGTGGAGATATACAAAGAGGTGGTGATTGATTTTCCGGTGTCCGCGAACCTGGAAATTGAGAAAACAGAGTAAAATAGAGATGTCTGAAAGGTCCGAAAGGAAACGGGGGAGTGTGTATGAAGAAAATTAATGTAAAAGTAACGGTTTTTCTTAGTGTGATCGTATTGGCAGTGATAATCCTTTTACTGAATTTTATTGAATTCCGCAAGACGTTGGATTTTACGGCATCGGGAATACGGATGCTGAAGGAAAATGCGTCCGGAAAGCAGGAAGAGGTACAGGTAGATGTCAGTGGAACGTATTCTTATCGCGTATTGCCCTGGATTTATGCAAGTTCTTTTAACGGGAAGATATCCTTTGCAGGAGAGGGAGAGGAGCCACAGGATTATTTCTTTCTGTACGGGGGAAGAAAAGGCGTTTTCCAAAGTGGGAGAGGTGCCGGACAGATCCTGACGCCGGATATGAGCACGTGTGCAGCAATTTATGAGGCAGTGCAAGGTGTGGAAAAAGGGATGATTTCTGCCACCGCAAATTCGGCGGAAGAGAATCAGATATTCTATATTTTGTACCCGGCGACGACATTGGAAGAAGCGTATGAAATATCCGATGTATTGTATCCCGGAATGTTGGGAAAATAGATTTCTTACTTGACAGATAGGTCGGTAGAATGTAGACTGTACTTATAAAGTCTATATTCTATCGACTATCAGTAGCTGGTGCAGCAGAGCGGAGGGGCTTATGGGTGAGAACATCTACAGAATATTTGACGTTGTATGGAAATTAAGTCTGGTAGGGGGATACTGCGTATTGCTGGTGCTCCTGTCCAGACTTTTGTTGAAAAAAGCACCGAAATGGTGTTCTTATCTGCTGTGGGGAATTGTATTTGTGCGCTTGTGCTGTCCGGTGCTGCCACAGACGGGGATCAGTCTGATTCCGGAGCGGCTGCTGGCGGTTGGAACGGAGACGATGTACGGACAGTCAGCAAACGGCTATGGTAATAATGGTGTGCTTCCAGATGTGGATCCTAACGGACAGAGCAGTTGGCAACAGGCAGGAAATTTGCATGCCGGGACGGCAGGAGAGATATCGGGAGCAGGGTTAGCGAATGGAAAAAACGAAAATGTAAATGTTGCGAATGCAATCGATAACGAAAGCGATGCGAATGCATTCGGAACAGACGGAGCCGATGGAAGCCAGGCAGCAGGTAATGCTGCAGATGGTGGCTGCTTAGCTGACAACCGGGACAATGCGGACGGGTCTTTGCAAATCACAGGAGCAGAAAACGGAAGCAGTGGTGCAGCCATGGAGGAATCGGTTACCGATACAAATGGCACAGCTGTCGCAAACACACTGTATCGCCCGGTAGGTTTCCGTGTCATTGCAATGGTATGGCTGTTTGGAATGGCAGGATTTATGGGGTATCATGCCTTTTCCTACCTGCGTATGCGTAACCGGCTTCACAGACCTGACGGCGGTGTCAGACAGGTGGAGCCGGGGATCTGTGAGATCGATGGAGGACATCTGTCCTTCGTCATGGGGCTGATCCATCCGGTAATCTATCTGTCTTCGGGCTTAGATCCTGAGAGCAGAAAAGTTGTTCTGTGTCATGAACGGGTGCACTTACAGCGCAGGGACTATCTGTTTAAGCCTGCGGCGTTGGTGATCTGCTGCGTCCACTGGTTCAATCCGCTGGTGTGGCTGGCATTTTATCTGATGAATATGGACTGCGAGATGTCCTGTGATGAAAAAGTTGTGAAGCTCCTCGGCGAGGAGAGCAAGAAGATATATTCCTATACATTGTTGGAAGAGGCTTCCGGCGGCGAATGGAAACGCTATCGAGGCGGTTCCATCTGTGCACTTTTATCTTTTGGTGAAGATCATGTGAAGAACAGGATTCGTCATGTGCTTGACTATCGCAAGCCGCCATTCTGGGTCATGATTGGCGCGGCAGCAGTGATCGTGGTACTGGTGGTGTGCCTGTGCAGCAACCCCGGTGGAAGTGGGAACGGAGCAGGCACAGCGGATCGTGCGGATACAGACAACAGCGCAGGGGTAGCAACGGATGTAGACAGCAATGCGGAGACGAGTGGAAATATTGCGCAGTTTCCGGACAGCATCAAGACACCGGAAGATTTTGCAAAGGTAACGATTCGCAACAGAGAAGATTTTGCCGCTGTTTTTGATGTGGAAGCAATCGAGGAAAAGCATTCCTTTGCAGCGGATCAAGTGGCTTATGACCTGCTGGTTCGTGAAAACAATACGAATGCCGCGTATGCGATATTCAAAGCACTGGCGGAGGAACCTGCATCCGAGACTTATAGAAAATATACAGATCCGGTAACGGCAGCGGTGTCACTGTTGCACCTGGGTGATGGAAGCGGAGCCGTGACCGAGACGCTGTATCCGGCAGGGCGGCAATATCCTTATTATCGGGAGGACTCTGACCGGCCGGGAGAAGGCTCTGTGGTGAATGTACATTATACTTTTGCGGATGGATCTGCTGTAGATATTCCCATGGTCATGGCGGAGGAGATGACGCAGCTGTGGCTCTTGTCCTTTGGAGATCCGGGCAGTGCGGAGGACTTGGGATATGGTCCGCTCACCGGTGATATCTGTACCAGAATGGTCTATGGGGAGTACGAACTCCGACAACCGGACAGAGCGGTCTACTGGGGCTGGATGGACTGGTATCCTGTGGATGCCGGCAGTTATTCGGCCTATTACCCGCATGTACAGATTTCAAATTACGGGATCTATACCATGAGTGAACTTTGGAGAACATCCGGCAGTGTATTTCGCTGCATTCAAGCGGAACGCATCATGGCAACGGGCTGGTATGACGTTACCTGTGAGCGGGGCGCATATGACACATCGGATGCCTATACACAGCTGCAAAAAGATCTGCCGGATGTGACGGAATGGAGCGGCGGCAAGGTCTATTATCTGACAGATCCCGATGAGGCGCATCTTATGACGGATGAGTGGATGCCGAGGGTACTTCGGGAGTTTGACATGAGTACCCATACTGCCACCGATACGGTTCTGCCGGTGGATTTGCAGCTCAACAGCGACACGACGCTTCATGTTCATGACGGATATTATGACATTTACAATAGTAATCCATCCATAAGTATGCGGTTTGCGCTTAGCGGGGCGGATAGCCAGCACATCGAAAGAGCAGACATTCTGGCCTATCCGGGTGTGGTATTTGATGTATCGGAGCGGACAGAAACTGAGACATCGGCGCAGCTGGATCTGGATGGCGATGGTGTGCCGGAGAAGATTTCTCTGCATCCTGCGGAGCCGGTAACGGGATATTCTTTCGAGGAATATAAGATTTGTGTAAATTTGGGACTGGGTCAGATGAATTGCTATGACCTGCGGGATGCAGTGTTGGAGATAGACGGACAGACGATTGAGATTCCGGACAGCACGGGAAATATGAGCAATTCGATCTTCGCTTTCAGCCCGGATGGGGAACAGCTCCTGATCGCATTGTACGATGACGGAGAAAGCGCAGATCCATTGACACGAATCTACCACTATGAAGACGGAAAACCGGTGGAAACAGACCGGCTCGCACAGGATCTGCGAAAGGCATGGATACAGGATGGACAGATGGTTATCACTGAACCCTATTTTGCGGTGCAGAATGATTACATCCAGAAAATCTATCAGGTAACATCGAACGGAAGACTTCGGGAAGTGCCACAGGAGGAATATGTATTAAGTGCCTGGGAGGAAGTGGAATTGCGGCAGGATATAACGCTCTACCGTACACCGGACGGGGATGAGACCTTTGTGCTGCCCAAAGGAAGCAAGGTACGCATGACGAAGCTGGATGCAACACAGGACTGGATCTGCATCGAGATTACGGATGGTGTGAAGGGATGGTTTCGGTTACAGGATGGTAAGGATTACAGTGATTATTTCAGTGGCTTGTATTTTGCCGGGTAAAGTGTGAAAAGGAGATACAGATCATGCATTGGAGTAAAAAGAACAAAGGAATCGTAATTTTTCTGATCGTTATAGTTGCTGTAGTCCTGCTGTGTCTCGGAGATTACGGATTGCGATATTATGATACTCCGAAAGAGGAAACATATGATTATGTTGGCAGCGGCATGTTAGTCGGTTTGGCAAATCCGCAATTTTATCAACAGGTTCCGGTAGAGATTCATGCGAAAAAGGCACATTTTATCTGGAAAAATCAAGAGGATTATATTCAGGGGAATGTATGGCTGGATGGAGAAAAGATTTTTGGCGATGAGGAAACGGGATTTACGACACTTTTTGTAAAAGCGGAACCATCGTATTCCTGCATCACAACTACCGATGGAGATACAGCCGGTAATATGTTCCTTATCTCAAAAGATCTAAAAACCGTATTATGTGGAGTAAAAATAGAAGAGGAAGAGTTCCTGCTGGTAGTACCGGCTGAGGATAAAGCAACTGCAGATGGCATGATCGACAATGCAGCAAAACAATCACAGGCATTTTCCTGGTGGCTGTTGGAAGTATACAAGGATATCATAAAGGATACTGTGAAATGAGATAAATAATGAAAAATGGGGAGGTTGTGCTTATGATGCAGCAGTTAAGTTTCAGTCCGGTGGAAAACATATTGACAGTCCTGTTCGCAGCGGCAATTCTGGGATATCTTCTGTACCTCCTGGTGCGGAGCTTACGGAACAGGCAACGGGGATATCATACGGTGAATCGCGCAAAAGTCTTCAGCAAGAGACAGGCTACCGCTGTGAATCAGCCGGTATATCTGGCAAACGGCACGGTAAATTCCGGAGTAACCGAGGCGGAAAACGTCAAGACTGTCATTTTTGAAAATCTAGAAAAAGAGGGCGAACAGATCACCTTGGAAGTTTCCGACAGAATCTACGGAGAATTGCAGGAAGGCGATTGCGCAAGCCTAAGCTGCCGGGACGGAAAATTAGTGAGCTTCGGAGCGTTACAGAACAGGGATGACAGAGAGCGGAGCTTCCGCGGATAGGGAAGCAGAGAACATAGGAGGGACTTTATGGTGGAAGGTATCTATCGTTTGTTTGACAGTATATGGCGTCTCAGTCTGGTGGGAAGCTATTGTATTTTGTTGGTGATACTGGCCAGATTTTTACTGAAAAAAGCCCCGAAATGGTGTTCCTATCTGCTGTGGGGAATCGTATTTGTGCGGTTATGTTGTCCGGTGCTGCCGGGGACCAGGATCAGTCTGATCCCGGAGCGTCTGTTGACCGTAGGGACGGCGACAACCTCTGCACAGTTGGCTGCCGGGAACAGTGCCGGATCAGTTGACAATGAGGGAGTTTATAATGGCAGCCTCATTGGAGACAATACTGTGGATGCAGTGCTGTCCGGGGCGGATAACACGGAAAATCTGAATGGCGGGACTTTAGGAGCAGCCGGAAATGGGGAAGGTTCTGCACCTGTGCCGGGACAGGATGGAAACGTAGAAGGCATGAATGAAATTGGAGATGACGGTGTCGGCGGAATTCAGGCACCGGGTAATGTTACGAATGCCTTGGATGATGGTTACCCGGTGGATAACCGGGATAATGCGGACGATTCTTTGCAAAGGATCGGTGCAACAATGGGAAAAACATGGTTTCGTGTCCTGTTGATCGCATGGTTACTTGGAATGGCAGGATTTATGGGGTATCATACTTTTTCCTACCTGCGTATGCGTCACCGTATCCGCAGACCTGACAGCGGTGTCAGACAGGTGGAACCGGGAATCTGCGAGATTGACGGAGGACACCTGTCCTTCGTCATGGGGCTGATCCATCCGGTGATCTATCTCTCTTCGGGGCTGGATCCGGAGAGCAGAAAAGTCGTGTTGTGCCACGAGAGAGTGCATCTGCAGCGCAGGGATTACCTTTTCAAACCGGCAGCGCTGCTGATCTGCTGTGTGCATTGGTTTAACCCGTTGGTGTGGCTGGCATTTTATCTGATGAATATGGACTGTGAGATGTCCTGCGATGAAAAAGTTGTGAAGCTTCTCGGCGAGGAGAGCAAGAAGATCTATTCCTATACATTGCTGGAAGAAGCTTCCGGCGGAGAGTGGAAGCGTTATCGGGGCGGTTCCATCTGCGCACTGCTTTCTTTTGGCGAAGACCATGTGAAGAATCGTATTCGTCATGTACTGGATTATCGCAAGCCGCCGTTCTGGGTCATGATCGGCGCGGCAGCAGTGATCGTGGTACTGGTGGTGTGCCTGTGCAGCAACCCCGGAGGAAATGGGAACGGGGCAGATACAGCAAATGTGTCTGACGTTTCCGATGCGACAGAAGAAGTGACGACCGGAGAATTCACAGAGGACGGTTCAGACGATGAAGGCAGGAAAACCGAATGGCTGGCGGCATTGGAACAGGGGATTCATAGCAGAGAAGAATTCAGTGCGTTGTTTGATGTGGATACCTTGGAGGATACCCGGTCTTTTGCCGGACAGGACGGCATTCAATATCTGGAATACAACGGCGTTGCGGCGAGAAAACTGCACAGACAGATCCTGGATGGGGATACCGCAGCCCACGAGACTTATAAGGATCCGGTAAAAGCGGCGGAAGCACTGCTGCATCTGGAGGGTGGCAGCGGAGAAATGACGGAACTGCTCTATGAAGCGGAAAGGCAGTATTTATTTTTCCAAAAAGATTCCACAAGACCCGGCGAAGGCTCTGTGGCAAACGTACATTATATTTTCGCTGACGGATCCGATATTGATATTCCCATGGTATTCGCCGAGGAGAGCAGTCAGATCTGGATGCTGTCACTGGGAGATATCGACAGTAAAGGACGGCATTCTTACGGTCCGTTGGATGGAGAGAATCAGGCAAGAATCGTCTATGCGGAATATGGACCGCAGGATGTGGAAGAGGATCCTTTGGCGGGAGCCCATCCCGGGGATTATACGCAGGTACCTCAGGGATCTTTTAGAGATCAATATGCTACTTATCAGGTGTCCAGTTACGGCATCTATGTGGCAACCGGGAGTGATGCCGGACTGGATTGTGTCGTACCGGGGTATATTGCGCCGGGATATGCAGCATCCCACTGGTCATGCGTATATCAGGATCGGAGACTCTTCAATACTTCGGATCAGTGTGACTATTTAGATTGTTACCGGGATGAGATAGAGAGCGTGCGCTTGTACTACCTGGCATCCTCTGACTATCAGGATGGCGACTTGGACATCTGGATCGACACGATCCGGGAATATGATACTTCGGGACAGACCGGAGAAAACGGGGTCACGGACTGGAAGCTGCCGTCGGAGGCGCAGGATTTCGACAAGGCTTCGTTTCGTGCAGAGGACGGTTACTGGATCTTCGAAAATAGTGATGGCAGCGAACAGCTGAAGCTGCCGATCCTGTCTGTAAGGCCGGTATGGAACGGGAAAACAGCAGCGGAACTGACCGCAGAGGAGACAGATGCCTATGCAGCCGCACAGAGGCAGGAAATCCTGACAAAAGTAGGAGTTGTCTATGATGTGTCCGAGCGTGCGGCACAGGAGACCTATGCGCTGCTTGATTTGGACGGAGACGGAACCGCAGACCGGATCACGCTTCGTTCCAGGATGGCGCAGGCACTGAATACGCCGGATCATTCTCCGCTGGATCAGTATGTTTTTACGGTCAACACGACGAGTGGCGAGATGCGGACGGCACAGAATCTGGGGAACAGCATCTATGCCTTCAGCCCGGACGGCAGACAGATATTGTTAGCCCTTACCAGAAAAGATGAGCAGGGGCAGTACGAGAGCTTTCTGTTCCGGTACCGGAACGGCGAATTACAGGAAGTGGGAAGCTTCGCACAGGATATTCGTAAAATCTGGGTGCAAAACGGACAGATCACTACCGGCCGGAACAGTGATGATATCATATTTGCAGAACCCAATATGACCGGTGCAAACACAATTCTAGATTCCAGAAATTCAGATGGAACACCATCAGGGGCATATGTAGAAACATTGCAGGAGAAAATTTCGGCAGATATGGTTGCCGGGAAATTACCATTTGTAGTTACCTCCGTCATTAGGGAAAATCCACTGAGATTGGAGGTGGAACTGACCGAGATGACAGACGAGAATATAAAGATCATTCGATCCTATGAAACAAATGGCAGTGCCATAACATTTGCACAAAGCAGTGGCAATGTACAAGAGCTGCAGCATAATAATGATTCGCAAAGTCAAATAGCACCCCAGATTTCAAAAGAAGATGAAAACGATTGATTAACAGAAAGAGTTGACAGAGAAGAATAATGATGTTCAGGCGGTAATTATCAGCGGAAATCGAATAGATCATCGTTGAATTACCGCCTCAAATTTTATGCAAAGGTATCTGGACGGTAAATAGAAATAAGCTACATCGGAATTGTTTATTTTAATATGAAATTATTGGAAACAGTTAATGAAAGTGCAACAAAAATATGATATTTTAAATTCGTAATATAAAAAGAGTTACGGATTTAAAGTAAGAAATGCGTGAGAATTTTAAGCAGTAAGGGAGATTATCATGAAAAAACAATACAGATTAGCAACATTTGCACTGTCCGCCTGCCTGTTAATGGCATGTGGCGCCCGGGAGACCAATGCACCGGAGAACAACGAAGCGGAGAAACAAACCGAAAATATTTCCAATATAGACACTAAAATAGATGAGGCAGAGACCTCCGGAGCTCTCACAGAGTCCGAATCCCGGGAAACACCCATTGCACCGAAAGAGATCCTCATAGATTTCACTGGAATCTCGGAATTTCACCCGGAAGGAACTGCGGCGCAGCCCTATTCCCTGGAAATCCTTTCCGAGACGTATAACAATATTACTTTTGCAGACGAATGGTACAATGCATCGGAAGACATTTCCCTTCCCATGATCGGAGAAAACTGGGACTGCTTCTATGATGAAAATTATACCTATCAGTGGGAGTATACCTATCAGTGGGAGGATGGAAAACTCAGCATTTTCGATGGTGAGAACTGCCTGTATGTACTGGAATATCCGACAGACAAATGGTACGTCAACGGTAATAATGCCTGCCTTGAGAACGGAATTTTTTACGGGGCTTCAGTAATGAACGGTTATGCGCAGCCGGACAGCTGCTTTATGTTTGCCTATGATCTGGAAAATGAGAAACTGCTGTGGCGAAGTGCAGACCAGACTTATAACAGCATGAATTTTCTCGTGAAAGGGGACGTGATCTTCTGCGGCTATGGCTTTACCGCAGAGGACGATTATCTCTATCAGCTGGATAAAAATACCGGAGAGGTGATCGACCGCCTGCCTCTGAAAAAGATGCCGGACCTCATGGCAGAGAAGGATGACCGGTTGTATGTGCACACCTATAGTTATGATTATGTGATTGAGATAGGGAATCATACTGAAATAAATCAAATTTATTTAAACGCCGTCGAAGAACTGGAAAATACGGGATATTTGCCAAACGGAGATTATTGTTATGTTGATAATGGTACTGGTTTTGAAAAACAAAAAGAGCTGGCATATCCCAATGAATTCGTGATATATGACATAAATGATGATGGTATAGATGAACTATTGATAGGAATTGAAGGAACGTGCAATTCGGACAGTGCACAATATATTTACCGATTTTCCGAGAAAAAAGAAGAGTTTGAATTATTATTTGATTACTATTATGGATGTAGATTTTATGAAAATGGATTGATATATGCTCCGGCATCACATTCGGGATATACATATAATGATGACTTTTGGCCGTATGAAGTATATCGGTATAATGAAATGGAAAATATGTACGAATGTATTGCCAGTGTTGAAGAGTTAGATTTAAACGCATGCCCGGAATACAAGGATAATTTTCCGTTTAAAGATGATAAAGATGGTGATAAAAAAATATACTTTGTGCGATTTTATGAAGACTCTCTTCGTTTAGATGAAGGAGAGTATAATGATTGGAAAGAAAAGCTATTTGAGAGTGATTTATTTGAGCTTAATTGGCATACTTTAAGTTAAAGTAATGATTGGGTAAAATATTATTACCAAAAACCGTGCAATGCACAAAAATAAGGAGCGACGCTGCGGAAATTAAGAGAGATTCCTACCTTGAAGAGTCAAAGATACGAAAAGATAATGGGATAATGATTAATACGGCGCCGAACAAAATTAATATCCATAAATAGTGAACTGCCTGATGATATATGCAGATAGTTTAGTAATCGTGAGGTGAAAAGAATCGCGTGGACACAGAACCTATGTTATACTGTGTCTATGAAAATCTATAGTAGCTGTAAGATAAGGTATCGGAGGTTAGTCGATGGAATTTCAACTGCTGGCAGATAGCATTATACAGATAAATGATAAAGCAAGTTCGGCGGCGAAAAGCGCCGTGAATCAGCTTATGACATTGAGAAATTGGGTAATTGGATATTATATAGTCGAATATGAACAAGATGGTAGCGACAGAGCCGAATATGGTTCACATCTTTTGAAAAATTTGGAAAATCAAATTAATCAAAAAGGAATGAACGCAACTCTTTTTAAGGCTTGTAGACAATTTTATAAAGTATATCCTCAAATTGGTTCGACGGTGTCGAGCAAATTTGAATTACTAGATTTTGGAAAAAGTTCGACAGCGTCGAACCAATTTGTTACAGATCCAGATGTTTTGGTCAATAATTTATCGTTTTCACATATACGTGAGATTATGGGACTGACAGATGCTTTTGAAAGATTTTTTTACGAAACAGAATGCATGAAGTGCAACTGGAATGTGAGAGAACTTCGTAGACAGATAAAGACAAATCTTTATGTAAGGGCTGGCATAAGTAAAAAACCGGAACTATTATTAAAAAAGTCTGAAGGCAATGGAAATGGAACAATGCTTTCGATAAAAGATCCATTTACATTTGAATTTTTAGGGCTGGCTGCGAAAGATGCAGTGTCTGAATCGGATTTGGAACAAGCACTTATGGATCATTTGCAGGAGTTTATGCTTGAACTTGGTGAAGGATTTTGTTTTGAGGCTAGGCAAAAGCGAATTGTAATAGATGATAAGTATTATTTTATTGATCTTGTTTTTTATAATCGTATTTTACATTGTAATGTCATTATTGAACTTAAAAATGATGAATTTAAGCATGAAGATTTAGGACAGCTCAATGCTTATGTAGGTTATTATAAGAAAAATGAAATGAATGAAGGTGATAATCCGCCTGTAGGAATACTTCTTTGCACAGATAAAGGGTCGCAAATGGTAGAATATGCATTATCAGGTATGGATAATCAATTATTTGTTTCAACTTACATGCTGCATTTGCCAGATAAGAAGAAATTAGAAGAATTTAT
>OOAH01000828.1_pt1 | contig 32993 bp, 29 predicted proteins | sample 1671801 | NCBI WGS metagenome assembly OOAH01 (sample SAMN06348194, study PRJEB24527) | human gut metagenome | biome: human gut; feature: ankylosing spondylitis patient; material: feces | host: Homo sapiens | place: China | collected 2015-10 | reverse complement strand
CTCGCGACCCCTTGCACCCCATGCAAGTGCGCTACCAGGCTGCGCTACGCCCCGAACGAGTTGCGCATTATGCGGCATTCGAAAGATTTTTTCAAGTCTCTCGGATAACGCCAGCGCAAATTTTTATTTTGCCTTTGCCAAAACCGTGGACAAATCCTTGAGTTGACTGACAAAACCTGCCATCCGCTCTCTCAGCATCTCATTTTCCGCAGCAAGCTTCGTGAGTTGTTCGCTTTGAACTCGAGCATTGTCGAGAGCCTGCTGCGACTGTTGACGAAACGCCTCAAGTTCGCTTTCCTTAGCGGTCAGTTCAACTCCCGCCTGCTCCAACTGAGCCTTAGCCTCGGTGAGCTGTTGTTTTACGCTATCAAGCTCACTGCGAACGGATGCAAGAGATTCACCTGCGTAGGCCGATTCTTGTTCCTTGATAAGCGAACGGCTGCGTTCACCGTCAAGTGCCTGCGTGAGGTTGAGAACTTTGGCCACTTCAGCCGCGAGCAGATCTTGTGCACTCTGAGCCTTGGTTCTTTCCGCTTCAACCTGCGCCTTAAGCGATTCAACTTCGGAGCGCAGTGAAGCAAGTTCGGCAGCAGCAGCTTGATGAATTTCGTCCATCGGCATCGCAGCCGATTCCGCCGGTGCATCAGCCGCAACCTGGTTCTCTGCCGTCGCAGCTTCCTCAACAACCGGCGATTCGTCAGTCGTCTCGACCGGCTGCATCGTCTGTTCAACCGATTTCGCCTCTTCGGGTTCTTCGGCAACGGGTTCGACCGGCGCCTCAGGCTCTTGCTGCTGATTTCCGACAACCGTCTGCTGAGCTGCCTTCACGGTGTAGTCGACCGGGAATGCCAACTCCTCCTTGAGTCGCCCTTTTGCCTGTTCGATCGTAAGGTGCTCCACATAAAGGAGCTTTTTAATGCGGTTGACAAGCTGAATGTCCGAAGCGTTGTACATGTGCTTGGGTTTGGAGTCGTCAGCTGTCAACTCCGGAAAATGCAGCTCCCAATAGCGCAGGATATACGGAGCCAAACCGCACTGAGCGGAGACTTCCTGCAGCGAATAAAAACGACCGGACTGATTGTTGTCGCTCATTTGAACTTCTTTCTTACAGACGAGAAAAAACCGACGGACATCGGTGAAATGTGCGTCGGTTTTTAAATGTTTTGATCCGAAACCGCACGCGGTCTAATTAGCGCGTCAAGTTTAGCGGATCACGGGCCTAGTTGTTTGCTTTGTTTCTAGTGTTCGCTCGTTACCGGGCCCTGATATTCGGCAACTGCGTCACGCATGAACGGTGCCGGCAGGAAGGTCACGACACGGCGCGCGCAGATCTCGTACGGAGCACCCGTGCGAGGATTGCGGCCCGGACGAGCCTGCTTGGATCGCGTGCTGAACGTACCGAAATTTGCAAGTTTGATTTCACGGCCTTCTGCCAGAGCGGTCTGCATTTCATCGAAAATCGATTCGACCACTTCGTTTGCTTCGGCTCGCGAAAGGCCGACGTGTTCCTTGAGCATTTCAATGAAATGCATCTTGGTAAGCGTCGGCATGGTGCCTTCGGTATTGGGGAACAAGGCGTCAAGCGAGCTGCTGATTGAGCTTTGGTTGTCCATCTTTCTTATTTTTTTGGCGTTAAATCAAAGGTTTCGCATTCTACAGGAAATTTTCTTTTCCGTTATTTGCGAAGCGTCGCCCCCAATTCGGCAAACGCCTGCTCAACCGCAGCAAAGGCGGCATCGGCTTCTTTCTCACCGATGGCCTCGGCACCGAGCGTGGAGAGCGTCAGACGGAAAGCCATGCTCTTTTCGGCGGCCCCTTCGGGACGATAGACGTCGAAGAGATGCAGCGACTCGATGATCATCGCCTCGGGCTTGGTGCGGCGAATACGGGCAACAGCGTCCTGCAGTTGCACGCACGTTACATCGTTCGGAACCGTCACGCTGATGTCGCGGTGGACAGGCTGGAACTTGCTGACGGCGCGAGCGCTCGGCACTTCGAGTTCACGCAACGGATCGACCTCGAGTTCAAACACGACGGCGGGTTTGGCCAATTCATAAGCACGGCAGATCTTCGGATGCAGTTCGCCTACAAAGCCGACAGCCTTGCCGTTGATCATCACTCGGGCGCAGCGGCCGGGATGCATCGCGGGATGAGTCGCGGCTTCGAACGTTGCCTGAAGCGGGGAAATCAGATTTTCCACGTCGCCCTTGACGTCGTAGAAATCCACGGCGCGCTTCGTTTCAGCCCAGCAATCGGCATGAGCGTCGCCGTAGACGAGCCCCGCCACATGCAGCGGCTGACGCACGCCCTTGACGCTCGTTTCGCTGTCGCCAACGGTTTCATCCGGGAAGAAAACGCGGCCGAGCTCAAAGATGCGGACGTTTTCAGCCTTGCGGTTGAGATTGAAGCGCAGAATATCCACAAGCCCGCCCAACAGCTGGGTACGCATAACGGAAAGCTGGCTTGCAATCGGATTGAGCAGACGAATCGGCTGCTCGTTGCCGGCAAAATCCTTTTCCCACTGCTCTTCAACGAAGCTGAAGTTCACGAGTTCCTGATAGCCGAGACCGGCCAGCGCCAGGCGCAGTTCGTGCGTTGAGCGGGAACCTTCGGGACGGCTGCGCATTGCGCAGCGGGCAAGCGGCGGCAAATCGGGCAGCTTTTCGTAGCCGTACAGACGCGCTACTTCTTCGACCAGATCCTCTTCGATTTCGATGTCGAAGCGGTAGGCCGGGCTCGTCACGACAAAGTCGGCTCCGTCGCGCTTAAATTCGAAACCAAGGCGCGTAAAGGCTTCGGCCATGAAGTCGTCGGAGATGTCGACACCCACAATCTTGCGGCAGCGGTCCGGGCGCATGCGCACCGTGCGTACCGCAGGCAGATTCACGCACTGATCGTCCACAGGGCCGACCTTCGTTTCGGGCGTTCCGCAGATATCCAATACGAGCTTCGTGACGTAATTCATGTGCTCGACGTTGGAAGCCCAGTCCACACCGCGTTCAAAGCGATAAGCGGCGTCGGTCGAGAAGTTGAGCTTGCGGCAGCGGCCCTGAATGGCAAGCTGCTGCCAGAAAGCGGCTTCGATGAAGACGTTTACCGTATCGTCGCTGATGGAAGTGGGCTCCCCGCCCATGATGCCGGCGATGGCCTGAGGTCCAGCTTCGTCGCACACCACGCCGAAATATTCGTTCAATTCGGGCGTCTGACCGTTGAGCAGCTCAAGCTTTTCACCCTTCTTGGCCCAACGCACGGTCACATCGCCCGTGAGTTTGTCCAGATCGAAGAAATGAGTCGGACGACCGAGCTCAAGCATCACGTAGTTGGAGATATCCACGAGCGCCGAGATGCTGCGCTGACCCGAACGCTCCAGACGATCCTTCATCCACTGCGGAGTCGGTGCCTTGGCGTTCAGTCCCTTAATCACTCGGCCCGTAAAGCGGCCGCACAGATCGGGCGCTTCGATATGAACGGGCTTGACGCATTCGCAGGTAGCGGGCACGTCCTTAAATTCGGGCAGATGCAGTTCGGCTCCTGTAACGGCATGCACGTCGCGGGCAACGCCCACAATCGAGAGCGCATCACCGCGGTTGGGCGTCAGCTTGATTTCAAAGCGCTTGTCGTCGAGCTTGGCGTATTCGCGAATATTCATGCCGACGGGAGCGTCGGCGGGCAAAATCCACAGTCCCTGATGGTCCTCGTTGATGCCGAGTTCACGCGACGAGCAAAGCATGCCGAAACTTTCGACGCCGCGCATCTTGGCCTTCTTGATCTTGAAGTCGCCCGGCAGAACCGCGCCGATCAGAGCGCACGGCACCTTGACGCCTGTCTTGACATTGGGGGCGCCGCAAACGATTTGCAGAGGTTCAGCCGCGCCGACATTGACTTTGCACACGTGCAGATGATCCGAATTTTCATGATCGACGCAATCGATCACCTCGGCCACCACCACACCTTCAAAGGCCGGGGCGATCGCCGTGCATTCTTCGACTTCAAGGCCGGCCATCGTCATCGCTTCGCCAAGCTCTTCGCTCGTCAAAGCCGGGTTGACGACGCTGCGCAGCCATTCTTCAGAAAACAACATTTTTACTTTCTCCCCAACCGATTACTTGAACTGACGCAGGAAACGCAGATCGCCTTCAAAGAACAGCCGCAGATCGTCGATGCCGTAGCGAAGCATCGTGAGGCGTTCCAGACCGGAGCCGAAGGCAAAGCCGATGTATTTTTCAGGATCGAGTCCGTAATTGCGGATCACGTTCGGGTGCACTTCGCCCGCGCCCGAGATCTCGAGCCACTTGCCCTTGCGCGGGCCGCTCGTAAAGGCCATATCCACCTCAACGGAGGGTTCCGTAAACGGGAAGTAGCTCGGACGGAAGCGAACCTTCAGGTCTTCCGTTTCAAAGAACCGGCGCAAGAAGTCCGTGTAGACCCCCTTCAAGTCGGCAAAGGAAATATTGTCGGCAACCCACAAACCTTCGACCTGATGGAACATCGGCGAGTGCGTGGCATCGCTGTCGACGCGGTAGGTGCGCCCCGGGGCAATCACCTTGATCGGGGGCGTGTGCGTGCGGGCGTAGCGCACCTGCATGGGCGAGGTATGCGGACGCAGCGGAAGCTGCATGCCCTTTTCATCGCACCGGTCGACATAGAACGTATCCTGCATGGAGCGAGCCGGATGATTGGGCGGATTGTTGAGCGCCGTAAAGCTGTACCAGTCGCTTTCGATCTCGGGGCCGTCGGCAACGTCAAAACCGATCGAAGCGAAAATCTCTTCGATACGCATCCAGGTGCGAATCACGGGGTGAATGCCGCCGCGGGCAACCGTTCGGCCCGGAAGCGTCACATCGACGGCTTCCGAAGCAAGCTTGGCCTGCATGACGGCCTCAGCGAGCTCTTCGCGGCGAGCGTTCAAAAGCGCTTCCACCTGAGCCTTTGCCTTGTTGATGGCCGGGCCGCGTTCACGCTTTTGTTCGGGCGTGAGGCCCGCTAAACCGCGCATCAATGCGGTAATGGCACCGTTTTTACCGATGTACTTCGCCTTAGCGTCTTCAAGAGCGGCATTCTGTTCAGCAGCCGCGAAATCGGCTCTTGCCGACTCCACGATTTGCACTAAATCATCCATTTCTACACCCGTGGGTTTTTTGAATCTTTTCACCAAGCTGATTTCGCGCACAACACGCAAAAAATCGCTTGAACGGTCCGAATGTCCCGTCAAGAACAATCAGACGCAATTTAGACGGATTTTCAGCGAAAAAAAAGGTCCGGCCACTTTTCAGCGCCGAACCTCTTTTTTTGAAGCGGACCGCTCGCTTATTGAGCGAAGCGGCCTACACGTGCTCCCTGACTCCGATTAAGCCAGAGCGGCCTTGGCCTGAGCAACGAGGCTGGCGAAGCCGGCCTTGTCAAACACAGCCATATCGGCAAGCACCTTACGGTCGAGCATCACGCCGGCCTTCTTGAGACCGTTCATGAAGCGGCTGTAGGTGAGACCGTTGGAGCGGGTTGCAGCGTTGATACGAGCAATCCACAGACGGCGGAACACATGCTTCTTGTCGCGGCGGTCACGATAAGCATACTGACCGGCACGCATCACAGCCTGCTTGGCAACGCGGAAAACGTTGTTGCGACGCAGACGGAAGCCCTTGGCGAGGGCAAGAATCTTCTTGTGACGGGCACGAGCCGTCACGCCACGCTTAACTCGGGGCATCTCTATCCTCTCCTCTTCTTACGCGTAAGGCATCATGCGGTGAATCGACTTGCTGTCAGACTCGTGGATGGTAACCATACCGCGGAGGTGACGCTTGTTCTTCGTCGAACGATGGGTCAGGATATGACGCTTGGTGGCATGGCCGCGCTTAATGGAACCGCCGGAACGGACCTTGAAGCGCTTGCTCGCAGCCTTCTTAGTTTTCATCTTCGGCATTTGGCCGTATTTCCTTATGATTTGTCGGAACTCCAGGCGCGGGAATCATTGCTCCCGACTTCTTTTGCCCGCCCCGACTTTTAAAAATCTGAAGAGAAAACTTTCGCCTCCTCTTCAGAGCGTTGAGAACGCGTGATTATACACAAAAAATTATTTCTTGCGCTTGGGAGCGAGGACCATAATCATCTGACGGCCTTCGAGCTTGGGCTGCAGTTCGATCTGCGCCTCCTCGGCAAGTTCATCACGGATGCGATGCATGATCTGCGCACCGAGATCCTGATGAGCCATTTCGCGGCCGCGATAGCGGAGCGTGATCTTCGCCTTATCTCCGTCGCCCAGGAAGCGGCGCACGGCGCGCAGCTTCGTCTGGAAGTCGTTTTCGTCAGTGGCCGGGCGGAATTTGACTTCCTTCACCTGGATGACCTTCTGACGGGCCTTCATTTCCTGAGCCTTCTTCTGCTCCTGATAGCGGAACTTGCCGTAATCCATCAGGCGGCACACCGGCGGCTGAGCGTTCGGCGCGACCTCAACGAGATCAACGTCGTACTCTTCGGCCATGCGAAGAGCTTCAGCCGTCGAAACAATACCGATCTGGGCGCCGTCGACGCCGGTCAGTCGGACCTCAGGTACCCGAATCTCACGATTGATTCGGTGATTGCGATCTTGTGCTATGACTCTCTCCCAAAAGAGTTTTTACTTGCGGTTCGCCTGTAAAAACGAGGCAGCTGCCCGCCGTTCGAATGCCGACGGGCACTGCAAAGCGAAACCCGCTTCCGATTAGTCGTCCGTGTTCTTGCGAGACTTGTCCTCGGCGACAACACGGGCAATGAATTCATCCACAGGCATGACGCCGAGGTTTCTGCCTCCGCGCGCACGCACACTGACCGTGCCGGCCTGCGCTTCTTTGTCGCCGACAACGGCGATGTAAGGCAGCTTCTGCAAAGTCAATTCGCGGATTTTATAGTTGATCTTTTGACTGCGCAAATCCTCGATAACACGGATGCCGGCTTCACGCATCTTCTTGGCAACAGCGCCCGCAAACTCGGACTGAGCATCGGTAATCGAAGCCACGGCGACCTGCACCGGAGACAACCAGACGGGCATGGCGCCGGCATAGTGCTCAATGAGCATGCCGATCCAGCGTTCAAGCGAACCCAGAATGGCGCGGTGCAGCATCACGGGAACCTTGCGCGAATTGTCTTCGGCAACGTACTCGGCTCCCAAGCGGCCGGGCATTTGGAAGTCGACCTGCACCGTACCGCACTGCCAGGTACGACCCAGGCAGTCCTTGAGGTGGTATTCGATCTTCGGACCGTAGAAAGCGCCTTCGCCCGGCAGAATCTCATAAGGCAGTCCGCAGGCATCAAGCGAAGCGATCAGAGCGGCCTCGGCCTTGTCCCAGACGGCATCTTCGCCGATGCGCATTTCCGGACGCGTGGCAACCTTGTAAAGGATGTCGTCAAAGCCGAACGTGTGGTAGACGTCGCGCACGATGCGGGTGAAGTCCACGCATTCCTTCAGAATCTGATCTTCGGTGCAGAAGATGTGACCGTCGTCCTGCGTAAAGCCGCGAACGCGCATCAGGCCGTGCAGAGCGCCCGAAGGTTCATTGCGGTGGCACTGACCGAATTCGCCGTAGCGAAGCGGCAGATCGCGGTAGCTGCGCAAAGCCGAATTGAAGAGCTGGATGTGGCCCGGGCAGTTCATGGGCTTTAAGGCATAGTAACGGTTTTCCGACTCCGTCGTAAACATGTTGCTGCGGTACTTTGCCCAGTGACCGGAGCGCTCCCACAAAGAGCGGTCAAGCAGCTGCGGAGCCTTCACTTCCTGGTAGCCGTTTTCGCGGTAGATGCCGCGCATGAACTGTTCGACGACCTGCCAAAGCGTCCAGCCTTTGGCGTGCCAGAAGATGAGGCCCGGAGCTTCTTCCTGCAGATGGAAAAGATCGAGTTCCTTGCCCAGACGGCGATGGTCGCGCTTTTCGGCTTCGGCAAGCATCGTAAGATAGGCTTCCTGATCTTCCTTGGTGCACCAGGCCGTGCCGTAGATGCGCTGCAGCATTTCGTTTTTGCTGTCGCCGCGCCAGTAGGCGCCTGCCACCTTCATAAGCTTGAAGACCTTAAGCTTGCCCGTGCTCGGAACGTGAGGACCGCGGCACAGGTCGGTGAAGTCGCCCTGACGGTAAAGCGAAATGACTTCGCCGGCGGGAATTTCGCCGATGATTTCAGCCTTGTAGTGTTCGCCGATGCTCTTGAAGTAGTCGATGGCTTCGTCGCGAGGCAGCGTGTAGCGCTCGATCGCAATGTTCTGCTTCACGAGTTCCTTCATGCGGGCTTCGATTTTTTCAAGATCTTCGGGCGTGAAGGCGCGCTCAAACTTGAAGTCATAGTAAAAGCCATTTTCGATGGCCGGTCCGATCGTTACTTCGGCCGTCGGATAGAGCTGCTTGACAGCCTGCGCCATCAGGTGCGAGGTCGAGTGGCGGATCAGTGCGAGCGCTTCGGGATCCTTCGCCGTGACGATGGCAACCTTGGCATCCTTTTCGACAAGATGCGTGAGATCGACGAGCTTGTCGTCAACCTTGCCGGCCAGAGCGGCCTTGGCAAGGCCCGCACCAATCGATGCGGCAATATCGCCCACCGTAAGCGGTGCTTCGTACTGGCGAACGGAACCGTCGGGCAAAGTGATGGAAAGCATTTTTAATCCTTTCTGTTGTAGCGTTGCGCAAATGGCTGCGCGAAGCCGAAAAAAAAGAGTGCTGACTCTGTGAGCCGCACTCTTTCTTCATTCAACACCTCGCGCGCCCGCAGACTTACTGTTTGCAGGTCTTCGTCGTTCGAACGAACCTAGACGCGCACATTTGCAAGGTGTCTCCAAAAAATTCTGGTAGGCACAATTGGACTCGAACCAACGACCCCCACCATGTCAAGGTGATGCTCTAACCAACTGAGCTATGTGCCTGAAAGAGAGAAGTGAAATTATGCACGATCCCGAAGAAAAAAGCAAGGGGCTCCGAGAAAAATTTGCAAATCCCCTTCCCTCGTTCCGTCAAATGCGCTTGGCCCAAAGGACGCCGGGCACTTCACGGATGAGCGCGAGAACGCGCTTCAGGCCTTCGGTCGAAGGCGTTTCGATCTTGAAGCGCATGTGCGTGTCGCCCTTGATCACCTGCGTGCTGAGCCCCGTGACGCGGTGCTTTTCGCGCACGAAGATTTCCGAGAGGTCCTTCAGAAGTCCGAGACGCTCGTTCGCCACGATGAGGAGTTCCGCGGGATAGACCGAATCGGCCCGGGCCTTGCCCCAGCTCACTTCGATCAGGCGTTCGTGATCCTCTTCGGAGAGCTGCTTCAGGTTCGGACAGTCCGCGCGGTGAATCGTGACGCCGCGCCCGCGGGTGACGTAGCCCACGATTTCGTCGGGCGGCACCGGATGGCAGCAGCGCGCGAGCTGCGTCAGAAGCGAGTCGACGCCCACGACGAGCACCTGTCCCGAGGCCTTCGTGGGCTTCGCCGCGCTCACGAGCGACGGTTCCTCCTCCTTGGGCGCCTCCTTTTCGGGCATCACGGCCTGCTGCAGCGCCGTGATCGACAGTTCGTCCTTCGCAAAGGAGAGGCAGAGGTTGTCGACCGAATCGAAGCCGAGGCGCTTGGCAAGCGCTTCAAGCTTGACGGCGGTTTTGCCGAGACGGGCGAGCTCCTTGTCGATGCGCTCGCGCCCCTCGGCGATCTGGCGCTGGGTGAGCTGCGCGTTGAACCACTGGCGCACCTTGTTGCGCGTGCGCGGGCTCGCCGCGTAGCCGAGTTCCGGATTGAGCCAGTCGCGGCTCGGCTGACCGACCTTCCCGGCGATGATTTCAACGGTCTGCCCCGTCTGGAGCTTGTAGTTGAGAGCCACCATGACGCCGTCGACCTTGGCGCCCTTCATGCGGTGACCGAGTTCGGTATGGACGAGATAGGCGAAGTCGACGGGGGTCGCCCCCTGCGGCAGTTCCACGACGCGGCCCTGGGGCGTGAGGCAATAGACGTGGTCGTCCTGCACCGCTTCGCCCCCTTCGGGCTTCGTCATGTCGCTTCGCCACGCAAGAAGCTGTCGGAGCCACGCGACGCGCTGTTCGTCCGCGGCCGAAGCGCCGAGCGAATTGCCCGCCTCCTTGTAGCGCCAGTGGGCGGCCACGCCGAGTTCGGCGAATTCGTGCATCGCGCGCGTGCGGATCTGAATTTCGATGGGGCGCCCCGCCTTGTCCGTCACGACGGTATGGAGCGACTGATAGCCGTTCGGCTTCGGGTTCGCGATGTAGTCGTCGTATTCCTTCGAGAGGATCGGGAACTCTTCCTGCACGATCGAGAGCACCGTATAACACTCCTCGACCGTCCCGACGATGATGCGCACGGCGCGGATGTCAAAGAGCTGATCGAAGCGCAGGTGCTTTCGCTGCATCTTCTTCCAGATGGAATAGATGTGCTTCGGACGCCCCGAGACGTCCGCCGTGATGTGGTTCTGGCGCAAAAGCTCCTGAATGCGGGCGACCGCCTTGTTGATGAGTTCGATGCGCTCGGCGCGGTTCCCTTCGAGTTCGCGCGCGATGGCGTGGTACTCCTCGGGACGCGTGAAGCGAAGCGACAGGTCTTCGAGCTCCCACTTGATCTGCCAGATACCGAGGCGGTTGGCAAGGGGCGCATAGAGCGCGAGCGTGTCCTCGCCGTAGGCGCGGCTTTGCTCGCCCTTGCTCGACGCGAACCAACGGAGCGTCTGCAGACGGCTCGCAAGCTTCAGAAGCACGACGCGCAGATCCTTGCACATGGCCAGGAGCATGCGGCGCGCCGTTTCCGGATCGGTGCGGGCGGCGTCTTCACCGCGCGTGCGGTTCGAGAGATCGTTGATGCGGCCGAGTTCCTGCACGAGACGGTTTACGTTCGCGCCGAAACTCTTTTCGATCCATTCGCCCGAATTCTGCACGATGGCGGGCACGCAAAAGAGATAGGCCGCGGCCACGAGTTCGGGGTCGTTTCGAAAGCCCCGCAGGATTTCGGCGATGCCGTCGGCATGCGCCAGGGCGCTTTCGCCCGTGGAAAGCGTTACGTTTTTATAGAGAGGCTCCGCCAGAGTGCGGGCCAAATTCACATCGATCGTCGGCGCTGCTGCTTCGGTCGTCACAGCTCCCTCCTTCCTTTTCGGCGATACGTTCTTCTTCACCGTGTCCGAAAAGTATAGAGAAGATTCTCAGGAGAAGAGCGGTGACGAAATCCATGGGTTGTTTCAAAGCGTAGGGCGGGAAGGAAGTCCTCCCGCCCCGCTCGGGAAAGTCCCGAGTCTCAGTACTGACGGCCGACCGTGATCATCCAGCTTCGGCTCTCATACCCGTCGGCTCCGCCCGCAAAGCGTCCCGACGCCGCAAAGCGGTAGTTGCGCCAGGCGCCGCGAACGCCGAAATTTCCTTCTCCGCGCACGCGGGCGAGTTCGCTCCCCCGCCACGAGTCGGAGAGCTCGTTGGTAGCCCAGGGCGCTTCGATTTGCCCCTTGCGGCGAAGTTCCCCCGCGTAGCCCCAGACGCTCACCTCGGCAAAGCCCGTCCAGCCTTCGAGCCACTTCACGTTCGGAAAGAGGCCGCCCTCCCAACGGACGCCGACTCCCAGACTCGCGAAGACTCTCGCGTCGGTCTTCTCGCGCACGATCGTGTCTCCCGAAGCCTCCCACTCGTGGGAGTAGTCGGACATCCGGTGAAGCGACGCCGCCCCGAAGACCCGCCAGGCGTCGTCCGTCCCCACGGGCAACGAATAGAGTCCTCCGAGCGAATAAAGCGTCGGATTCACGTCCCGAGCCGAGAGATAGACGTCGGAAGATGGCGAATAATGCAGGTCTTCGGTCGCCTCGGACCAATCCGCAAAGAGAAGCGCATCGCCTCGCCCGACGGGGCGCTGCCACCAGAGCGCAACGCCCGTCACGGTCGAATCGGCTTCGGTGCCGTAGTGCGTCCCCACGGTCGTCGTGCGGTCTTCGTAGCGCATCATCGCCCCGAACGCGTCGTCACCCCGAGACCAGACGCCTGCAAGCCGGAAACCGGTGCGGTCGGTTTCGCGCCGATCGGCCGGACGCTTGTGGGCGGACGTTTCCGACTCGGACGTCCCGTCCGTAACCTCCACCCATAGAGAGAGGCCCAGAGGATCCGCGGGATTGCGCAGTTTCTTCCTTTCTTCGGGCGTCGCCTTTTCCCAAGCCTTTTCGTAGGCCTTGCGGTCGGCCTCGCTCACCCAGAGCGGCAAAACGGGCTTCGCGGCCTTTCCTACTCGCCAAAGCGTTGGCGCTAGACCCGAAACGTCATTCACCATGTCTTCTTCCAGCCCCGTTCGCAGATGCGCGGTCGCCATGTATTCCACGGCGGGCCCGAGATCCGCGCCGTAGGCGGCGGTTGCAAAGAGCTCGTCCTCGAGAAAATCTCGGAGAACAGCGGGCATCCACTGGTCGTCCATCGCGTCGACGAGTTTCCCCGCGAAATCGCCGAGCGGTCCCGTATGTCGGGTTTCATGAGTCTCGAAGGTCACGTCGCCCCCCGAAACGGTGAAATTGCCCGAGAGATGTCGATCCGGAAGAAAGACCGTTAGGTTTTCGAGTCCTGTCAACTTCAGATCCTTGCCGAAGAGAACGTGCCAATCCTTCTGCGTTTGCGCAAAGGTTTCATCGTCGACAAGAACGAGCGCGCCCGGATCAAAGGAGACGGTTCCCGAACCGTGCAGATGCGACTCCTGACTGGAAAGTGTGCCGGAAAGAATGAGGCGCGCGTCGCCGCCCACGGCGATGTTCGCCTCCGACTCCGTCTCTCCCACCCTAAAGTAAACTTTGTCCTTCACGTAAAAGGAACCGTCGATCCAGAGGGTCGGACGGGCGAAGTCGCTGCTCCCTACCCGATTCCAATCTCCAAAGTCAGGGAACTCATCCTGCTTCAGATTCCACACCACAACGGCCGTATGCTCGCCCGCGTGTACGGCAAAGTTTCCCCCAAATTCGTCGAAAGCGTCCCGATCGAACAGCAATTGTGTCGGAGGCGAGCCTCCGTTGGTTATCGGACTCGTCGTCTTCAGTGACACGGAGAGGGATGATTGTTCGTCTCCGAAAATCCGATGAATGGACACCTCGGTGTCTCCTGACGCATCGTCTCTCTGAGCGCCCAACAAGGTAAGCTCGTTCACCCCGGAGATCTCTACGGAAGGCTCATCTGAGATGGTTCCTTCTTTCCAAACAAGGCTTTCGTTGTCGAGTTGAAGCCTGCCGTCGGGAAGAAAAGTTTCCCGCAAGATCGGCGCGGACGGGAAGTCTCCGTCGGGAAAGAGGGGGAGGGAATCGGCGGAGGAAGCGGCGCAAGCGACGCCGCAGAAAGAGAGAAGGACGCAGGAAAGCGCCCGGGCGAGCGGGCGCCCGGTAAAAGATGGTTGTGCGGTTGGCACGACGGTCTCCTTTTCGTTGGAAAAGAGCGGCCGCCTGTCAATTGTTTATGATCCGGTCAGCCGCGGAAAAGCAGCTCGCGCATTGTCGGTGCTCTGTCGTGCGGCCTCCTCGAGGCTGATCCCCCTAAGCGCCGCGGCGAGCCGGCCGTATTCGGCCAGATCCGCGGGTTCGGTGCGCAGTTCGCCGCGGTCCCGCCTCGCGGAGGACGGCATGTCGGGCGCATCCGTTTCGAGCACCCAGGCCCAGTCCGGCACCTCGGCGAGATGTCGGCGGATGCGGCGGCTCCCCTCGTAGGTCGCGGCGCCTCCGAATCCCAGTCGGAAGCCAAGCGAGAGGAAGGCCTCGCGTTCGACGTCGGAACCGTTGAAGGCGTGGATGACGCCCGTGACACCGCGGCGGCGCCGCAGATACTTGAGCACCCGGGAGGCGGTCTTTCGCACGTGCACGGACACCGGCAATGCAAGCTTCGCGGCGAAGTCTAGCTGTCGGGCAAAGAACGCCTCATCCCGTGTTTGCGGGTTCTCTTCGAGTCCGATTTCGCCGATACCGACGAAAAGAGGATCGTTCAACGCTCGGTTGAGCCTCTCCCAGAGGAGATCCAAGTCTTCATCCCTCGACCGGTCGACATATAGCGGATGAATGCCCAAGGTGTAGTGAATTTGCAACTTTTGCGCCCGCGACACCACCCGATCCCAATCCGCCGCACAGCCCGCGGTGATGACGGCGTCCGTGACGCCGAGGCTTTTCGCCCGCTCCCACAGGGCCTCGACATCCTCGTCGACGATGTCGACCTGCAGGTGGTTGTGCGTGTCGATCCAACCGACTTCACTCATGGATGCGTCCTGAAAGCAACGTAACCGTGCGGTCGCAGCGCGCCGCAAGCGAGCGATCGTGCGTCACGATCACGATCGCGGTCCCCTTTTCGCGCGCGAGCGACAAAAAGAGGTCGAACACCGCCGAAGCCGTCTCTTCGTCGAGGTTCCCCGTCGGTTCGTCGGCGAGAATGCAGTCGGGATCGGTCACGACCGCGCGGGCGATGGCGACGCGCTGCCGCTCGCCGCCCGAGAGCTGCGAAGGCAGGTGATCCTCGCGGTGCGAAAGGCCGACGGCGGCGAGAAGCTTTCGGGCGCGCTCCCTCGCCTCCTCCTTCGGAAGGCGGCGAATCCAAAGCGGCATCGCCACGTTGTCGAGCGCCGTGAATTCGGGAAGAAGATGATGAAACTGGTACACGAACCCGAGGTGGGCGTTGCGCAGTCTTCCGCGTGCGTTCGAAGAGAGTCCCGTCATCGATTCGCCCGCCACGGTCACTTCGCCCGCGTCGACCGTGTCGAGTCCGCCGAGCGCGTGCAAAAGGGTGGACTTTCCGGACCCCGAAGTGCCGAGAATCGCCACGGTTTCACCGCGGTGCACGGCGAGGTTCACCCCCCGCAACACGGGGACCGCCGTCGCGTCGTCGCGGTAGCTCTTCTCGACGCCCCGCGCCTCCAACACCACATCTTTCTCATTCATAGCGCAAGGCCTCCGCAGGGTGGGTTTGCGCCGCGCGCCAGCTCGGATAGACCGTGGCGACGAGGCTCAAGAGGAAGGAAAAGACCGCGATCGGCACGATGTCGCTCATGCGCGGATCGGACGGCATCGACGAGATGAAGTAGATCTCCTTGGGCAGGAATTCGACGCCGAGCAGCGCTTCGATCGTCTCGACGATGGCGCCCACGTTGTAGGCGACGGCAAGCCCCGCCGCCGTTCCGACGGCGACGCCGAGAAGACCCACGATCGCCCCCTGCACGACGAAGATCGTCATGATCGAGCCGCTCGAGGCGCCGAGCGTGCGCAGAATCGCGATGTCGGAGCGCTTTTCCTTCACCGTCATCACGAGGGTCGACACAAGCCCGAAGGCCCCGACCAGAACGATGAGAAAGAGAATGATCCCCATCATGCGCTTTTCCACCTGCACGGCGGCGAACCACGTGCGGTTCTGCCGCGACCAGTCGACGGCCCAGAAACCCGAAGGAAGAACCGAGAGAAGGCGCTGCGCGATGACGGGCGCCTCGTTCATGTCGGAGGTCTTCACGCGAAGGCCCTGCGGGCCGCCCGTTCGAAAGAGCGCGGCCGCGTCGTCGACGTGCACGACGGCCATGCTCGAATCGTATTCGTAGTGGCCGCTCTGAAAGAGGGCCGCGACGGTGAACTGCTTCATGCGCGGCACGAGTCCCGTCGGCGTCATGTTGCCTTCGGGCACGAGTAGCGCCACCTTGTCGCCCGGGCGCACCCGAAGCGCGTTGGCGAGGTCCCGCCCGAGAATCACGCGGAAGCTTCCGGATTCGAGCACCGAGAGTTCGGCGCCGCCCCGCAGCTGCGAAGCGAGGTCGCTCACCGCCCCTTCCGCCGAGGGATCGATCCCCTTCACGACGGCCCCTCTCACCGTGCGCCCGGAACTCAGCAATCCCTGTCCGGTCACGTAGGGTGCGGCCGAGACGACGCCCGGCACCTGAAGGACGGCGTCCGCAAGGGGATGCCAGTCGTTGAGGGCGCCCCGCGGCCCCATCACCTCGATGTGCGGCACGACGCTCAGCATGCGGTCGCGCACTTCCTTCTGAAAGCCGTTCATGACGCTCAGAACGATGATGAGCGCCGCGACGCCGAGCGCGATCGAGGTCACCGACATCGCGGAGATGAAGCTCATGAAGCGGTCTTTGCGGCGGCCCCGCCGCCCCGCTCTCGTATAGGTGAGGCTGATGAATAGTTCAAAGGGTGTCTTCACGGGAAAGATTCCGAGTAATCGTCAGAGCCGACATTGTACGATGCACGTCGGCGGCAAGATCGCTAAACTTTCCGCCACACACAGCCATCCAAGAAACACGCATGTCCAATTGTTACGTACTCCTGCCCGGCGCCCGACTCGAGCGCGGGGCCTTCGAGCGTCTCTCGCCCGAGAGCCGCGCCCTCGTCGAACGGCTCGGCAAGGGCATCGAAACCGTCAAGTTTCAAACGCTCGTCGACGACGTTCACGCGCACGCCGCTCACTATGTCTGGCTCTGGCGCGTGCTCGGTCAGAAGAGCAATTTCCCGCCGATCGCCCCGCTTCTGTGGCGAAGCTTCGACGCGCCCCATCTGAGCGAAGCCATGGCGCTTCTCACGCCCTTCACGGTGAAGGAAGACCGCATTGAACCGGTCCGCTTCGAGGAACTCGAATTTCTCCGCGTCTTCGACGTACTGCGCGGCGTCGCGCTCGCCAAGGACCTGCGGCTTCAGACCTGGGACGGCCGTCTCTTTCTCACGGGCGCCGAAGACTTTTCCTTCGAAGCCACGCCCGCTCCCGTTCTCGCGGGCCTGCCGGCCGCGGAGCGCCGCATCGCGGGCGAAGGCGCCGAGAAGGCCGCGGCCTTCCTTTCGGCGGCCGAAGAAGCGCTTCGTCCGATCCGCGAGGTTCGTCTGCATCTCTCCGACGCGGGACGCGCCAACTTCCGGCTTCGCCCCTCTACGATCCGCGCCCTCTGGACGGACGATCCGATCGTGCGCGGCCTGGCCGTCGCGGCGGGTCTTCGTCCCGACACGATCGGGCCGCTTTCGCGCCCGATGCCGCCTTCGCCTCCGGGCGACGCGGTCGTCGTCTTCGACGATCTCTTCGCCCCGGCCCGCACGGGCGACATCAACGCCTGGGAAGAAGCGCTCCCCAAGGTGCTTTCGCGTTGGGACGACCTGCTGAAACTCAAATCGCGCTTTGACCGCTTCCTTCCGATCGCCTTCGGTCGCACGGCGTCGGCCACGCTTCTGCCGCCCGAATCGGGTCTTCTTTCGCTCTTCAAGCGCCCGAACGTTCAGCCCGAAGCCTGGTGCGTCGACGACGCGGAGGCGGCATGACGACCTTCGTCACCCGTCCCTACGACCCGAGCGCCGCGAACGTTCTGACGACGGCGGGTTATCTCCCGCCCGTGGCGCGCGCCCTCTCGGCGCGCGGCATCCGCTCGCCCGAAGACCTCAACGAAGCCTGGAGCGGGATGCTCCCTCCGAACCTTCTCACGGGGATTGACCGCGCCGCGGAACGTCTGCTCGCCGCTAGAAATCGCGGTGAACACGTCACGATCGTCGCCGACTACGACTGCGACGGCGCCACGGCCTGCGCCGTCGGGATCCGGGGGCTGAGCGCGCTCGGCCTTTCGGTCGACTACTTCGTCCCCGACCGCGTTCGCCACGGCTACGGCCTCACGGCGGCGATCGTCGATCTGCTCGCCGCGCGTCCGAATCCCCCGCAGGTCATTCTCACGGTGGACAACGGCATTTCGTCGGCCGACGCCGTGCGGCACGCCGCGACGCTCGGGATCGACGTCGTCATCACCGACCATCACCTCCCCGCGGACGACACCCCGCCCGCCGTCGCGATCGTGAATCCCAATCAGCGGGGCTGCGGCTTCCCGTCGAAGTCGCTCGCCGGAGTCGGCGTCATCTTTTACGTGCTTCTTGCGCTTCGCGCGAGACTGCGCGACGAAGGCGCCTTTACCGCGCAGACGCAGCCGCGCCTCAACGAACTCGTCGACCTCGTCGCCCTCGGCACGGTGGCCGACGTCGTGAAACTCGACAAAAACAACCGCATTCTCGTCTCGCAGGGCCTCAAGCGCATCCGCGAGGGCCGCACGCATCCGGGCATCGCCGCGCTCTTCAATGTGGCGCGCTGCAGCATGGGAAACGCCTCGGCGCGCGACTTCGGCTTTCGCATCGGACCGCGCATCAACGCGGCCGGCCGTCTCGCGACGATGGAGTACGGGATCGAGTGTCTTCTCACGGACGACCCCGACCGGGCTCGTCACTACGCCGAAGCGCTCAATCAGATCAATCAGGAACGACGCGAACTCGAAGAGGAAATGCAGCACGCCGCGGACCTTGCGGTGGCGGCCGCCGACATCGAGCACGTGCACGCGCTCTCGCTTCTCGACGACAGTTTCAACGAGGGCGTCGTCGGTCTCGTCGCCTCGCGCATCAAGGAAAAGGTGCACCGCCCGACGGTCGCCTTCGCCCGCACGGCTGAGGGCGAACTCAAGGGTTCGGGGCGCTCGATTCCGGGCATTCATCTGCGCGACATGCTCGACCTGGTCTCCAAGACCGAGCCCGGCCTCATTCTTCGCTTCGGCGGACACGCCATGGCGGCGGGTCTCACGATCCAAGAAAAGGATTACGACCGCTTCGCCCGCGCGTTCGAGGCCGTGGTCGCCGAGCACGCCGATCCGGCCGTCTTCGAGCGAAACGTGTTGATCGACGGCGGACTCGCCCCCGACGAAATTTCCGAGCGCCTCTGCCAGACGCTCGAGCACGGCATCTGGGGACAGGGCTTTGAAGCGCCGCTCTTTGCCAACGACTTCCGCGTCGTGCGGCAGACCGTTCTGAAAGACGCGCACCTCAAGCTTTCTCTCGAACTCGGCGGCCAGCGCTTCGAAGGGATCTTCTTCCGGCGCAATGCACCGCTTCTCACCGCGTCGCGCCTTGCCTACCGTCCCACGATCAATGAGTTCAACGGGCGTCGACTCATTCAGTTGCTCGTCGAGGCGGTTGAATCCTGATCACTCGTCAACAATCCGAGTCTTTTCAGACCTTAAAACCCCCTTCCATCTATAATGAGGGGTTCCCGCGCCGCCCGTTCGCCGGGCGGCCTTTCTTTTTTTCATCATTTTTTCCCGAAGGAAGCCGAACGTTTCTTGTCGGCCCCTTCCAGAGAGTTTTCCATGGAAGTCGAACGCATCAATCAGATTCAGAACATGACGGAAGATCTGCGCCACCGCCTGATCGAACTTCGGAGGTATCTTTGACGTCGATCGCAAAGCGCGCCGACTCGAAGAAGTAAACCGGGAAGTGGAAAATCCGGATCTTTGGAACGATCCGAAACACGCCCAGGAAATCAGCAAGGAAAAGAAGCTCTTGGACGACATCGTCGGCAGCTTCAACCGGCTCACGGCCGGTGTGAACGACGCGGCCGACCTCTTTGAACTTTCCATGGCCGAAGAGGACTGGGAAACGCTCGAAGCCGTCGGTCAGGACGTCGAAGCGATCGAGCGCGAAGTCGCTCAGCTCGAATTCAAGCGCATGTTCAACCAGCCGATGGACTCGTCGAACTGCTACCTCGAAATTCAGGCGGGCGCGGGCGGCACTGAAGCCCAGGACTGGGCGAGCATGCTCGAGCGCATGTACATGCGCTACGCCGAACGCAAGGGCTTCAAGGTCACGCTCGAAGAAGAATCCGCCGGCGACGTCGCCGGGATCAAATCCGCCACGCTCTTTATCGAAGGCGAATGGGCCTACGGGACGCTCCGCACCGAAACGGGCATTCACCGTCTCGTGCGCAAGAGCCCGTTTGATGCGAACGCCCGCCGTCACACGTCGTTCACGTCCGTCTACGTCTATCCGGAAGTCGACGACTCGATTGAAATCGAGATCAATCCCGCCGACCTCAAGATCGACGTCTTCCGCGCTTCGGGCGCGGGAGGCCAGCACATTCAGAAGACGGAATCGGCCGTTCGAATTCACCACGTTCCTTCGGGCATCATCACGATCTGCCAGGACGACCGCTCGCAGCACCGCAACCGCGAAAAAGCGATGCAGCAGTTGAAGGCCAAGCTCTACGAGCTCGAAATGCGCAAGCGCATGGAAGAACAGACGAAGCTCGAAGAGTCGAAATCCGACATCGGCTGGGGTCACCAGATCCGCAGCTATGTGCTCGACCAGTCGCGCGTCAAGGATTTGCGCACCAACGTGGAAACCGGCAACACCGGAGCCGTTCTCGACGGAGACCTCGATCAGTTCATCGAAGCCTCTCTGAAGCTCGGCGTCGGCGCCGCCTGATCAATTTAGACAAGGATTTGGAAACCATGTCCGAAGAACAAGTTCAGAACGCCGCTCTTGCGGCGGAAGACGAAAACCACATCATCGCGGAACGCCGCGCCAAGCTTCTTCGCCTGCGCGAAAAGGGCGTCGCCTATCCGAACGACTTTCATCGCGAAGACCTCTTCGGCGATCTGCGCGCCAAGTACGGCGAAATGACCGCCGAGGAACTCGAAGCTGCCGCGCCCGAAGTCGCCTGCTCGGGCCGCATGATGTTGAAGCGCGTCATGGGCAAGGCGAGCTTCGCCACCGTGCGCGACTTCACGGGCGAAATGCAGTACTTCATCACGCCCGCCGACGTCGGCGAAGAAACCTACGCCGACTTCAAGACCTGGGACCTCGGCGACATCGTCGCCATCAAGGGGACGCTCTTTCGCACGAAGCGCGGCGAACTCTCGATCCGCGCGCGCGAACTGCGTCTGATGACGAAGAACATCCGTCCGCTTCCCGACAAGCACAAGGGTCTCTGCGACACGGAAATGTGCTATCGCCAGCGCTACGTCGACCTCATCATGAACGAAGAGTCGCGCCAGCGCTTCCTCACGCGCTCGAAGGCGATCGCCTCGATCCGCAACTACATGCTCGCGCACCGCTTCCTCGAAGTCGAAACGCCGATGCTCCACCCGATCCCGGGCGGCGCCAACGCCAAGCCCTTCGTGACGCATCACAACGCGCTCGACATGGACATGTACCTGCGCATCGCGCCGGAACTCTATCTGAAGCGCCTCGTCGTCGGCGGCTTCGAACGGGTCTTTGAGATCAACCGCAACTTCCGCAACGAAGGCGTGTCGGTTCGTCACAACCCCGAATTCACGATGATGGAGTTCTACTGCACGTACTGGACCTATCTCGATCAGATGGAATTCACGGAAAACCTCCTGCGCACCGTCGCCATCGAGGCCACCGGTTCCGCCGTGATCGAATACCAGGGCATGACGATCGACCTCTCGAAGCCCTTTGCCCGTCTGACGCCCTTTGAAGCGATCAAGACCTACGCGCCGCACTACACGGACGAAGAGCTGCAGGACGAAAAGTTCCTCCGCGCCGAACTCGCCCGCCTCGGCGAACCGCAGCCGGAATTCGCCGGCCTCGGCGCCCTGCAGATGGCGCTCTTTGAAGAAACGGCCGAATCGAAGCTCATCCAGCCGACCTTCATCATCAACTTCCCGATCGAAGTGTCGCCCCTTGCGCGCGCCTCCGACACGGATCCGACGATGACGGAACGCTTCGAGCTCTACATTGCCGGCCGCGAAACGGCCAACGGCTTCTCGGAACTCAACGATCCGGAAGACCAGGCCGCCCGCTTCAAGGCCCAGGCCGACGCCAAGAGCCACGGCGACGACGAAGCCATGTACTACGACGCCGACTACATCCGCGCGCTCGAGTATGGTCTCCCGCCGACGGGCGGCTGCGGCATCGGCATCGACCGCTTCGTGATGCTCCTCACGAACGCCTCGACGATCCGCGACGTGCTGCTCTTCCCGCACATGCGTCCCGAAACGAACCTCGCCTGATGACGAACTTCGTTTCTTCTGAAACGGCGCTTCCGCCCGACGGGCGGGGCACCGTTTTGCTCTGGCAAGACCGCGTCGCGGGCCGTCCCGCCGACTGGGCGGCCGAGCGCCTTCTCGAGACTGGCTTTCTCTCCAACGGCCGCTTTGTTCTCCCGGACTCTCGAACCGAACGAGATGCCTGGTTTGCGGGACTCTTCGCGCTCTTTCCGGAACTTTCGCCGCTCGGCGAAAAGCTTCCCCTCCGCTCGGGAGACGAGACGATCGCGCTCGTCGACCGGCGGCTCTTTCGCCCGCTCGGCCTTCCGACCGTCTGCGTGCGGCTCTGGATTCTCGAGGGCGAGCGCTTCTGGCTCGGCAAGCGAAGCGCAACGAAGCGCATCGGTCCGGGGCTCTGGGATTCGCCCGTTGGCGGCCTTCTCTCGGGCGAGGAATCCCCGCGCGAGGCCCTTTTTCGCGAAGCGTACGAAGAGGCGGGACTGGATCTTCAGGCTCTTCCCCTGACCGAGGGCCCGCGGTTCGAAGAAGACCGTCTCGTCCCCGAAGGACGACTGGTTGAAACCACGGTCAACCGTGTGCTCCGCGTGAGCACCCCGCCCGTTCTCACGGCGCGGGACGGCGAGGTCGAGCGTTTCGAATCCTTCAGCGTCGAAGAGGTGCGCTCGCTCATCCGTTCGGGGCGAATGCTCCCCGACGCGGCCCGATCCTGGTCGGCGCTCGCTGAACACCGCTAGTAAAAAAGGTCTCCGAACCGCCGTTCGGAGACCTTTTCTCTTTCGTTCCGCTCGCCTCAGTGCTCTTTGGCGTGATTGCGCGAGTACTTCGGAATTTCGATCGTGATGTCTTCCTCGCCCACCGTCGTCTGGCAGGAGAGACGCGAGTAGAGCCCCGCGCCCCAGGCGGCTTCGAGGTGGTCGAGCTCGTTGTCGGAGGGCTCGTTCAGCGAGTCGAGGCCTTCGCGCACGTAGACGTGGCAGGTCGAGCAGGCGCAGGAGAATTCGCAGGCGTGTTCGATCGCGACCCCGTGCGCAAGAAGCGCGCGGGCGAGGTTGTCCCCCGGGACGGCTTCGAATTCAACCCCCTGCGGGCAGATTTCTTCATGCGGCAAAACTTTAACGAGAGGCATGGTTCACTCCTTCCCTTCGGAAGCAAAATCATCCACGGAATGACCGGCGAGCGCCGCGAGAATCGAACGGTTCATGCGGCGGGCGGCAAAGGATTCGGTTTCTTTGGAGAGCGTTTCGATCGCGTTGCGGATGGCGTCCGCGTCGTCCGACGTGACGAGCCCCGAGAGCGTCTCGACGAGTCCGTCGATGTGCGCGCGTTCTTCGGCCGAAAGCAAATCGCCGTCGGCCTTCAGAGCGCCGTGAATCGATTCGAGAAGGCGGCGCGCCTCGACCTGCTGCTCGCGCAGTTCGCGCGCGGCCATGTCGGCCGCGGCGGAGCCGGTGCCGTCGCGCAGCATCCGAACGATTTCTTCGTCGGAGAGCCCGTAGGAGGGCTTCACCGTGACGGACGCTTCCACGCCCGTCTCCTGTTCGCGCGCGGAAACCGAGAGCAGACCGTCGGCATCGACTTCAAAGGTCACGCGGATGCGGGCCGCGCCCGCCGCCATCGGCGGAATGCCACGCAGCTCGAAGCGGGCAAGAGAACGGCAGGCGTCCACCACTTCTCGCTCGCCCTGGACGACGTGAATCGCCATCGCGGTCTGACCGTCGCGGAAGGTCGTGAAGTCCTGAGCGCGCGCGATCGGAATCGGACTGTTGCGCGGAATCACCTTTTCGACGAGCCCGCCCATCGTTTCAAGACCGAGCGAGAGCGGCGTCACGTCAAGGAGAAGCCAGTCGTCGCCCGAAGCGTTGCCGACGAGCTTGTTGGCCTGCATCGCGGCCCCGACCGCCACGACCTGATCGGGGTCGATGTCGTTCAGGGGCTTGAGTCCGAAGGCGCGTTCGACGCACTGCGAGATGACCGGCATGCGCGTGGCGCCGCCCACGAGAACGATCCCGCGGATGTCATCCGTCTTGACGTCAGCGTCGTGAAGAACCCGGCCCACGGCGTCGATCGTCTTGCGAACGAGGTGGCAGGTGAGGTCTTCAAAGGTCTTTCGCGTAAGCGTGAGGGTCGTCGTCTTCCCGTCGGCGAGCGTCACGGTGAGGGGCGCCTCTTCGTGGTCGGTAAGCGCTTCCTTCGCCGCGCGGGCGGCGTTGAGAAGACGGCGCTTTTCTTCCTGCGAGAGAATGCCGATCGAGCCGAATTCCTTACGCACCTCTTCGAGCGCCCAGCAGAAGACCCGATGATCGAAGTCGTCTCCGCCGAGCGCCGAATCGCCGCCCGTCGCGAGCACTTCAAAGACGCCCTTCGTGAGCTTGAGAAGCGACACGTCGAAGGTGCCGCCCCCGAGGTCGTAGATGAGATAGAGCCCTTCGGCGCCGTTGTCGAGCCCGTAGGCGAGCGCAGCGGCGGTGGGTTCGTTCAAAAGGCGCAGCACCGTGAGGTTCGCCAGACGCGCGGCGTCCTTCGTCGCCTGACGCTGCGCGTCGTCGAAATACGCGGGCACCGTGATGACGGCGCCCGTGAGGGGCTCGCCCCCAAAGCGCGCTTCGGCGCGGTCGCGAAGCGTCTTGAGAATCTCGGCGCTCACTTCCACCGGCGTCTTGGGACCCGCGGCCGTGCGGATGCGGAGCATCCCCTCGGCGTCTTCGATTTCATAAGGAAGATGTTCGGCGTGTTCGATGTCGGCGAGGCGACGGCCGATCAGACGCTTGGCGGAGGAAATCGTGTTGGCCGGATCGGATTCGGCCGCCGCGAGCGCATCGGCTCCCGTCACGACGCTTCCGTCGGCGAGATAGCGGACCACGGAGGGAAGGAGCTTCCTGCCCTTCTCGTCGGCGATCACTTCGGTGCTCGCGCTGATCACGCTCGCCACGAGCGAATTGGTCGTGCCGAGGTCGATCCCCACGGCCAAACGGTGTTCGTGCGGGGCGGCCGACTCACCGGGCTCCGCAATTTGAAAAAGTGCCATGACAGAAAATGTTCTCAAGCCGATGCGCGGCGCGCATCCTGCAAAAACTTGACGATGAAGAGAAGGCGGCGGGCGAGATCGGCGCCGCGCACGGGATCGTTCTCCCGGTCAAAGGCCGCTTCAAGCGCGGCCTCGAGCGCCTTCGCCTCGGATTCGACTTCGCCGAGAAGCGCCTCGCGCTCGGTGCCGTCGGCCTCTTCAAGGCGTTCGCGCCAGTCGAGCTGCTTCATGAGGAAGTCGGCGGGCATGCGCACCTGCCCCTCGGTCTCCACTTCCGCGCCGCGCTTCTTTGCGAGCCACACGGCGCGCTTGACGGGACTCTTCAGCGTCTCGAAGGCTTCGTTGATGACGGCGCTCCACTGTTCGGCGACGCGCCGTTCGGCAGCCGAACGGTCGGCGAAGCGGTCGGGGTGAACCTTCTGCATCGCCGCGAGATGGCGCTCGGCGAGAAGCGTCTCGTCGAGCACGTACGTTTCGGGCAGTCCGAAGAGTTCGTAGGGACTCATCCGAACGTCAGACATGGAAGGATTCCCCGCAGCCGCAGTGCGACTTTTCGTTGGGGTTGTGGAAGCGGAAGCCCTCGTTCAGGCCTTCGCGCGTGTAGTCGAGTTCCGTCCCGTCGAGATAAGGAAGGCTCTTTTCGTCCACGATCACCTTCACGTTGAAGCTTTCGTAGACCTGGTCGTCGTCGTGAATTTCGTCGGCGAACTCGAGCTTGTAGGCCATCCCCGAGCAACCCGACGTCTTGACGCCGAGGCGCAGACCGAGGCCCTTGCCGCGGCGGTCGATGTACTTCTGAACGTGACGGGCGGCGGCTTCCGTAAGCGTAACGGCCATGCTTCCCTCCTTACTTCTGCTTGGAACGGTAGTCTTCGATCGCGGCCTTGATCGCGTCTTCGGCGAGGATCGAGCAGTGGATCTTCACGGGCGGAAGCGCGAGTTCTTCGGCGATCTGGCTGTTCGTGAGCTGGCCGGCTTCGTCAAGCGTCTTGCCCTTGACCCATTCGGTCACGAGCGAGGACGAAGCGATCGCCGAGCCGCAGCCGTAGGTCTTGAACTTGGCGTCTTCGATGACGCCCTGGTCATTCACCTGAATCTGCAGGCGCATGACGTCGCCGCAGGCGGGGGCGCCCACCATGCCGGTGCCGACGTTGTCGGCGTTCTTGTCGAGCGTCCCGACGTTGCGCGGGTGCTCATAGTGATCCATCAATTTTTCGCTGTAAGCCATAGCGGTCTCCGAGGGGCGCCTCAAGGGCGCCCTGCATAAGTGATCAGTGTTCCGTCCATTTGATCTTCGAGAGATCAACCCCTTCCTTGAACATTTCCCAGAGGGGGCTCATTTCGCGCAGCTGCGCGACCTTTTCCGTGAGGGTCTTCACGACGAAGTCGATGTCCTCCTCGGTCGTGAAGCGGCCGAGCGTGAAGCGGATCGAGCTGTGGGCGAGTTCGTCGTCGCGGCCGAGCGCGCGCAGAACGTAGGAGGGTTCAAGCGACGCGGACGTGCAGGCCGAGCCCGACGAAACCGCGATGTCCTTCAAGGCGAGCATGAGGCTTTCGCCTTCGATGTAGGCGAAGCTCACGTTGAGGTTGTGGGGCGAACGGTGCTCCCAGTCGCCGTTGAGGTAGACCTCGGGAATGTTCTTGCGGATGCCGTCCCAGAGACGGTCGCGCAACGCCTTGATGCGGGGCACTTCGACGTCGAACTCTTCCTTGGCGAGACGATAGGCTTCGCCCATGCCGACGATCTGGTGCGAGGGGAGCGTGCCCGAGCGCATGCCGCGTTCGTGACCGCCGCCGTGCATCTGGCATTCGAGACGGACGCGCGGCTTGCGGCGCACGTAGAGGGCGCCGATCCCCTTCGGACCGTAGACCTTGTGGCCCGAAAGGCTCATCAGGTCGACGTTCCATTCGTCGACGTTGATCTTGATGTGGCCCGGCGCCTGCGTGGCGTCGCAGTGGAAGAAGATCTTGTGTTCGCGGCAGATGCGGCCGATTTCGACGAGGTCCTGCACAACGCCGATTTCGTTGTTCACCGCCATGACGGAGATGAGGATCGTGTCGGGACGGATCGCGGCCTTGAGCTTTTCCAGATCGAGAAGACCGTTTTCCTCCACGTCGAGGTAGGTGACTTCAAAGCCTTCCGTTTCGAGGTGGCGCATCGAGTCGAGAATCGCCTTGTGTTCGGTCTTCACCGTGATGAGGTGACGGCCCTTTTCCTTGTAGAAGTGCGCGATCCCCTTGAGGGCGAGGTTGTCGGCTTCGGTCGCGCCCGAGGTCCAGACGATTTCGCGCGGATCGGCGCCGATCAGGGCGGCGACGTGACCGCGGGCCTCTTCCACGGCCTTTTCGGCTTCCCAGCCGTAGGCATGGCTGTGGGACGCGGGATTGCCGAAACGCTCGTAGAGGTACGGCACCATTTTGTCCACCACGCGCGGATCCACCGGGGTCGTGGCAGAGTAGTCCAAGTACACGGGCTTATTCATGAGTATCGAAGCTCCTTAGGAGGTGACAGCGTCAGCGGGCGCTGCACGATCAGTAATGGTCTGGGTCAAAACAAATCAGTTGCGGCGCCGAACCGGAATGTCGGCGGAAACGTGCGCTTCCTTGCGGGCGGCGCGCTCCTCGTTGCGGCGAACCATGTCGGCGAGCGTCACGCGGGAGAGAAAGTCCGACGTGACGCGGTTGAGATCTTCCCAAAGATGATGCGTCAGACAGGCGGCGCCGCCCTTGCAGGTGTCGCCTCCGTGACACTGGGTCGCGTCGATGTCCTCGTCGACGGCCTCGATGATCTGCCCCACGGAAATGTTTTCGGGCAGGTCGCCGAGGCGGTAGCCGCCGCCGGGACCGCGGGCGCTCGTGACGAGGCCGGCGCGGCGCAGCTTGCAGAAGATCTGCTCGAGATACGCCACCGAAAGGTTCTGGCGTTCGGCGATGAGCGCGATGCGCACGGGCGCCTCGCTCAAGTGCAGCGCCAAATCCACCATGGCCGTCACGGCAAAGCGACCTTTCGTCGTCAGTTTCACGAACGCCTCCTTCTGCTGATCTTTGGAAAAACCCGATTGAATTGCTCGGATATTACGCCAAAGTTCTTGACCGCGCAAGTAAGGAATTGGATTTATTGACGAAAAAAAAGAAGCCGAAACCGATCTTTACACAGGTTCCGGCTTCCTTCTCGCGCCGAGGCGCCAAAAATCACAGACCGCGCTGACGCTGCAATTGCTTCGCCTTCTTTTCGAGGGTCTCAAGGAGGCCGTTGCAGGCGTCCGTGCAATACTCGATCACGAGGTTGAAGCCCTCGTTGATGCCGTAGTAGGGATCGGGCACCACCGCCGCGTCGTAGTCGTTGGCGTAGCGCATCAGAAGCTGAATCTTGTGATGGTAGCAGGCGGGCGAGCGCTGCTGCAGTTCGGTGAGGTTTTCCCAGTCCATGGCGAGGATCAGGTCGAACTCTTCGAAATCTTCCGGACGGATCTGGCGCGCACGGTGCTGCGAAATGTCGAGCCCGCGCTTGCGGCAGGCGAGCTGGGCGCGCGAATCCGGTGTTTCTCCCTCATGATGAGCCGTCGTCGACGCGCTGTCCGAGTCAATCACGTCGCTGAAACCCGCTTCACGGACCATCCGACGGAAAATCGCCTCGGCCGTCGGACTGCGGCAAATGTTGCCGGTACACACAAACAAAATCTTAATCACTGTAATCTCTTATTCTCTGAGGGAAAATCAGTTCTCGCTTCGGGAAAAACGGAAGGTCCCAAAAACATCCCCAATATCCTACCGCACTTGTCGCTTTCTGCCTAGAGCGCGATTCGCAACGAGAGGGCATTCTTTGCGCGCCTCAAGTCGCCGCGCTCGCGCCGAAGGCCTCGCGTCGAAGCGCCATGAGTTCCTCGCGAAGGCGCGCGGCCTTTTCGAAGTCGAGGTTCTTGGCGTGCTCCATCATCTGCTCCTCAAGCGCGCGCAGACGCCGTGCGAGTTCCTTTTCGTCGCGCGGCGCCTCGATTGCGGGCGCGGGCACGTCGGGACCGCGGTAGACGCCGTCGATGATCTCGCGGATCTCCTTCTTGACGCCCCGCGGGACGATCCCGTGCTCCTCGTTGAAGGTCTGCTGCTTCACGCGGCGGCGATTCGTTTCGTCGAGCGCGCGCTTCATGCTGTCGGTGATCCGGTCGGCATAAAGGATCGCGCGGCCGTGCAGGTTGCGCGCGGCGCGCCCGATCGTCTGAATGAGCGAGCGGTCACTTCGCAGAAAACCTTCCTTGTCCGCATCCAGAATCGCCACAAGCGACACTTCCGGAATGTCGAGGCCTTCGCGCAGGAGGTTGATCCCGACGAGGACGTCGAAGGTGCCCGAACGCAGGTCCCGAATGATCTCCACGCGCTCGACCGTGTCGATGTCGGAGTGGAGATAGCGCACCTTCACGCCGTGCTCGGAGAGGAAGTCCGTGAGATCCTCGGCCATGCGCTTCGTGAGCGTCGTCACGAGGACGCGCTCGCCCTTCTTCGTCACCTCGCTGATTTCGGAGAGAAGATCGTCCACCTGCGAGACGGCGGGACGCACCTCCACTTCCGGGTCCACGAGCCCCGTGGGACGAACGACCTGTTCGACCACTTCGCCGCCCGAACGCTCGAGTTCGTAGTCGGCGGGCGTGGCGGAAACGAAGATGCTGCGGCGCATCTTGCGCTCGAATTCGTCGAAGCGAAGCGGACGGTTGTCGAGCGCCGAGGGAAGACGGAAGCCGTACTGAACGAGCGTCTCCTTTCGCGCGCGGTCGCCGCGGTACATGCCGCCCAACTGCCCCATCATGACGTGCGACTCGTCAAAGAACATGATCGCGTCGGCGGGAAGATAGTCGATGAGGCACGGAGGCGCCACGCCCGGAGCGAGCCCCGTCAGATGCCGCGAGTAGTTTTCGATCCCCTTGCAAAAGCCCACCTGATCGAGCATCTCGAGGTCGAAGCGCGTGCGCTCCTCGAGGCGCTGGGCTTCGAGAAGCTTTCCTTCTTCGAGAAGTTCCGCGCGACGCTCCTTCAATTCGACCTTGATCGATTCGATTGCGCGCAGAATTTCTTCGCGCGGCGTCACGTAGTGGCTCGCAGGGTAGACGACGAAGCGGTTCACCTTCTGTTCGATCCGCCCGGTGAGCGGATCAAAGAGAAGAATCGCGTCGATTTCGTCGTCAAAGAGCTCCACCCGCACGGCGCTCTCGGCGTGTTCGGCCGGGAAGACGTCGATCGTGTCGCCCCGCACGCGGAAGGTTCCGCGCACGAACTCGGTGTCGGTGCGGCGGTACTGCATGCGAACGAGTTGCGAGATGAGCTGCCGCTGCGTGCGGGCGTCTCCGCGCCGGAGAATGCAGCGCATTTCCGTGTAGCTTTCGGGCGCGCCGATGCCGTAGATGGAGGAAACCGTCGCCACGATGATCGTGTCGCGGCGCTCGAGAATCGACTTTGTCGCCGCGAGACGCATCTGCTCGATGTGCTCGTTCACCGCCGCGTCCTTTTCGATGAAGAGGTCGCGCGCGGGCACGTAGGCCTCGGGCTGATAGAAGTCGTAGTAGGAGACGAAGTACTCGACGGCGTTCTCCGGGAAGAACTCGCGCATTTCCGAATAGGTCTGCGCGGCGAGCGTCTTGTTCGGCGCGAGGATGATGGCGGGCACGCCCGCTCGAGCGATGACGTTGGCCATCGTATAGGTCTTCCCCGACCCCGTCACGCCGAGTAGCGTCTGACAAGCCACGCCCGCCTCAAGCCCCGCGCACAGCTTCTCGATCGCCTGCGGTTGATCGCCTGCGGGCGGGAAAGGCATGTAGAGCGAAAAGGGCGAATTCGGATAACGAACGACTTCGGCCAAGGGCGTCTCCTCGATCTCGGAAGTGGGACCAGATCTCCTTTATATGGGGACGATTTGCGGATTGCAAAGGGCCGATGAAAAATTTTCGATTTATTTTTCATCGCACCCTTGCTTTTTTCTGATGGATGAGATATACTTTGTGTCCTTGATTCCCCGATAGCTCAGTCGGTAGAGCGACGGACTGTTAATCCGCAGGTCGCTGGTTCGAGCCCAGCTCGGGGAGCCAAAGATTCCGAAAGAGGAAGCGAGAAATCGCTTCCTCTTTCTTTTTGTCCGCCTGTTCCCGGCGGAACCGTCAGCCCCGAGCGTACCTGCCAAGACGGACATCTTTTTTTCCTACCCTCAGTCCCTGAGGGCGCACGAAATCGGCAGAATGAAGCGTCCCGTCCCCTGATTGAGGCCCTTTTCGTCGTTCTGAAACTTCATTTCATTGATGATGCATAATCCAGAAATTTTCGTACGGGAAATCCAGACCTTACGTACACTCGTCCGGCATTTCCATACGGGTGCAATCCTTAAATCTCATACAGCTGTCCACATTTTCTCGTACGAGAATCCTGAAATCACATACACTGAACAAGAGAAATACTGATAAGGACGGAATTTGGAATTTATCGGGATTGAATATCCAAAACGTCCGTACTGCAATCCATCTTTTTCGTACGCTCGTCCAGAACTTGCATACGTTCATCCACTTTTCCCGTACACAGATCCAGAACTTTCATTCATCTATCCTGAAATTTCATTCGCCAATCCTTAAACCCCGTTTCCGTATCCAGAAATCTCGTCTCCCCGTCCTCTCTTTACGTACGCGAATCCTTAACTTTCGTACGCGAGCCGTCGAAAATGGTTGGCATGCGGCGGTGGCATCCGTCCAAAGTTTTCGTCATGCCATCCGGCGGTCTCGTACGGCTGCCAGCGATTTCCGCCGGCGAATCGGTCGTGCTTTCCGCAAAGTCGTTGACAGCAAAGGAAATTTAAAAGATGAAGAAATTCGATCTTATGATCGAAGCTTTGCGACTTCGCACGAGAGGTGACTCTCTATCCAATATTTCCGTACGGCTCGGTGTGAGCAAGTCGACTTTGCAGGGGTGGTTCAACCGTCTGGATCAAGCCGACCTCAATTACGAGAAGGCCAAATCAATGACGCCCTCACAGTTGGAAGACGCCCTCGCTTTGATCCGTCGACCGACCTCGAAGGACTTCCCACCCGACTGGCATCGTTTTATTGATCTAGTGGCACGAAAAGCAAGAACAGTGCAGGAATGCTACGACTTCTATTGCTCCGAAGCATGCAAGCACGGTGTGTCTGCCATGGGGCGTTCCTCCTTTTACGAGCAATTCAATCGAGCCCAGAAAGAGTTGCGCGGTGAAGAGCGCCGCCTGTACTTGCACAACAACTTCCTGCCCGCCAGCGTCGCCATGATCGACTACAGCGGTGACGGCGTCCGCTACAAGAAGGACGGCAAGGTTCACACGGCCCAGATCTTCGTCGGAGTTCTCGGTCATTCCGGGCTGATCTACTGCCTGGCAACCCCAACGCAAAAACGGAGTGACTGGTTCAGTGGAATCATCGGCATGTTCGCCATGTTTGGCGGTATCACGGAAGAGCTCTGGCTGGACAATTCGACTCCCCTGGTGCGAAAAGCCAGTCGCTACGACCCGATCCTGGCACCGGAGTTCGAGGAGCTTTGCCGGTATTACGGTACGACCCCGCATGCGGTGGCCCCGGGGGAGCCCACCTACAAAGGGCTTTGTGAGAACGCCGTAAAGCAGTGTCAAGCGTTCATTTTGCGAGAGCTGAACGAACGCGATTTCTTCGAAGTCGAGGATATCAATCGAGCTATTCAACCTCTTTTAGACAAGCTCAACGCCAAGCCGCTCACCAATCGCAGCGACAACGTTTCTCGCTGGAAAAGATTCAATGACGAGGAGCGGTGCGTTCTCAAGCCACTTCCTTTCCCTCCTTACTCGCCAGAGCTGGAACTGGTGAAGAGGAAAGTCCTTAAAGGAGACATTATTCGCCTGCATGACATTCGATACGCCGTTCCTTGGGGACACCAGGGTGAAACGCTTCTCCTCGCCATTGATCGTCACAAGAATACTTTAACGGGTTATCGACTGGGCATGAAGACGGAGCTTTTCTCGACCCGTCTGCGTCGGCCAAATCAAGGAGATGAGCCAACGAGGCCCGACTATTTACCGGAAGAACTCCGGTTGGTCGCTATGAACCGTGAAGAGATCAAACAGCTCATCTGTTCGGAAGCCGGCACGGGTGAGCAGACACGGGCCTTTGCCGAGCATCTTGCACGCCTCTCCAACAGTCGTTGTTAGCTGTCATCTGAACATGAACAAATCGGACAAGTTTGTCTGAACAGAGTT
>OOAH01000818.1_pt1 | contig 33301 bp, 35 predicted proteins | sample 1671801 | NCBI WGS metagenome assembly OOAH01 (sample SAMN06348194, study PRJEB24527) | human gut metagenome | biome: human gut; feature: ankylosing spondylitis patient; material: feces | host: Homo sapiens | place: China | collected 2015-10 | reverse complement strand
TGCAGCCCCGTGACCCGGAACTTCTGCAAGCGGCCATCCGGCAGGAGCAGCGCAGTCGGGAATCTGCACAGCCCGGTGATTTCAAAGAACACCTTGCGGCATTGCACACCGGGCTGATCGAGGCCGAGGCACAGCGTATCGTAGCCGATATGAAGCGTCTGGCTGCTCCCAACAGCCCGGACAAGAATCATTTCATGGTAGAGGTATCGCCCTATTTCACCAAGCTGGCATCCAGCCGGGACACGGACCAGCTGCTTGCCATGCTGCCGTATAAATCTTTACATCTGTCCAGCGTAAAAGACCGTTTTGGTATCTACGCGCTGATTGACAAAAACGAGAATCGGGACAAGGGCATCCGTAAGCCCCGTGCTTCCGTCCGCAAGCAGCTTTCCGAAACGAAACAGACCGCCAGCCCGACAAAGGCATCGGCCCGCAGAAAACAGTACGAAATGGAGGTCTGACTATGAATTTTAGCGTGGAAGAAGAAAATTTGATCTGTATGTACCACACTTCTGACCGCCGCCGGACGATGGCGCGGATGATGGCCGCACTGCCGGACATGGACACGGAAATGCGGAGGCTGGCAAATAGCGCCATTGCCAAGTTGGAGCACATGACCGATGCTGACTTTGACGGACAGAGGTTTGATTTTGTTAGCCACTAATTTGTAAATGTATATAGGGCACATCATATTTTAATTGTGATGTGCCCTATATTTATTTGAGATTTGACAACGTTGATAGTGCGTTAATAAGCCGAATACAATCAAGTTTATTATTGATTTGACTTGTTCTTCCATGAACTAGCCAGTGGCGATTCGTTGCGTTTGGCTCTTCTTTTGAGAAATTGCTCTTTTCAAAAAGTAATCTAATATACTCATACATAGAAAGCCAGCAAAGGCTCTTTACATTATTACCTTTTTTCCTCTCTTCCTCCATTTGGAAATTGCATATCCGCATCATACGTACATCTTCCGGATTATCACCAAAAGACGAAATTTTTCCTTCAAGGATTGTTGTTAAAACGGTAAGGCAGGAAGAATACATTCCTTGCTTAAATATGCTACAGCATTCTTCCCATCGCTTTTTTTGTCCGGGATTCTCTATGGAACTTTCTATAATATCCTGCAATTTGTTTACTCTTTCTTCTGTATAGAAATTCTCAAAGAACAAATCGATACTTTCTGCTCCATGACAATTTATAAGCTCTACTAATTGTTCGACTTCAATTGTCAATGGTATCGTCCATCCTGCTTTAGCAACATTGATGACTGGTTCTTTCAAATCATTTTCAAGGGAAACAGTCGTTGGGAGTATAGGAGATAAAGGCTCACCTTCTTTTTTATAAAACGGTAAATCTTTATTGTTTAGTACAATATCCTGCATTCTTCTCATTAGTGCCGCTTTGCGCTTTTTTTCAGGAAGGCGATTGATTCTCATCATCTCCAATTTAGCTGCAAGTTTTGAGTAGGAGTTATAAATATCTACAGCATCCTTTTTCTTAATTGCAAAATGATTTGCCACTTGTTGAAAAACAGCATCATCGTGTTTATGCGGATAGTACCCATTGTCGATTTTTTTGAACTGCTCATATAATTTTTCACAGTACTCAAAAACATCTCTATCCTTAAATGTAGCCATGCTCGATTACCTCTTTCTAGAGTATTGGTTTTTATAGAATTCAAGTGTCATTATTGAACATCTCTTGAAAATCCGAGTTAATCGAAGTCACCTTTCATAATATGGTTCAAGAGTTCTTCAATCGCATTGCAGGTATCATCAAAAGAAATTTCCTTTGCATAGTCGTATTCCCTGCTATACTTGCTCCACTGCCTGCGGAGTGTATCGCTATCCCGGATTTCCTGCATAATCTCCGGGTACTGCGTTAAAATTTTACCGCTACCACGCTTTTCCGTTGTCCGTTCCAGTGCCCGCCGCAATGTTGCCTTATCGCACTCTGCCCCGCGCAGAGCGTACAGAATGTAGATGTCGTAGTAATCTCTCGGACGGGTGTTTGCAATATTGCGGGACAGTACGGTTTCCAGCTTTTCGGCCAGAACTGTTTCGAGATTGTAGGCCAGAACGCTGATTGTGCGGTCATCGAACAGCATTGAAAAGGTGTACTCGATTTCGCGGGGCGTTATCATATCGCCAGTGGTAACATCCACCGTCAGCGGAACACTGATCGGCGGGTAGTTGGCTTTCAGCGATACCCGGATTCCGGGGTAATCGTCTGTTTCTCGGATGTCCGCAACGCCTACCACTTCAAACTGCACATCATCGTCAATCTGGATTGCACACACATCTTTGAAAATGGAAAGAATGGCTTCATGGGTCAGCGTAAAACCCTTGATGGTCGTGTCCAAATCCATAGTGGCCCGTGTGTCCAGACCAACAATAGCAGACACCAGAAAACCACCTTTAATGATAAAGTTATGTTTATAAGGTGAAAGTGAAATGCGTTCCGGCAGTCTTTCCAGCATATATTTCTGCATCACAAGCTGTGCAGAATATGCTTCTCGGTTGCTTTCTTCTTGATATAGGCTTTTAACTGCATCGGATTTTTTGTAATCATAATAAAATCTCTATGTAGCGCAGAACCTTTGGTTTCACTCGAAGCCGCTCTGCGTACTGCATCAATTTGTGAATGTCTTTGTCTTTGGATGCGGCGTAACGCTTCATGGCTGCACCCACAATTTGTATATCGCTCCCGCTGCCGCGCAGGATGTCGCACAGCGTCCGTTCCAAATCGTAAACACGAATGGGATTGCCGGATGGCGATTGGATTTCAATAATGCCGAAGTCATAATTTTCTGGAATAGCGCGCTTGACAATCAAGGTCTCCTGCTTTAAGGACAGTGCATTGTAGCCCTTAGGAAAGGTCATAGTGTATTTTGCTGGGGTGCGGTCAGAATAGCCCAGCAGATAAAGGGCGGTATCATGCGAGTAGATGCCGCGGCTATACTTCTGCTGCAATAGGTAAAAATCATCTTCCCATGCGCTGCTCTGCACATACAGGCCACGCCCGAAACGATACAGTTCCCCGCTCTCGACAAAATTATGCAGATAGCCCCGATGCAATCCGGCTTTCGTCAGCTGTGCGACCGTAATAATACCATTGGGGGCAGACTGTACCATTTTTTCTATTTTGTCCATGTTGTTTATGCTATCACCTCGCTTGACATTCACACATTATATTATAGAGAAATAATGTGCGTTCGTCAATTATGAATTGACAATGACACATTGTTTTCGGCAAAAGTAATGTGCCATTGTTAAAACAACCTACCAGACGCAATAGTCTAAAGCTATTATGTCTGATAGGTTACTTCTAGTCATAAATATTCTTTCCTCGACAACATTTTTTGAATTTCTTTCCGCTCCCGCATGGACAGGGTGCATTAGCAGAAATTTTTACAATTCTTCGTACTACATATTTTTTCTCACGCCAAGCAATATTAAGAAGCCCTGTTTTCTCATGGTATAGCTGATTCCAAGATTTTTGGAAAATACCACCATGAACTAAAGTAGTTGTTCCTAATTTATTATAATCGACAAAGCAAACGAAGTTTTCATTTGCAGGATGGAGAGCCTTGGAGTGTCTTGTATCATGTTTATATACATTTATGTAGAGTGCATCCGCTTCCATACTGCCATTTTTTCTATGAATAGTAGGTGAATCTACATTTTTTAAGGTGTTCAGCCAGTCAATAGCATCTTTAATAATTTTGAGAATTTCTTGCTTATCTTGTGTATCTCCAATAAACAAGTGACATTTAAGTCTTTTTCTATCTTCAAGACTTGCATCCTCTATTTTATTGATAATAAACTTATCCGACACATAGTTAGGAAAACGAAAGTATTTTATTTCGTGCAAGTCCACATTTTCTATAGACGGAGCAAAAACCATTATGTCACCACGATTCGCGGCAGATTTTACAATACCTGCAAAATCCCCTGTAACAATAGCATGAGCTAGTTCTGAATTTGTAAAACGAATCCAACTTTTTTGCAATCGTTCACTGCTGAAGCTCAAATAATATTGGTCATAGTCAGGATATGAATACCTCCTATTAGGAACGCTGTAAATACAAGGGTTTTCAGACCCACCAAAACAAAACAGAGCTATCACATTACGCAAAAGGCCGCCCGGTCAAGACCAAGGGCGGCTTTTTTGCGTGGAAAGCTCGGAAGGAGGCAGGATTTTTCAAAAAAATAAGTACAAAATTTTCAAGCGAAATTTTGTGCAACATTACAAAAAGATAGGAGGTTAGCAAATGGAAGAAAAGAAACCGCCCACGGGCGCGGAGGAGCATAGCACCCCCGAAGCTCCCGTAGCAGATGGGCCCGGTACGGCCCCGGCCCAGCCCACTCCCGGCGATGTGGTTGTACCCTTTGAGAAAATCGAAGAGCTGATGGCAGAACAGCGGGCGGCGGCCCGCCATGCTGTGGAACAGGCCGAACCGCCCACCCCGGAGGCTCCCGCTCCCGGCCAGCCCGAGAAAGCGGCTGAACAGGCCCAGGAGGAAAAGCCGCAGGAGGAGGTTGCGGCTGAACAGAAAAAGCCCCGCCGTGGCCGTCCCCCGAAGGCTGAAAAAGCGGAGCAGGCAGCGCCCGAGGCCGACAAAGAGCAGACGGCGGCAAAGCCCCGCAGAGGCCGCCCACCCAAGGCGGATAAGGCGGCCCCCGACGAGGCCCAGCCGCCCAAACCTCGAGACAAAGTGTCCCAAGGTAAAAAGGCCGCAACGGTCAAGGCGGCTCCCGCCCCGGAACAGGCCACCGCTGGCGGTGGTGCTGGCCCCGAGGCCGGGATCGCGGCGGAGCCCCAGACACCTACGCCCCCGCCCCGTCCTGTGGAGGAGGGCAAGCTGGTCTATCTGAAACTTTCCGAGCTCCACCCGTTCCACACATTCCGTCCCCATCCGTTCAAGGTCACGGATGACGCCAAGATGCAGGAAACCGTCGCGTCCATTAAAGCAAACGGCGTTATGGTTCCCGGTCTTGCCCGCCCGGAGAAAGACGGCAACGGTTTTGAGATTATCGCGGGCCACCGCCGTACTCGCGGCAGTGAGCTGGCCGGGCTGGAGGAAATGCCCTTTATTGTCCGGGATATGACCGACCAAGAAGCTGTGCAGGCCATGCGGGACAGTAACAAGCAGCGAGATCAGACACTTCCCAGCGAATTGGCCGCCCTGCTGGATTTGGAAGTGGAGGCCATCAAGCACCAGGGCGGGCGGCTGGACGGCGTTGCTCCCGGTGATGTGGGAAAACGCTCTGTTGAGATCGTTGGCGAAGCGCACGATATGAACTACAAAAAGGTCATGCGGTATCTTCGCCTTAATTTCCTTGTCCCGGAGCTGCTGAGTAAGGTGGACGAAAAGGGGCTAGGCTTCATGCCCGCCGTGGAGATCTCGTACATCAAACCGAAAAACCAGAGGTTGATTGCCGTGTCTATCGACGGTGAGCAGTCCTCGCCCTCCCACGCTCAGGCCAAACGGCTCCGGGAGCTGGATCAGGCGGGCAAGCTCAACGGCGATGTGATCGACGGTATTCTGAGTGAAAAGAAAAAGGAGGATCGCGGCGTGATTATTTCTATGGCCGAACTGGAGAAGTATTTTGGCAAGGAGGTCACTCCTGTCAAGATGAAGGAGCAGATCATGTCCCTGCTGGACGAATGGAAAGAGAAACAGCCGCCCGAGCTGAAAAAGCCCGAGAAAAAGGCGGATTTGGAGAAGTAACCTCGAGACACTTTGTCCCGAGGTTTTTTCACGCCCTTTCACAGAGGGCTCTGGTGGTTTATCCCCCGTCGCCGCCCAAATCAAAGCGCAGTCGGGAGCTGCCTGTCAAGGGGGCATGACCCCGCCGCTTGCGGCGGCTTGCCCTTGACGGGCGGCCCCGGCTGTGCTACTCTCAGCGGCGCGGCGGGGGTATATCCTCCAGAGCCGCCCCCTTTCCCATGATTGGGAAAGGGCGGGGGGATTGGGCTGAACCTACATTATAAATTATCGGAGGTATTCAATATGAAACGACCCCTTGCGTATGTTACCGCCGCATGGTACGGCGGCGACAGCGAAAACGCAGAACGGGCGGCGCAGTATTGCCGCGCTGTGTATGAGGCGGGCTTTTCGCCCATCTGTCCCACCCTGTATCTGCCCCTGTTCCTCAATGATGCTATTCCCGAGGAGCACAAAAGCGGCATCGACATGAGCCGCGACCTGCTCCGCCGCTCTCATGTGCTGGTGGTGTGCGGCCATACTGTCACCGAGGCCATGAAAAACGACATCGCCGTTGCCCAGCGGCTGGGTATCACCTCCACCACGCTGGAGGGCATCCTGACCGTCAAGGGCCAGGGCCGCCGCTGATATGCCATCGCTGTTCGAGGCGTATGTGACAAACCTCGGCAAGTACAACGAAGGGGAGCTTGTGGGTGAAACCCTCAAGTTCCCCGCTACTACCGAGGATGTGCAGGCGCTCTTAAAGCGGATCGGCGTGGACGGTATTCGATATGAGGAGATTTTCATTACCTCTTTTGACGGCGATGTGCTGGGCCTGTATGACTATTTGGGCGAGTACGAAAACCTTGACGAGCTCAACCATTTGGCCCATCTGCTCTCCGATATGGGCACCGCCGATCTGGAGAAGTTTGAGGCCGTGATAGACAGCGGCGAATATACCGGCAGCGTTCAGGAGCTGATCAATTTGACGCATAATTTGGATTGCTTCGACTTCGAGCCCGGTATCAGCAACGACGAGGAGCTGGGGCGGCTGTATATTCAAGACTTCGGGGCCGTCGAGATCCCGGAACATCTCATTGACTATATCGACTACGAGGCATACGGGCGGGACGCCCGGATCAATGAAAGCGGCCACTACGCCCCCGGTGGGTATGTGCGGAACAACTACGGCAATTTTATTGAGGTGTACCACGGCAGGGAGGATATTCCCGACGAGCACCGCATTTTCGCCTACCCCAAGCTCAACATCCGGGAGCAGATGGCGGCCTACCAAGGCATTATCGACAAATCGGCGCTGGACACCGAAAAGCACCGCATCAGTCCGGGGCGCGAGGAGCGTTAGCACTTCGAGACACTTTGTCCCAAGGTTAGGAGGTGGTATAGCTGGTTGACGAAGATATTTCCCGGCGCACAATCGCAATTTCCATGAAGGCCAGTAAGCTGACGGCCCGGAGCCTTGCCTATGCGCTCCGGGCCGTTGGCCGTAAGGTTGCCAAGGCCCGCCGGGAGGCCCAAACGCCCCACGGCAAACAGAGCGTGAAAAAGCTCATGGCTCACGGCGCGGCCACCAGCAGTATCGAGGTGGACGCACCCAAGGTATTTGACCGGGTAGCCCGGAAGTGGAATGTGGACTATGCCTTTTATAAAACCGGGCCGGACAAATATCTGCTTTTCTTCAAGACGGGACAGGCCGACGCGATGACGGCCTGTTTTTCTGAATACTCCCGGAAGGTGCTGGATAAATCCAAGTCCCGGCGCGTCCCCATCCGGGAACAGCTCAAACGGGCGGCGGATCAGCTTGCCAAGGAAAAGCCCCGCCAGAAGGAGCGCGTAAAGGAGGCGGCCCATGCGGACAGATAAAATCAGAAAATATGTACTTCCCAATATCCCGTATCTGTTCATCGGCTGGGCCTGCTTGAAAATGGGGACGGCTTACCGTCTGGCCGCTGGTGCAAACTTCGGGGAAAAGCTGCTGGGGCTGATGCAGACCATCGGCGTGGCCTTTGCGGATTTCTCGCCGGGGCTTGATCCCTTTGACTGGCTCATTGGTATTGTGGGCGCTGTGGCTTTTCGGCTGCTAATCTATGTGAAAAGCAAGAACGCCAAGAAATATCGCCGGGATGAGGAATACGGCAGCTCCCGTTGGGGCGGGCCTAAAGACATCCAGCCTTTTGTCGATCCAAAGTTTGAGAACAATGTCATTCTCACCGGGACGGAGCTTCTCACCATGAACACCCGCCCGAAGATCCCGGCCAATGCCCGCAACCTCAACGCCTGTATCATCGGATCGTCCGGCTCGGGCAAAACCCGGTTCTGGCTCACGCCCCAGCTTCTTCAAGCCCATTCCTCGTATGTGGTGGTCGATCCAAAAGGCGGCGTCCTCGGGCAGGTGGGCTATTTCCTGCAAAAAAAGCGTGGATATAAAATCAAGGTTTTTAATAGCATTGATTTTTCCAAGTCCATGCACTATAACCCGCTGGCGTACATCAAGAACGAGGCCGACATCCTAAAGTTTGTCAATGCGCTGATCTCCAACACCAAGGGAGAGGGCAAGGAGGGCGATCCGTTTTGGACGAAGGCCGAGACACTTTTGTATTGTGCGCTTATCGCCTATATCATCTTCGAGGGCCCTGCCGAGGATCGAAACATGAACACGCTGGTGGACATGATTTCCGGGATGGAGGTCAAGGAGGATGACGAGGACTTTATGAACGCCGTGGACTATATGTTTGCGGGGCTGGAAAAGCGCAAGCCCGATTGCTTCGCCGTGAAGCAGTACAAAAAGTACAAGTTAAGCAGCGGCAAGACGGCAAAATCGATCCTTATTTCCTGCGGCGCTCGTTTGGCTCCCTTTGACATTCCCCAGCTCCGGGAAATTATGTCCTATGACGAGCTGGAGCTTGACCGCATGGGCGATAGGAAAACAGCTACTTTCTTTGTCATCTCTGACACGGACAGCACCTACAATTTTTTGGTGGCTCTGGCCTTTTCGCAAATGTTCAATCTGCTCTGTGAGCGGGCGGACAATGTGCATGGGGGCCGCCTACCCCATCATGTGCGGGTGCTTTGGGACGAGGCGGCTAACACGGGACAGGTGCCGGGGCTGGAAAAGCTGGTGGCCGTCATCCGCTCCCGCGAGGTGTCTTTGGTATTGCTGTACCAACAGTTAGCACAATGCAAGGCCATTTACGACAAACACGCTGAAACGATTTTGGGAAACATGGACAGCGTTGTGTTTTTGGGAGGCAGAGAGGCCAGCACCATCAAGGAAATATCCGAGAACTGGCTGGGCAAGGCCACCATCTCCATGCAGACCGAGGGGCGCTCCCGTGGGCAGTCTGAAAGCTACAACCAGAACACCCAGCGGCTGGGCCGGGAGCTGATGACCCCCAGCGAACTGGCGACCATGCCCGGAGACAAGTGCATTTTGCAGCTCCGGGGCCTGCCGCCGTTTTTCTCCAAAAAGTACGATTTGAAGCAGCACCCCAATTACCGATACACGGCAGAGGCCGATAAAACCAAAAACGCCTTTGACCTCGACAAGCTCATCAACCGCCGCAGGCGGCCCGGGCTGAACGAGGTTTGCGAGGTGTACGAGGCGGCGGTGCCCGAAGATGCGCTCACAGCCGAGGACGAGGACATCCTGAGCTATGACGACATCGACGATCCCGACGCTTTTGTATAAATCACTTCGAGACAAAGTGTCCCGAAGCAGTCACTTGCCGCCCACACCGGGCGGCTTTTTTCATGGCCGGGGCTATGACCCCGGAGAAATGGAGGAATATATGCAATTTTTCGCTTCCGCTATCACTACTTTGCAGACCCTTGTTGTTGCTCTCGGCGCTGGCCTCGGCGTGTGGGGCGTTGTCAATCTGCTGGAGGGCTACGGCTCGGACAATCCCGGTAGCAAGAGCCAGGGCATGAAGCAGCTCATGGCTGGCGGCGGTATCATCGTGATTGGCACCACTCTGATCCCCCTGCTGTCTGGCCTGTTTTAAGGTAACGGCTTATGGGTATTCTCACCGAATGGATCACGGAATGGCTGAAAGGGCTTTTGATCGAGGGGATCATGGGAAACCTCACAGGGCTTTTTGACACGGTGAATACCCGAGTCGGAGAGATCGCGGTACAGGTGGGAACGACCCCGGCGGCGTGGAACGCTGGGGTTTTCTCCCTCATACGGCAAATATCCGAAACGGTGATTTTACCGATTGCCGGACTGATCCTAACCTTTGTTGCAACCTATGAACTGATCCAGATGCTCATAGACAGGAACAACCTGCACGACATCGACACATGGCTCTTTTTTAAGTGGATATTCAAAACGGCGGCGGCCATCCTCATTCTCTCCAACACATTCAACATTGTAAACGCGGTGTTCGATGTGTCGCAGAGCGTGATTGCCCGCTCCGCTGGCGTGATCCAAGGCTCAACCGACATCACCCCGGATATGCTGGCAACGCTGGAAGCCACTTTAGAAACGATGGAGCTTGGCTCCCTGTTGGGACTGTTCATGCAGACGATGCTCATTGGGCTTACCATGAAGGCGCTGAGTATCATCATTTTTGTTCTTGTCTATGGCCGTATGCTGGAAATATATATGCTGACCAGTTTAGCCCCCATCCCCGTGGCGACCCTATCTAACCGGGAAGTCGGGCAGATGGGCCAGAACTACCTAAAATCCCTGTTCGCCGTTGGTTTCCAAGGGCTGCTCATTTTGTTGTGTGTGGGCATCTACGGCGTGTTGGTGCAGGGTATCTCCACCAGCGGCGACCCCATCGGGGCCATTTGGGGCTGCGTGGGGTACACGGTTTTGCTCTGCTTTATGCTGTTCAAAACCGGGACGATCAGCAAGAGTATCTTTGGCGCACATTAAGAAAGGGGCGTGATTATGGCCGATACTTCCACTTTGGGACAGAGTGTCCCGAAGTCCCAGGAGGGACTTTTCCTCATGGACGGGATCGAGGGGCTGCTGTCCTTACCCCGTCATTCGGTGGATATGCTTTTGACCGATCCGCCCTACGGCACGACCCGGAACTATTGGGATGTGCCTTTGCCGCTGGATGCGCTGTGGGAGGCGGTGCGCTGGGCGGTCAAGCCCGACGGTGCGGCCCTGTTCTTCGCTCAATGCCCCTATGACAAGGTGCTGGGGGCATCCAACCTTGCCATGCTCCGCTATGAGTGGATGTGGTATAAGGAACGCGGGACGGGCTTTCTCAATGCCAACCGCGCCCCGCTGAAAAAGTCGGAGAACATTCTGGTGTTCTACCAGAAGTCCCCGGCTTACTTCCCGCAGTTTACTTATGGGGAGCCGTACAGCAAGGTACACGCCCGCAAGGGCTCCAGTCCCAACTACGGCAAGTTTGAGCGGCAGGGCTCGGCATCTAATGACGGGCGGCGCTATCCGGGGAATGTGCTGTTTGTGCAGACGGTGGCACATCCTACCCACCCCACACAAAAGCCCGTGGAGCTGTGCGAGTACCTTATCAAGACCTACACCCGCCCCGGCGAGGTGGTGGCCGATCTCTGCGCTGGCTCCGGGACAACCGCCCTCAACACGGGCCGCCGCTTCGTCTGCTTTGAAAGCGCCCCGGCCATCTATGGCCCTGCCGTCCAGCGCATTGAACAAGCACGGCTGGCCGTGGAGCGTGGCGAGAAAGGAGAATGACCATCGGTAAATATCCTATCATATACGCCGATCCCCCTTGGCGGTATTCTCAAAAGGGATTGCAGGGGGCGGCGGAGAACCATTACCCGACAATGAATATCAATGAATTGTGCGCGTTGCCTGTGGCCAAGCTTGCGGCCCCGGACAGTGCGCTTTTTTTGTGGGCGACTTTTCCCCAGCTCCCGGAGGCCCTGCGGCTCATCGAGGCGTGGGGCTTTACCTATAAAAGCGTGGCCTTTGTCTGGCTGAAAAAGAACCGCAAGGCGGATAGCTGGTTTTATGGGCTGGGCTTCTGGACGCGGGGCAACGCTGAAATCTGTCTGCTGGCAACAAGGGGCCACCCCAAGCGGCAGGCGGCAAATGTCCACCAGTTTATCATTTCTCCCATCGAGGCCCACAGCAAAAAGCCCGACGAGGCCCGTGACAAGATTGTGTCCCTCATGGGCGATCTGCCCCGTGTGGAGCTGTTCGCAAGGCAGACCCCGCCCGGTTGGGATGTGTGGGGAAACGAGGTGGAGCCCACGATCCGGGACTTTGGGACAAAGTGTCCCGAAGTTCAGAAAGGAAACTGACCTATGCCTTATGTGAATGTACCCAACGACCTATCCAAAATCAAAACCAAGATCGCCTTTAATCTCACCAAGCGCCAGCTCGTCTGCTTTGGCGGCGCGGCGTTGGTGGGCATCCCGGCCTATCTGTTCTCCCGGAGCTCCTTTGGCAGCACCGGGGCCATGTTCGTCATGCTGGTGGTGATGCTCCCGGCTTTTATGCTTGCCATGTATGAGCGGGATGGCCTGCCCTTTGAAAAGGTGGTGCGAAACATCCTCCGGGCCAAGTTCACCCGGCCCGGCATCAGACCGTACAAAACGCAGAATATCTATGCCCCATTCGCGGGAAAGGAGGAGCCTATTGCAGACAAGAAGCAAACCCCAAAAGCGCGGCACCGCAAGGGCCGCTAAAGGCCGGGCCGGACTTTCCGCCCAGCAGACCATTCCCTATATCGCCATGCACCCGGACGGCGTGTGCCAGCTCCCCGGCGGTATCTACACAAAAACCGTGGAATACGAGGACATCAACTATTCCGTGGCGTCCACCGAGGATCAGACGGCCATCTTTGGCGGCTGGAGCTCATTCCTCAATTACTTTGACAGCTCGCTGCCGTTCCAGCTTTCCTTTATCAACCGCCGTTCCCGTGACCGCAGCCGCTACAAGGTGAATATCCCGCCCGCCGAGGATCACTTCAACAGCGTCCGGGAGGAGTTCACCTCTATGCTGAAAAACCAGATCGCCAAAAGCAACAACGGCATTGAGCGCACAAAGTATATCACCTTTGGCCTGCCTGCCGAGGGTGTGGCCGAGGCCCGCCCCCGTCTGGAGCGCGTGGAGGCCGATGTGATGGGCAACCTCCATCGGCTGGGCGTTCAGTCGGAGCCGCTGTCTGGTCGGGATCGGCTGGCTTTGCTCCACAGCCAGATGCACCCCGGCAATCGGGAGCCGTTCCGCTTTGCGTGGAAGGACATCCCCAAGCACGGCCTTGGCACCAAGGACTATATCGCCCCGGACAGCTTCGACTTCCGGGACAGCCGCACTTTCCGGGTGGGCCGCTATTGGGGCGCGGCGTCCTATTTGCAGATTTTGGCGTCGGAGCTGTCTGACAAGCTCCTTGCTGAGATTTTGGAATTGGATGCGGAGCTGACCGTCACCATGCACATTCAGACGGTGGATCAGCTCAAAGCCATTAAGACCATCAAGGGAAAAATCTCTGACATTGGCCGCATGAAGGCCGAGGAACAGAAAAAGGCTGTCCGGGCAGGGTACGACATGGAGATTTTGCCCCCCGACCTCATTACCTTTTCCAAGGACGCCGCCGAGCTGCTGGCCGACCTCCAGTCCCGGAATGAAAGAATGTTCCTGCTGACCTTTACGGTGGTGAACATGGCACCCAACCGCCAGCGGCTGGAAAATGATGTGTTTACCGTGGGCGGTATCGCACAGAAGTACAACTGCGCCTTGAAGCGGCTGGACTGGCAGCAGGAGCAGGCATTTGTTTCCTCGCTGGCCCTCGGCTATAACGGGCTGGAGATCCAGCGGGGCATGACTACCAGCTCCACGGCTATTTTCATCCCCTTTATGACAAGGGAGCTGCGGATGGGCGGGCAGGCGCTCTACTACGGCATGAACGCCCTTTCCCACAATGTCATCATGGCTGACCGCAAAAAACTAAAATCGGCCAATGGAATGTACCTCGGCTCAACGGGTAGTGGTAAGAGCTTTGCGGCCAAGCGGGAGCTGCTCAATGTGTTTCTCGCCACCAATGACCGCATTGTGATTGTTGACCCGATGGGCGAATATGTCCCGCTGGCCCGAAGGCTGGGGGCTCAGGTGATCGAGATTGCCCCGGACAGCCCCAACCACTTGAACCCTATGGACATCCAACTGAATATGAACGGCGGCGAAAGCCCCCTGTCCATGAAGGCGGATTTCCTCTTGTCCCTGTGTGAGCTGATCTTGGGCGGCAAGGAGGGCTTACAGCCCATCGAGCGGACGGTCATTGACCGTTGTGTGCGGCAGGTCTACCGAGAGATGGCGCTGGGACTGGAAAATGCGAAAACGCCTCTGCTTCAAGATTTGTATGAGGAGCTTCTGAAACAGCCCGAGCCCGAGGCAAAGCGGGTGGCAACGGCGCTGGAGCTCTACTGCACAGGCTCCCTCAACCTGTTCAACCACCATACCAATGTGCAGACCTCAAACCGGGTGGTGTGCATCGTGCTGAAGGGCATGGGTGAAAACCTCCGCAAGATCGCCATGCACATTACCAACGAATTTGTCACCCAGGCCGTGGATGAAAACTACCGGGCGGGGGTGGCGACTTGGTGCTACTTCGACGAGTTCCATGTTCTGCTCCGTGACCAGTTGACCGCCAGCTACTTTGTGGCCGTCTGGAAAATGCTCCGTAAAAAGGGCTGTGTCCCCAGCGCATTGACCCAAAATGTGAAAGACCTTTTGGCAAGCGCGGAGATTTCCAATATTCTGGATAACACCGATTTCATGGTGCTGCTGTCACAGGCCCAGAGTGACCGGGCGATCCTCGCAAAACAGCTCGGCATTTCAGAGCACCAGCTTTCCTACATCACCCACTCCAACGCGGGCGAGGGCCTGTTGTTCTATGGGAATGTGACTATCCCGTTTATTGACCGCTTCCCGCGTGGTGAGATTTACGATCTGCTGACGACCCGCCCGGAGGATATGGCCCATGAGCGAAAAGACGAGTAAGGGCACTTCGGGACAAAGTGTCCCGAAGTCCAAGTTCCGACACAAGAGCCGGCAGGAACAGGCGGCGGAGTCCAAGCTCCGTATGGAAAAGCGGGGTGAAAAGCTGGATAAGGCCCGGGGCAAGCTGGCGAAGCAGAAACCGCCCAAGCGTCCCGGCCCCGTGAAGCGTGCGGGCCGGGCGGCGCTGGGCGGTGTGCATGGCTTTGTCCACGGCAAAATTTGCGAGGTGGAGCATGAGAATGTAGGCACCGAGGGCGCGCACCACACCGAGTTGGTGGGCGAGGCCGCTCTGCGGCATGGGACGCACCATGTAAAAAAGACTATCCGGGAGCACCCGGCCAAGGCCGTCCAAAGGGCCGAGTCCAAGTACATCAAGGCTACGGCGGACTATCAGTACCGGGCGGCGGCTCTGGAGCATCCTGAGTTGGACAAGGGGACCTTTTCCCGGTATCTGCAAAAGCGGCGCATCCAAAAGCAGTATGCGAAACAGGCGCGGGAGGCCGCAAAGCAAGGGGCAAAGGCCGCTGAGAAAACGGCTGTCACCACGGAAAAGCTGGCGGCCCGGACGGTGGCTTTCGTCAAGCGGCATCCCGTGGGCGTGGTCATCGGTCTGGCCTGCGCCCTGCTGATCTTCTCCCTCCAGTCCTGTGTTTCCTCGATGGTGACGGTGGGCAACGGTCTGGTGGGCGCGGTTGCGGCCAGCACCTATGCGTCCGAGGACGCGGATATGCTAGGGGCCGAGGCCGCCTATTGTGAGCTGGAGGCTGAACTGCAGGACTACCTCGACAGCTACGAGTCCACCCACGATTACGATGAATACCATTTTGACCTTGATGACATTGAACACGACCCCTATGTGCTGATCTCTATGATCTCCGCGCTCCATGAGGGGGCGTGGACGGTGGACGAGATACAGGGTACGCTCCAAAACCTCTTTGACCGCCAGTACATTCTGACCGAGGAGGTGGAGGTTGAGGTGCGGTATCGGACGGAAACCGACACTTGGACGGACGAGGAGGGCAACACCCACACGGACACTTACCAAGTGCCGTATGACTACTACATTTGCTATGTGACGCTGGAAAATTTCAATCTGTCCCATGTGCCGATCTACATGATGTCCGAGGAACAGCTTTCCCGATACGCCCTCTATATGGCCACGCTGGGCAACCGCCCCGACCTGTTCCCGCAGTCCGGCTATGTGCCGAAGTACACCAACCCGCCCCCGAAGCACGATGTCCCGGAGGCATATCTGGCCGATGAAACCTTTGCCGCCATTCTGAAGGAGGCCGAGAAGTATTTGGGCTTTCCCTATGTGTGGGGCGGCTCCAATCCCAACACTTCCTTTGACTGCTCCGGCTTCGTCAGCTATGTTTACAATCAATGCGGCTGGGACTTCGGACGGCTGGGAGCCCAGGGGCTCTACAACATTTCCACCCTAACCAACAACCCCAAGCCCGGTGATCTGGTTTTCTTCAAGGGAACCTATGACACACCGGGCGTTTCTCATGTAGGCATCTATGTGGGCGACGGCTGGATGCTCGACTGCGGCGACCCCATCCATTATTCCAATCTCAACACGAGCTATTGGCAGTCCCACTTCTACGCCTACGGCAAACTTTATTGACAAGGAGGATTTTTGAATATGGCAATCAGCAAAAGCGCAAAAATCGAGGCTGAGATCGAAAAGGTCAAGGCCAAGATTGCGGAACAGCAGGCCCGGCTGAAGGAGCTGGAACAGAAAAAGCACGAGGCGGAAAACAGCGAGATCGTGGACATCGTGCGGGGCATGAGTATTTCTCTCACCGATCTGCCCCTGCTGCTCCAGTCCATTCAGAACGGCGGCAAGGCAGCTTTGGGACAGAGTGTCCCGAAGTCTGAGGACAAGGAGGAGACTGTATGAAAAGAGGATTTAGGATGCTGATGGCGGCGCTCTGCTCCGTCGTTTTTTTATGCGGTTTTTCCGTTACGGCCTATGCCGGGGGCGGCGACGAGTACATGGACTATGAGACTGAGCCCGTGGTGGAAACCGAGCCCGCAACGGAGCCCGAACCCGCGCCCACCATTGAACCCGGTGCGGGCTTTGCGGAGGAGGGCAACCTTGTGACCCGCGATCTGCTCTATGACAAGAACACCAACAAGCAGTTTATTTCCGTCCAGACCAGCGGCGGCAACACTTTCTATATCGTCATCGATTACGACAAGCCCACCGACGAGGACGGCGAACAGTACGAAACCTACTTTTTCAGCATTGTGGACGAGGCCGATCTGCTGGCTGCTATGGAGTCCGCTGGCGTTGAGCTGCCCGCCTGCACCTGTAAGGAGAAATGCGTGGTGGGTGCAATCAACACCGATTGCCCGGTCTGCTCCATCAATATGGGCGAGTGTGCGGGCGTGACCCCAGAGCCAGAGCCCGAACCTACCACGGAGCCACAGCCCGAGGAGCCCGCGAAAAAGAACGGGGCCGGGCCGCTGATCCTTGTGCTGGCTATCTTCGCCATTGGCGGCGGGGCCGGGTGGTACTTCAAGATTTACCGCCCCCAGCGCCAGCAGGCCGCTGCGCCCGAGGATGACTACGAGGAAGAAATGGACGCTTACAACGATTTTGAGGATGACGGCCCTCCGTGGGACGAGGACGATCCCGAACCCGAGGAGGACAATGTATGAATTTTACCAACAGCCCTTACGAAACCATGATGAAAAGGCCGTCCCATATCCAGCCCCCGGCCACGTCCAAGGCACCCAAGGGCTCCCGCTGTCACGGCTGTCCCTACTGGCGGGGCATCGCCTGTGTGTCCTGTTACCGTGAGCTTTTGGGCAAGCCGGGCGGGAGGTGATGCTGTGGCCCGTGAGCTGACCCGAGAGGAAAAGGCGAAGATCCGCAAGCTGGTGAAAAAGTGGTGTGCCAACTACGATAAGGAGTGCGGCTGCTTACCACTGGATTGCGAGTGTTATATGCTGGGGAAATGCTGGACGGGAGCTTATTGCCGCTACTTCCGGGAGGCTGTTCTGCCCCTTGATCCGGTGCTGGAGGCGGGGCTGACCGCCGAGGGCCCCGCCCCGGAAACCCGGCCCTGCCCGGTCTGCGGCAGCGTCTTTCTCCCGGACGGCAGGACGCGCTACTGCTCCCCGGCCTGTGCGGGGGCCGCTCTGCGGAAACAGAAGCGGGATTATATGCGTAAAAAGCGGGGCTGATGTGTGGAAAATTAGGCCCCGAAAAACCCGCTGATTGCAAGGCTTTTCGGCCCTCGTTCCGGGGGTGGGGGGTATCTTTCCCTATCCCACCCCGGTTTTACTCAAATGCTTTCCACATCGTATATCTGACTTTGGGACACTTTGTCCCGAAGTGCAAACATTTCTGAGAGGAGGTTCTATGGACAAAAACCAAGGCTATGCCATTCTGAAGGCTGTTATGCTGGAAAACGGCAGGGGCTTTGCGCTGGGTGAACACCCCACCGCTCCGTCCCCCTATGTCACATGGGCCTGTTACGATGACAAAAACGGCCAGCGTCAATATGAGTGGGGGCACTACGGGAACGATCTGACCGCTATGGAACAGGACTTTGCAGACCGGGTGCAGGACTACCAGCGGCTTTTCAAGGTCAAGATCGTGCGGATCGAGGCCCCCGGCCTTTACAAGTATTATTCCACCCAGCGGCCTGTGGACATCGGCACATTCCCGAAGCCGCCCCATAACGCCCCGGATGAGATCGTCAACTACGATCAGCGTATCCCCGTGGAGGGCGGCGCGTTTGTGGCGTGGGGCCATCTGACCTACACCAAACCGCTGACGGAAAAACAGGCGTCCGACTATGAGCTCCGTCCCGCACCCAATATTTCCGAGCTGCGGCGGGAAAGCTGCGGCAGGCCCCGACCGATTGCCCAGCAGATGAAGGAGGCCGCTGCTCTGACCGAGGCCAACCGGGGCGATCCTGCCCCCAAGAAAAAAGCCCCCGACCGGGGCGACCGATAGGAGGATCAAAATGGAAGAAAGATATAATCCCATGAAAAGCGCAGAGATCGCCGCCGAGCATAACTACAACATGATCGACGGCGTTCTGAACAACCAGCTTCCGGCTCTGCCCCCGGAACGGGAAAAGAAACTGGATAAGGTGAAAGAGCCGCCCAACAAGCGCCGCAGCCGGGAGCGTGAGGAGCGATGACAAAAAAGCGCGTCCGCAGTATGCCGATCTATGTATGGGTGCGCCCCGATGAAATGGAGGTTATTCAAGGGCGCATGGCCGAGGCCGGGATCAGCAATCTGAGCGCCTATGTCCGCAAAATGGCCCTCAATGGGTATGTGCTCCATGTTGACCTTTCGGACATCCGGGAGCTGGTGTCCTTACAGCGGCGGTGTGCAAACAACCTCAATCAAGTGGCGATCCAAGCCAACACCTACGGGGGCATCTATCCCGAAGAAATTGCCCAGCTTCAAAAGGACTATGCGGCCCTGTGGGAGCCGCTGTCCGATCTGCTTAAAAAACTCTCCGCTGTAACGGAGCTCTGAATGTCCGGGGGATGGCCTTGTGCCGTCCCCCGGTTTTCTCGACTTCGGGACAAAGTGTCCCGAGGTGGAGAAAGCCAAAGGCGTCCTTGTTGTCCCATTTTTACGGAGTTATAATGGTATTGTAGAGGATAACAACAACTTTTTAAGGAGGTTTCAAGCTATGCGGTTTGTTCTGAAAATCTTTGCCGCGCCCTTTGTTCTGGCGCTGTCCCTCGCAGTCGGGGTGCTGTCATTCGTCTTTTCGCTGGCATCCTGGGCGTTTAGCATCCTGTCCCTGCTCTTTGCTGTCTGTGCGCTGTTTTCAATTTTTATCGAAGGTGATACGGCATGGGGAATACAGGGGCTTGTGATAGCTTTTTGCGTTTCGCCCTTTGGCCTGCCCGCTGTGGCCGAGTGGCTGATTAGCAAGCTGGACGGGCTCAACTACTCCTTGAAGTGCTTTATCACGGACTGATCACTTTGGGACACTTTGTCCCGAAGTAGCGAGGCGGCGGCTGACCGCAGCCGCCGCTTTTCTCTTGGAAAGGAGGAATACCCACGGCCACAACCTACCTAAAGGCACACCACATCAGCAAGGGGGAAACCATCGCCCAATCGCTGAAAGACCGTTTTGAATACGGGCAGAACCCGGACAAGACCGAGGGCGGGGAGCTGATCTCCTGCTATGAGTGCGACCACATGACCGCCGATGCGGAGTTCCTGCTCTCCAAGGCAAAATACAAAGCCATCACGGGCCGGGAACAGCGGCGGGATGCGGATGTACTTTGCTATCAGATCCGTCAGTCATTCAAGCCCGGAGAGATCACTCCCGAGGAGGCAAACCGTGTGGGCTATGAGACGGCCATGCGATGGACGAAGGGCAAACATGCCTTTTTTGTTGCCACCCACACAGACCGTCGCCATATCCACAACCACATTTATTACAATTCGACCGCGCTGGACTGCGCCCACAAGTACCGGGATTTTTTCAGATCGGCCAGCGCCCTGCGGCGGCTCTCTGACCGGGTGTGTCTGGAAAATGACCTGTCCGTAATTACCAATCCCAAGCTGCACAGCAAGGGGCGTTTCCTCAACTACGGCCAATGGATCGGTGAGCGGCCCCCGTCTGCCCAGCAGAGGCTCCGTCTTGCCATCGGGGACGCACTCGCAAAAAAGCCCGCCGACTTCGAGGCGTTCCTGCGGCTCATGGAGAGGGCCGGGTATGCCGTGAAGCGTGGGCGGGGCGGCGTGATCTCGTTCCTTGTGCCGGGGCAGAAGAAACCCACCCGGCTCCGGGCATCTACCTTGGGGGACGGCTACGATCCCGAGGACATTCGGGCGGTGATTGCCGGAGAACGGCCTGCCCCGGAGATCCCTGACGAGGCCCCGCCGCCCCAGCGGATCAATCTCATAATCGACATTCAAGAGCGGTTGAGCCAAGGCAAGGGCCCGGCCTATGAACGGTGGGCCAAGGTCTACAACCTCAAACAGATGGCCGCCGCTCTGCAATACCTCCGGGAGCATGAGCTGGGCGACTATGACGCGCTGGCCGCCAAGACCTCCGGGGCCGTGGATTGCTTTCATGCGCTGGCCGGGGAGCTGCGGGACACCGAGGCGGCCCTTGCCAAAACCGACCAGCTCATGGCTGCCACGGTGGACTATGCCAAGACCCGCTCTGCGTTCGACGGCTACAAGGCGGCGCGGTACAGCAAGAAATATCTTGCCGAGCATGAGGCCGAGCTTGCCAGCTACCGGGCAGCCAAGGCTGCTATGAATGATATTCTGGCCGGGGCCAAGCTCCCCAAGATGGACGCGCTCAAAAAGTCCCGCCGTGAGTTGGCTGAAAAGAAAAAGGCCCTTTATGCGGAATACCGCAAGGCCCAGCAGGATATGCGGGAGGCCGTGGCGATCAAGACCAACATCGATCATCTGCTCGGCGTAACCGGCGGGCGTGGAAATAAGGCACAGGAGCGATAGCACCGGGCCGCAGACAAAAGGCGCTATGCGCCGCCACTTCGGGACACTTTGTCCCGAAGTCTGCCGGGTTTGGGGAGGCTCCCCAACAAGCATTTTTGCAGGCCCCTCGGGGCGCAAAAATAGCGAGTGTCTATACACTTGCCCTGCTTGCCGTTTCGTGCAACCCCGAAAATGGCGCAAAAAAACGGAGGTCGCGCTGTTCTTACGCTTCCTCCGTTCTCCGGGCCTTTTTCAGCCCCTCTGCTGTGGCTTCGATAATCGTGAGTTCTTTTTCGTCCATTTCGTTGAGCAAGTGATCTATATGCTTTCGGCAGTCACTCTGGCCGTTCTGCTTGTCTGGATAGAAAAAATCATCTACGGAAATATCCAACAGGGTGACGAGCTGATAAAAAGTATTGAGGCTGGGATGCTGACCTCTATTTTCAAAATACATAATAGAACGCGGGGTGCGGTCTACAAGCTGTGCGAGGTATTCCTGTGTCCAGCCTTTGGCTTCTCTTTTGCGCTTGATTTCCCGGCCCAGCGCGTGAAAATCAAGTTTTCGTTCATCTTGGTACATTCTCATATCACCCCTACATTATTTTACATTTCGGGTGAGAATATTTGAACGAAGTGCAATTTTATGTTTTGGTAGTATTTTGTTTCGTGTTTCTGATAGACAAGGTGTTGCATAGATGTGATATAATAATTTTTGAGGGAGGTGGTGCTATGAAATACAAAATTCTTGTTGTCGAGGACGACACCGTAATACAAACGGAACTTGTAAACCTTTTGAATGGGAATGGCTATCATACAGACGCAGTTACTGATTTTTCTTCCATCGTGCAAGCCGTCAAGAATATCCAGCCCCATTTGATTTTACTGGATATAAAATTACCACAAGAAAGCGGCTATTCTATCTGTTCTCAAATCCGTGGCTTTTCCAATGTGCCGATTATTTTTGTGACGAGCTGTAACACGGATATGGACGAGCTGAACAGCATTTTGCTGGGCGGCGACGCCTTTGTTACAAAGCCCTATAATACCGCAATTTTACTGGCAAAGATTTCTTCTCTGCTGAAACGGGCTTATCCCGCAGAACAGGGTGAGCGGCTTGTATGGCAGGGAGCGGTTCTCCATTTGGAAAGTAGCACGATTGAATATGATGGCAGACAGGCGGAGCTGACAAAGAACGAGCTAAAAATTATCTACTATCTGTTCAAGCACGCGGGAAAAATTTGTCCCCGGAATGATATTGTTGATTATTTGTGGGACAACCAGCTTTATGTTGATGACAACGCTCTGAGCGTCAATATCGCCCGTATTCGGGAAAAGCTATCTGCTATCGGCCTAACTGGCTTTATCAAAACAAAACACAGGCAGGGGTACACGCTATGAACGGAAAACAGTATCTAAAAAACAAACTGCCTATGCTCGTTTTGAATTTGGTCTGCATGATGGCGCTTTCTGCATTTCTGCTATTAAGCGGAAATAGTGTAGACAGTATCTCGCTTATTTTGTTCGTGTGGCTATTAGTCCTTGCAGGTAGTCAGGCTCTTGCATATAACAGCAGAAAAAAGCAGATGGAAAAACTGCTCCGATTGACTGAACAACTGGACGAGCAATATTTGATTGCGGAATTGATGAGCTTGCCGGAGCAAGCTGACGATCAAGTGTTTTATCAGATTTTGAAGTTGGCGGAGAAGTCCATGCTGGAGCGGATCGGCACCATTCAGCGGGAACGACTGGAGTACAAAGAGTATATCGAACAATGGATACATGAGGTCAAAACACCAATTACCGCTATGAAGCTATTGTGCGAAAATAACCGTTCAGCGTTCACACGGGAACTGTTGGCAGAATTAGAGAAAACAAATCGCTTTATCGACCAAGCTCTTTATTACGCCCGTAGCGAACATACGGAAAAGGACTATTTGGTTCGTGAGATCCGCCTGTTTGATGCAGTCCATCAAGCGATTTCCGACAACAAGTATCTGCTTCAGCAAAATGGGGTTCAGATTGATGTTCAAGAAACGGACGAAACCGTTTATTCGGACGAAAAGTGGATTTGCTTCATTCTTAACCAACTGATCGTCAATGCCGTAAAATATCAGAATGAACAGTTGCACTTGACGATTTATAGTGAGCACATGGGCGATCAGATTATTTTATGTGTGCGGGATAACGGCGTTGGGATTTCCAGTAGTGATTTACCCCGTATTTTTGAAAAGGGCTTTACCGGGAAAAATGGTAGAACTGCCGCACAGAACGCTACTGGCATTGGCCTGTACCTATGCAAGAAGCTGTGTGATAAACTCGGTATCGGCATTTCCGCTACCTCCGGGGATGAGGGTACGACTTTGCGACTTTCCTTTTACATCAATAACTTCATTCATCAAGTGCAGGGTTGAATGGCTCTGCACTTCTTACATTTCTGTAAGAACTTTGTAAGAAAACTTGATACAAACGAATGGCCTTTTTCGCTACAATAAAATCGAGGTGAAAAACATGAGCGAACTTTTGAAACTGGATCATATCCAGAAATATTACGGCAACGAAGGCGCTATTACAAAAGCCATCAACGATATTAGCTTTTCTGTCGAACACGGAGAATTTCTTGGAATTATGGGTGCGTCCGGTTCTGGTAAGACAACCTTGTTGAATTGCATCTCCACCATTGATACCGTCAGCGCAGGCCATATCCATTTGGACGGAGCCGATGTAACAAAAATCAAGCCGAAAGCCCTTGCCCGTTTTCGTCGGGAAAACCTTGGCTTCATTTTTCAAGACTTCAATTTGCTGGACACATTGACGATTTCTGAAAATATTGCATTGGCACTGACGATCAATAAAGTCCCGGTTGGAAAGATCAATCAACAGGTACAGGATATTGCCGAGACTTTGAATATCACAGATATTCTGAACAAATATCCTTATCAAGTATCTGGCGGCCAGAAACAGCGCTGTGCCTGTGCCCGAGCGATTATCAATAAACCCAAACTGATTTTAGCGGACGAGCCGACTGGTGCTTTGGACAGCCATTCTTCTCAAATGCTCCTTTCCACCATGCAGAGCATCAACGAGCAACTTGGGGCAACCATCCTAATGGTGACGCATGACGCATTTTCCGCAAGCTATGCCAACCGAATTTTGTTCCTAAAGGACGGTGAGATTTTTACCGAGATCCACAAGGGGAGCACTACCCGAAAAGCATTTTTCGAGAAAATTCTGGATGTCCTCACCATGATGGGAGGTGGGCAGACAGATGTATGCTAAACTGATTTTCAGAAATGCAAAGCGATCAGCAAAAGATTATTTGGTTTACATCATTACAATGACGCTCTGCGTGATGCTGTTTTATGCGTTCCTGTCTATTTCCAGTAGCAATTATCAGCCCGATATTGGTTCGGAGTACAATGTCACAATGTTAGGCTCTGAAATGAAAGCGGCCATCTGCGGTGTAACCTTGCTATTGCTGTTTTTAATCCGTTATGTGAACAGCTATATGCTGCGGCGCAAGCAAAAGGAATTTGCAGTTCAGTCCGTTATGGGTATGGAGCAGAAAACCATCGGATGGCTGTTTTTTGCGGAAACCTTTGTCATGGGGGCCGTGGCAATCGTCATTGGCATTTTTCTTGGCGTTATCTGCTCCCAGTTTATCACGGCGATGCTCCTGTCCTCTTACGGCCAGGACTACAAACTGTCATGGACGCTGTTCCCGGACACGGTACTGCTGACGATCTGCTTTTTCGCATTGAGCCTTTTCGTGGTGGGGCTTTTCAATGTTCGCACGATACGGAAAATCAAAATTATTGATATGCTCTATGCGGATAAGCAAAACGAACCGCACTTGAAAAAAAGCCGCTATATGCCTGTCATAGCTGTCCTATTCAATGCCATTTTAGCGTGGATGGTGTTTACGGGTGTTGTAAAGAAACATTTTTATTTTGATGTTCGCTTTGCGTTTCCTGTTCACATCATGTTTTGGGGTAACATCATTATTCCGGCTTTCGGAATATTGTGGTCGCTTGTTTGGCTTGTGCGGCATAAAAAATGGGGATTTGATAAATTCGTTATCGGTCAATGTCTGATTACGATTTTGAACGCCTGCTTCTTGGCAAGCGTCCCCCAAATACAAAGTAAATACTATGTGGCCCTCGGTACGGGAAATCTCAACCAATATCTGATTTTCATTTTGGCAGACCTCATTTTTCTGATTTGTGGTGTCATCTATTTGGCAAGCAGTTTGTTGGTGGCATGGAAAGAAAAATCTTTGGCGCATAAATACCAAGGGCAGAACCTCTTTTTCTTTGGGCAGATTATTTCAAAATTACAGACTACAACCAAAACCATGACATTGATCTGCCTTACGCTGGTGCTTTCCATTTTCCTGTTTATTGCGGCACCGGCATTGACTGGATGGGCTTCTGGCTATCTGGATATTCGTTCTATGTATGATGTGCAGATTAGCACACGCTACAATGATGTTTATGATGAAGCCGATTTGCCGCGAGATAATTATGAGCTTGTCACGGAATTTCTTGAGGAGCACAATATTGAAACCTCTTTTGATCGCATGGTAAATCTCTATCTGCCAAACAAATCAGATTTTCATAATCGGGTAAAACTGGACTTCCCCGTGGTGGCGATGTCGCTTTCTGATTACAACGCCCTGCGTGAGATGCTGGGAATGGAGCAAATCTCCTTAAAGGAAAATGAGTTTACGACCCAATGGCAGTCTATTGCAACCGAGGATGAAAGAACAGAGTTTTTAAGTAGTATTACAACCGTTTCGACTGATGCTGGCGATTTGGTTCTTGCTGAAACTGGCTATTACGACGAGCCGATTGGGGAAACGGTATATAACGACTATACCGATGTTGTATATATCTTTCCAGATATCGTCTGCAAGGAACTTCTTTCCGTTATGAAAAACCGCTATATCATAACAGCGGAGCCAGTCTCTTATGACGATACTAAGGATTTGGAGGCTGAATTTTGTTCGGTGTATCCAGAGAGCGCAGAAGGTGTTCACTACTATATGCGAACCCACACCCAGCAGGTCAACAGTACCAAGGCTGAAATGTTCGTTCTAAAAGCAAGTATGACCTATGGAGCGGTGGTTCTCATGGTAATCTGTTTGACCATTCTGGCCCTGCAACAGCTATTAGATGCAACCCATTATCGGTATCGCTTCGGAGTACTTCGTAAGCTGGGAGTAGAGGAAAGCGAGATTGACCGACTTGTCTTAAAGCAGTTGGCAGTATGGTTTGGCTTGCCGATTGCTGTGGCAATCTTAATTTCTCTGGTGGTGATTTTCTACTTCTTCCAAATGATTTCGGTACAAATTTCGGCCTATTTGGGCTTTGGTGCTTTGATGGCACAAGTAGGTATTATCGTCGGTATCCTTATTCTGTTGCTACTGTGCTACTTTATCAGCACATGGATTTTGTTCAAGCGATCCATATCAGAAAACTAAACAAATCCTAATCTGCCGCACGACGGCAAAAGAAAAAAAGCCGTCGTAGAGCAGAGAATATTCGTGCGCTTACTTTACAAGCGGCGGCTTTGACAAGATCAGAGCCGCCGTTTTTTTGTCTGTTTGAAAATGCGACGACCCTCTTTCCGTACTATGACACGGCGGCATTTAGGAGGATGCCGCCGTGGTTCAATTTATCTATCGACAATATTCGACAAATGGTAGCGGGCTAAAAAAAGTGTAGCTCCCCCTCCGGGTAAGTCTGGCTACGAACATGAAATATTTCAGTATGTAAATAGAAATGTAGTTTCGTGCGCCCGTATTGCGTCATGCTGTGCGGGCGCTTTTCTTTTATCCCCTGCCAGCTTCGAGACACTTTGTCCCGAGGTTGGTAGGGGCGGCCCCGGCTGTCGATCCCCGCCGCCCCCTCCGTCCAGATCGCCACTCACCAAAATTTGAACGGAGGAAAATATAATGACTACTATCAATCTGAAAGACTATTACCCTTGGTACTTAACCAATGAATATATCGAAGTTCCCGATGAAGTGGCTGCCGAGCTCCGGGCTGGCAAGTTGGCCGAGGCTGCCCGCGCCGAGCGCGTCCGCTACAACAAGGCGTACTATTCCCTCGACTGCGATGACGGGATCGAATACTCCGCCTGTGTGCATGAGCCGTCCCCGCAGGAGCTGCTGGAGCGCATGGATCGTTTCTGCCACCTCTGGAACGCTCTTAACTCCTTGCCCGAGATCCAGGGCCGCCGGGTGGATGCCCACCTCATTCTCGGCAAGAGCTATCGGGAGATTGCTCGGGACGAGGGCGTGGACAAAAGCGCTGTCCGTAGTTCCGTCCTGTGCGGGATCGAGGCCATGAAAAAATATTTGAGAAAAAATCTCTAATCAGCATCTCCATTTGCCCCCTTTTTTCTGGTGGTATATGAGAGGAGGTTTCTTCTCCACAATGGAATAACGGGCGGCCCCGAGCATAGCGCGGGGAGCCGAGCGGCGGGTGCGCTGTGACTTCCTCCACGGGAACGAGCGAACAACACCAGCGCCGCAAATGGGCCGGGCCAGTCCACGGCCACGATCCGCAGTTGGACAGGCTGGCCGCCTGTTCCTCCGGGCCGCAGTTATCCGTTGTGCAGGGGCGTCGTGCCGAATATCGCTGTCTTGTGGCAGGGCAAGAAAATGAGCGCGGCGCTCCCAATTTTATAAAACAGCTTCGAGACAGAGTGTCCCGAGGTGGAGAAAGACGAAGGGCCAGCACTTCCGGGTGCTGGCCTTTCCTGTTTCCCCATCGGACAGCGGGGATCAAAATTAGAATGAGGAGGTTTTACCGTGAGACTTACCACGCAGGAACTTGATAAAATGCAAAGCGTCGATATTGGCGCAACCAACGCAGACACGCTTTCCGATGTCAGCGGTATGGCCTTTCAGAAGGGGCTGTCCCGTGAGGAACGCATCGCCCGGTTTATGCAGCAGGCGCAAAATCTGTACTGCTTCTGCGTCGGCGGCGTGGGCGTAAAAATTGAATTTGCAGAGAATGGCCCGTCCTTACAGGACACGCTGGGCGACTTTCTGCTCCGCGCAAAAAGCGGGCTGTAACTTCGGTTACGGCCCGTTTCTAACTTCGAGACAAAGTGTCCCGAGGGCGGTGCTTTCAAAGGCATCCTTGTTGTCCCTCCGGGACAGAGGTATAATATAGGTGTAATGTGATAGGGAAGGAGGACAAATGGCAAGAGCAAAAAACAGAGGGTATCAAGACTTTTTCCCCTCTTATTCCAACCCTACACGAACCCGGCGCTGGCGAATGGCAAGCTACATCCGGCTCTCAAAAGAGGATTTACAAAAGATACGGAAAGGGCTTGACTGCAGTAACAGCGTCAAAAATCAGCGGGACATCCTCAACTTCTTTTACCAGTCCCACATTGAGGAATTTGAAAGCATAGCGGAATACATTGATGACGGCCACACCGGGACGGACACCGACCGGGAAGATTTTCAGCGAATGATGGCCGACATTATGAGCCACAAAGTCAACTGCGTTGTTGTCAAAGACCTTTCCCGTCTGGCCCGCAATTATAGCGACGCCGGGAGCTTGATTGACAACCTGTTTGTTCAGATGGGTGTCCGCTTTATCAGCCTTGCTGAGAATGTGGACAGCTACCTTGACCCGGACAGCGTTTCCGATATTAAGGTTCCCATCACGAATGTAATGAACGACAATTACTGCTTTCAGACCTCAAAGAAGATCCGTCAGGTCTTTGACTACAAGCGGCGTAGCGGCCAGTATATCGGCTCTTTTGCTCCGTTTGGTTATGTCAAGGACAGCAAGGACAAGCACCAACTGGTGGTTGATCCCGATGCCGCCGAAACGGTCAAGCTCATATATTCAATGTTCCTGCAAGGTAGCTCCAAACGGGCCATCGGCCTCTATCTGAACGAACATGGCATACCGAGCCCCTCGGCTTACCGTCGCTTAAAGGGCCTGCCTGTTTCCTCTGGCGTGGGTGACAATCCCATGTGGAGCGCACGAATGATCCATGAGGTACTGACAAATGAGATTTACACCGGGGATTTGGTACAAGGCCGTCACCGGGTAAAGAGCTACAAGGTACACCAGATCGAGGCGGTGCCCGAGGAAGATTGGGTACGGGTTCCGAACACACACGAGGCCATTATCTCCCGCGAGACTTTCGACAAAGTACAGGGCCTTTTGAAACGGGACACGCGCACATCTCCCCAAGGCCGGGAAGTTCACCTGTTCAGCGGTTTCCTGCGGTGTGCTGATTGCGGTAAAGCCTTAACCCGGAGCACAAGCGGCAAGTATGTGTATTACGCTTGCTCGACCTACAAGAACCGCTCCCGGACGGCTTGCACAATGCACTCTATCAAGCATAACCACTTGGAGGCGGCTGTCCTGTTTGCTATCCAACAGCAGGTGCATCTGGCGGTTTCCTACTCTGAAATTATTGCCCTTATCAACACGGCCCCGGTCAAAAAGTGCCAATCAAAACGGCTGGATGATCTGATAGCGGCAAAAGAGCGGGAACTCGCAAAAGTTACCCGCTACAAACAAGGACTGTATCAAGACTGGAAAGACGGCGAGATCACCCATCAGGACTACCGCAACATGAAGGCCGACTATGACCACCAAACAACCACGCTGACCGCTGTATTGGAAAAGCTGACAGCGGAGCGGGCTGAACTGGCAAGCGGCGTGGACAATGAGCACCCGGCGCTGGTGGCCTTTATGAAATACCAGAACATTGAGTGTCTGACCCGTGATATTCTGGTTGAGCTGGTAGACCACATCAAGGTTTACGAAAACGGTAATATCAGCGTTCGCTTCAAGTTTGCCGACGAGCTTCGTAAAATCGTCGAGTACATCGAGCTCAACACCGAGCCCCGTGCACAGGTTGTTTGAGCAGTTTCTACCCCACCGCGACAGCTTGTTTTCCTAATAGGCGGTAATCATAAGCACTGTAGATCATTAAAGAAATTTTTAGAGCTGTTTCAACAATAAAGGTTCTATCAGTTTCAACAATGTAAAAATCCGCATTGAGTTGTTTACTGCTAGCTGCGTCTGATATAAATTGGCACCGAATAGAGGGAACACTCAATTTCATGCTCAGAAGTGCAAAGGAAACAAATGTTTTTTGAGACATATTAACGGATATTTTGTCCCAGTGTTCGTTTAGAAAAAGACAAACACTTAACAATACTGCACTCGTTATGTCGTACATTTTATTTATTAGATCATCAAATTCATAGACCGTCAACTCTTTCGATAGGCTCTTACTGTTTTCCATATAGTGAAATTCAATAACGCGTCCGTCCTCTCGAAAAATCACGCCACCGTGATTGATTGAGTTTCGGATTTTTACATCAACGGATTCGATGCCATTGCTAAAACCATTTTTGATTAGAACTGTGCGCAGCGGCTCAAGCTTCCTTTGTGCAGAATAGTCTTGTACCGAAAACTGATCAATTAGTAAAACGGTAAATCGAAACAAGTTTGTTAGACAACCTTCAACAATAGATGTATACGTTGGAATACGGTACAATCGGTTTTTTATTGAATCGCTTTCATTGATTGAATCCAAATCATTTATGATGCTTGTAATTTGAGAATATGTACTACAAGCACTAAGAAAGTGCTCTATCATGCTTTCAGATATAATAATGTCTGGGTGCTGGGAAGCTATTGCAGTCAATCGACCTGAAAATTGTGTACAGACATTATTGTCCCAATAGCAAGAAGGAGAATTCCAAATAAAATCGTAAAACAAGCACACCAATTCACGTCTACAGCAGCGCATCTGTGAATTAGTTCGTTGATTGATGTCATCAATTATTTTTGGGACTTCATCATTTTTATAATATGATACTTTTGAAGCTTCCAGCCAGTCCATCGAAAAATTCCTTTATAAATCACACTACAATATGTTTCTAAGGCAATACCGATAATTAGCAATTATCCGTATCATCCAACTTCGGATGCTGCATATAGAAAATATTCTTTTGCCGCTCAATTTCAGCTCGAAGTTGTTCTTTAGTGGGCAGGTAAGTCAAATACTTCGACATAAACAGGTGGTCGTTATCGTGCAGGACAGAATAGCGCGCTATATCCTCGCTGGTTTCGCCACACAGCAGAATACCGATTGTGGGATTGTCGTCCTCCTTGCATTTGAGTTCATCGTACATCCGAACATACATATCAATCTGGCCGACATCCTGATGGGTGATCGTGCCCATCTTCAAGTCAATCAAAACATAGCATTTCAGTTCGATGTTGTAGAACACAAGGTCGATGTAATAATCTTCCGTATCGGTCACAATATGCTGCTGCCGGGCCACGAAAGCAAATCCCTTTCCCATTTCCATGAGGAAGTCCCGGATGTGAGAAAGAATTGCAGACTCCAAATCAGATTCTGCAAAAGAATCCTCGGTGCGAAAGCCCAAAAATTCTGCCACGATAGGACTTTTGAGAAGTTCAAATTGATGCTTGGGCTCTGCCGCCGTTTTATCTTTCATTTCTGCAATGACGGCTTCTTTTTTCGGAGAATGGAGCAGCCGATAATAATACTGTGTGCCAATGTTGCGGTCAAGGGTGCGAACACTCCAATTTTCATTAGCCGCTTCATTCATATACCAAACACGGGCATCTTCATCGGGAACACGCAGCAAAGCACGAAAATGTGACCAATTAAGATTTTGAACACGCGTGTTCAAAATCTCGGAATCAGGGAAGCAATGGTAAAATTTACGGTAATAGTGAAGATTTCGGCTGGAATAGCTGTTGCCGAATTCCTTTGTGAGTTCTGCCGAAAGAACTGGAATTAAGCGTTTTCCATACTCTGCACGCTCAGCACCGCTCTGTTCTTCTTCAACAATGCGTTTTCCAATATTCCAGTAGGTCATAATCATTGCACGGTTGGCTGCATTATAGGCAACGTTCTGACCTGCGGCAATCAAATTTTTAATATCGGAGATTACAGGCTGATACTGAATGAGGTTGTTGTCCAATTGAAAAATCTCCTTTCTACTTGAGAATTTTTTCTAAGAATCATTGTTTTAATTATAGCAGATATTGTCTGAACTGTCAGCCGATTGCGAGGAAAACTTGCGTGGCTTACCGTTCCTGCATCTGCTCCTTTCCCGGTGTTGTCCGCAGGATGCCGTCCACATTCTGCTTGATGATACCATACTCCTGCATCTGGCGTTTAGCTTCGGTGTACTGTCGTTGTAGCTGGTCTTTCTGCTCGGTCAGTTGCTTATACTCAGCTTTCAGGGCGCAGAGGTCGGGCAGCTTTTGGAAGCCCTGTTCTTTCAGGGCCTTGGCCGCCGCTTCATAGAGAATCAGGGGGCCCTCGTGCTTGTGCCGGAACTGCTTTTTGTCAGCGGCCCGCTGATACTCCTGCAACAGTGGGCGCAGTTCCTTACAGGTGGTGACATCCTTTATCAGCACGGCCATTTCTGCAAGTCGGCGCTCTGCTGCTTTCAATGCGGCGGCAGCTTCGGTGCTGGCGGCGGTGATCTCGGCCACCCGGCTTTCCAAATCCGGGTAGCTTTCGATTTCATGCTCGGTCAGGAAGTTCAGCGTCCGGGCAGCCTGTTTCAAGTTGTGGAGCTTTGCCCACTTCTCATACCCTGCAGACTGCTGGGCCTTGATGCTGTTTTCCAAATCAATCCGCAGAGAAATTTTGCGGGTTTCTTTGGGCTTTCGCTCCACGAACCGCCCTTTGATGCGCTCGGTGATAGCTTCCTCGGTGTAGGTTTCACCCAGCGTTTTGCAGCGGGTGAACCGTTCCTGTCCGGGCGCGCGGAACGAAACATACTTGCCACGCTTGACCTTATAGCCCTGCTCCTGCAGGAGCCGCAGAAAATCGTCAAAATCCTTGGCCTGTGGGATGGCTGCATCTATGGCAGCTTTGAGCTTTGCCTTCCAGCTCGCGCCCTTGCGGTGTGCGTCCCACTCGGCATAGCTCTTGCCCCGGTTTTGGCCGGGCATTACCACGGACAGGCCGTATTCTTTGCACAGCCGGTCGCTGGTGCGCCGGATATAGGCATAGCTCTGTCGGTTGGAAACATACTTTCGCTGGTTCACCATGTCCACAGCACAGAAGATGATGTGGTTATGGACGTGTCCTTTGTCAATGTGCGTGGTCAGCACATACGGGTATTTGCCTTGCAGGACTTCATCTG
>OOAH01000811.1_pt1 | contig 33471 bp, 36 predicted proteins | sample 1671801 | NCBI WGS metagenome assembly OOAH01 (sample SAMN06348194, study PRJEB24527) | human gut metagenome | biome: human gut; feature: ankylosing spondylitis patient; material: feces | host: Homo sapiens | place: China | collected 2015-10 | reverse complement strand
CTCTAAGTTTGCCGATCACGGCTTCCATCGCCCAAGGAACGGTATGCGTCACCACGACGTCGCCGCCGGTGGCAAGCGCAGCACACAAAAACGTTCCCGTCTCGATGCGATCGGCAATCACGGTGTGTTCGCAACCGTGCAGCTTCTCGACGCCCTCGACCACAATCTGAGGCGTTCCCGCTCCCGTAATTTTCGCGCCCATCTTGTTGAGGCACTCGGCCAGATCAATGACTTCGGGTTCGCGAGCCGCGTTTTCAATGATTGTGGTGCCTTCGGCAAGCACCGCAGCCATCAGCATATTTTCCGTACCGGTCACCGTCACCATATCGGGCACGATGCGGCAGCCTTTAAGACGTCCGGCTCGCGCGTTCATGTAGCCGTGATCGATGTCGATTTCCGCGCCCAGCATCTTGAGCGCCTTGATATGCTGATCCACGGGGCGAGCGCCGATGGAGCAGCCGCCGGGCAAAGAAACGCGGGCGGTGCCGAAGCGCGAGACAAGAGGACCGAGAACCACAACTGAAGCACGCATCGTTTTGACGAGTTCGTAGGGTGCTTCCGTCGACTTAAGGCGTGCAGCGTTCAGGCGCACGGAACCGTTGCCGAGCGATTCGTATACAACGCCCATTCCTTCAAGAAGCTTGGCCATGGTGCGCACGTCGGCCAGATCCGGAACGTTGTGCAGCACGACATCGTCGGCCGTCAAAAGCGCCGCAGCAAGAATCGGCAGTGCGGCGTTTTTGGCGCCCGAAGCCTTCACCTGTCCGACAAGACGGCGGCCGCCAACAATCTTGAGTTTCTGCATAAATCGCTTCCAGTTCCGAATCCGAGAGACAACGGCGACGCTCTTCCAGCCGCGCACCGTCAGAAGTTTTGATTCTAACGCAGCGATGTCGGCTCCACGCCTTGTTTTCGCAGTGTTTTAGGCCGTCTGCTCGGCAAAAAGCGGCTCAAACCGCACAAAGTGATGAATCGGACCGTGGCCGTGACCAACGGCGAGATCGTCGGATGCCGTAATCGCCTCTTCGATATAACGTCGCGCGAGCCGCACGGCCTGCGGCAGGTTGTTTGTGCGAGCCCAAAGCGCAGCGATAGCCGACGAAAGCGAGCAACCCGTACCGTGCGTATTTTTGGTCTGCACGCGCTTCCCGTCGAGATCGATGAATTCTCTCCCGTCGTAGAAGACATCGCGCAACAGCTCTCCGCTGCCGTGGCCGCCCTTCAAGTAAACGGCACTTTTTCCTTTGCACAAGTCCCAAAGGTCTTTAGCCGCTCCGTGCATCTGTTCGGTTTGAGTGATCTCGCGGCCGAGCAGAACGGATGCTTCGGGCAAATTCGGCGTAATAACGTCTGCAAGCGGAAGCAGCGTTTCACGGAAAAAAGCCACGGCATCATCGGGCATCAGCCGATCGCCGCTCTTAGCAACCATGACGGTATCGAGCACGATCTTGGGAGCTTGATGCACACGCAACGCATCGGCTACGGCTGCCATAACATCCTGCGCACCGAGCATGCCGATCTTGACGGCGTCGATGCGTACATCGGCAAAAAGCGTATCCATCTGCTGACGAACAAACGGGGCCGGCACGGGCAACACGCCAGTGACCGCCGATGTGTTCTGCGCCGTCAAAGCGGCGATCACACCCGTTGCATAGGCCCCCAATGCCGACATCACCTTGACATCGGCCAAAACGCCCGCGCCGCCCGAAGGGTCGACGCCTGCAATCGTCAGGACATTTTTGATGTTTCTCTTGCCCATATTTCTCTCACAAACTGCATTTGACGCTGCGTAGCACCCGTATAAAGCGAGGCAAACTCAAGAGCGCGGCGACTGCGTTCGGCAAGCGTTCCGTCCACAAGCCACGACAAAGCCGTTTCCACGGCGTCTCGCGGATGCGTCGCCTGAACGGCGCCGCCTTCGGCAACAGCGTCTGCAACAGCCTGCGCAAAATTGAAGGTGCTAGATCCAACCACCACGGGAGAGCCCGAAGCCGCGGGTTCAATCAGATTCTGGCACCCCGTCCGGCCAAAGCTGCCGCCCATGATGCAAACATCGGAAAGAGCGCAGTAAAAGCTCATCTCGCCCATCGTGTCGCCCAAAAGCACAGCCGGTCCCTCAGAAAGTCCGGCAAAGTCGCGATCCTCGCTGCGGCGGATCACTCGGCACCCCGAGCGCTTCAGAATTTCGGCCACTTCATCAAAGCGCTGCGGGTGGCGGGGCACGACAAGGAATACGGCTTCTTCCATATGCTCGGCCAAATGCGATGAAAACATCGCCTCTTCCCCTTCGCGAGTGCTGGCAAGCAGTACGACGGGCTTGGGGAATGTCTTCTTTACTTCGGCTGCGCTTTTGACCTGCGCCGGATCCGGACGAATATCGAACTTCACGGAACCGCAGATGTGGACATTGGTTGCGCCGAGGGCCTGGAGTCTTTGAGCATCGGCCTTGCTCTGAGCCAAAACTGCTTCGAAAGAGGCAAAAGCCTGCCCCATGAGCGAGGCTGCCAACCGTGCCTGTCCCGCACTTTTTTCAGACTCTCTGGCGTTGGCAAGCACAACGGGAATCGACCGTCTGCGCGCTTCGGCCATCATGTTGGGCCAGACTTCAGTCTCCATCACGACGCCCATCACGGGATCGGTCTGTTCGAAAAACTTCGCCATCAGGCGCGGATTATCGTAAGGCAGGTAGCACTGTACGATGCGTCCCGGCCAACGTTCGGCAATTTTGGCGCCGGTTTCCCGTCCCGTCGGCGTCATGCAGGTAAGCAGGATTTCCGCGTTCGGGTTTTCGCTCAGAAACGCATCGATGAGCGTTCGCGAAGCTGCCGTTTCGCCGACGCTCACGGCATGCAGCCACAAACGCGGCTTTTGCGGCGCCGGGTAATCGCACCAACCGAACCGCTCGTCCCAGTGTTCGAGATATTCCGGCTGTTTGCGGGCGCGTTTCCTGAGGTAGCACTTTGCCAACGGCAGCGCACAGTAAGTCAATCCGCGGTAAAGAGTCGAAATCAGCATCACTACAACCTCGAAAAATCGGTTCAGCGCTCGACGCTCTGCGCCAGAACCGAATGCATCGCCGCGAGCACCTCCTCGGGTTGCGGCACCACGCCCTTGTCACCCACGGTGGCGCAAACATTTTCGGAAACAAGTGAAAAAAGCTCAGCACTCGTGCCGACGATGATGCCGACAGACGGAATCCCCAGAGCCGCTCCGAGGTGCGTGAGTCCCGTGTCGACTCCGAGCAGGCACTTCGCTCCGGCAATAACTTCGGCCAGAGCCTTGAGGCTCAGTCGGGGCAAAACGACTACCTTGCCGGGAACGCTCGAGGCAATCTGCTCGCAATAGAGTCGCTCCTTATCGTTGCCCCAAAAAAGCACGCTCATCACACCGTCGGCGGCCAATTCGCGGGCCACTTCCGACCAACGGCTCTTAGGCCAAAGCTTCTCCTCACGGCTCGTATTGACCGCCAAAGCGGCATACGGCGTCTCGACCCCGGTCGGCGTCATCGGCATCACGCGCAGTCCGTAATGCAGATCGTGCTCGTCTATCGCATAACCCAAGGCTTGTGCGGCCATCGTGCGGTAGCGCAGCACGGGAGGCAACTTATTCGAAACAGGCAGCGTACGGCTGTAAAAGCGTGCGGCAAGCGGCTCCTTGATGTTTTCGCGCGAGTACCCTACGCTCTCGACACCGGCCCAGCGCGCCAGGACGGCGAATCAAGCCCTGAAGATCGATCACGAGATCGTAATGAGCCTCGGACAATGCACGGCGCACCCCTAGGACTTCGCCGCGCACCGACGAAGAAAAAATGTGCTTGCGCCAACGGCGGAAAGCCGTCACGACAAGTTTGTCGATATAAGGCGAAAGCTTCGGAATATCGGTAAAGCTCTCCTCCACCACCCAACTGAGTTCGCAATCGGGAAAATGCTTCTTAATGTCGTAGGCCACCGGCAGAGCATGCACGATATCGCCCATGGACGAAGACTTGATGACGAGGATTTTCTTTGCCATATCCGAAAGGTCCGGGAAAAGGAAGCGCCTGCCTCGGCTGTTGCAGGCGCCTTGTTGAACTGCGATTTAACTCAAAGCACCGTTGCCTCGGCGCGGCGCGAGAGTTTTTTGCCGAATTCGACGCCGGGTTGATCGAACGGATTGATGCCGTAGAGTGTGCCGAGCATCGTGGTTTTGTGTTCATAAAGCGCCATCAGCGCCCCCAGTCGTGCTGCGTCAAGTTGATCGATACTGATCGTGGATACCGCGTTGAAACAGCCGGTCTCTTCGCGCGTAATCAGCGCTTCGGCCTGAGCCTTTGCGTTGGCAATCAGCACACGGTGCAGATCGGCATGCCGGTGTCCTGGCTTTTCGCACCACAGCAGATCAATGGAAGTCGAACCCGTACCTTCGCGCAGCCACTGATAAAACGAATGCTGCGACTCGTTGCCGTGTCCGCCCCAGATGGCCTGTCCCGTTGCGCCTTCAATGGGCGTACCGTCGGCTGCAACGTGCTTCCCGAGGCTTTCCATTTCGAGCTGCTGCAGCCACATCACCATCGTGCGCAGGCGTTCGTCATAGGGCAGGAAGCAGTGCTGTCCGATATTGAGCCGCGTCGAATTCCAGTAAGCGATCAGAGCCAGCAGCAGCGGCAGATTTTCGCCTGCCGGAGCTTGCGCCACATGCACGTCCATAGCGTGCGCACCGGCCAGAAGCGTGCGGAAAGTATCGGAACCGAGCGCCACGGCGTCTGCCAGCCCGATCGCAGACCACACCGAGAATCGGCCGCCGACCCATTCCCAGATCGGGAAAAAGTTTTCCTCAGGCAAATTCATCTCGCGAGCGGCATTCTTGTTGGCCGAAACCACCACCATGTGCCGTGCACGATCGTCGCCCGAAATTCCCGCTTCCAAAAGCCACTGGTCGATTGCCGCCGCATTGACGGCCGTCTCGCGCGTCGTAAAACTTTTGGAAGAAACGATCACGAGCGTCTTAAAGGGATTCAGGTCACCTACGATGCGGTCAAACGACACGCCGTCGGCCGCTGCCAGAAAATGCAGGCGAACCTGCGCGCGCGTCGTGCGCAAGGCTTGGTATACCGTCTTCGGCCCCACTTCGGAGCCGCCGATGCCGACATTGATCACGTCGGTGATCGTGTCGCCTCTGCAACCGCGGCGCCGTCCCGAGCGAATGTCGTCGGCAAAGGCGCACATATGCTCGAGAGCAGCCTGAATCTCCTTGTGAAACGGCGCTCCGACGGCCGGATCGCGCAAAGCAGTATGCAGCGCTGCACGTCCTTCGCTCGCATTGACAATCTGTCCTTCACGCATGGCGGCATTGGCGCCGAGCACCCCCCTTTCACGAGCAAGCTCGAGCAGCGCATGCAGATCCGACTCCTGCATGCGCTGACGCCCGATATCAAGCGTCAAGCCGCAGGCAGAAAATGCAGTGCGGGAAAGGGAATCGCGTAAAAACGGAACGTTGCTGGAAATGGAAGCCATGGTTGTTCTTGTGCGTTATTCGTAATAACCCGCGCTCATGGCGCGGGCCTCTGTTTCGGCAAGTGTAGCCAAGCAACCGCGAAAAAGCCCGTCCTGCAAGGTTTTGAAAAATTTCCTTGCCGGATTTACGAGCACCGGATACAGGCCGACGAATCGTTTTTGCCGACCATACCCCGCTCTCGAACTCAGTGATCCGACTTAATGCCCGCTCCGCACATGGTGATAAGCGTATCGGGCGTGGGGCCGTGCTCTTCACAATAGGCGAGATAGGCCGCGTAATTGGCTGCCGTCGTGTGTTCGCAGTAGATGCCTCGGGCGGCGATCTTGGCGCGCGCCTCCAGAATCTTGTCTTCCGGTGCGCACACAAAAGCAATGTTGTGGCGGTAGGCCATTTCGAGAAGTTCGTCGCCGCGCATCGGAACACCGATGGCTATGCCCTCGGCCATCGTCGGCTTGGGCTGCACCTCGGCAGGATGCGGCAGCCCCTTCTTTACCGCTTCAAACAGCGGATTGCACAGCTCGCTTTGCAGCGCAATGATCTGCGGGAATTTGTCGATCACGCCCGAACTCTGAAGATGTTCGAGCGCCTTCACAACGCCGATATAGAGCGTGCCGTTTCCAACCGGCACAACGATGTTGGCGGGAATGCGTCCGAGCTGCTCGAGCGTTTCATAGATATAGGTCTTCATCCCCTCGTAGAAGAAGGGGTTATAGACATGGTTAGCGTAGTACGCACCCTCGTCGCGCACCTTGGCGCGGCAGACATCGGCGCAGTGATCGCGCGTGCCGGGTACAACATTGACCTTTGCGCCGTGCGATTCGATCATGCGGATCTTGGAAGGACTCGTCCCCTCGGGCACAAAAATCTCGCACTTGATGCCGGCTCGGGCGGCGTAGGCCGCTACAGCATTTCCCGCATTGCCGCTCGAATCCTGCACGCAGCTCTTGACGCCGATCGCTTTCATATGCGCCACAAGCGTCGCTGCGCCGCGATCTTTGAAAGAGAGCGTCGGCATCATGTAGTCCATCTTAAGCATCACATCGTCGTCCATGCGAACGATCGGCGTGCGACCCTCACCCATGGTTACACCGCGCCAAGCCTCCCCGTCGACCGCCAGGAAGTGCCGGTAGCGAAAAAGACTCCATTCAGATCGGTCAATAAGATCCGAATTCCAGGCAGGCGGCGTGTAATCCAATTCAAAAAGTCCGCCGCATTCGCATTTCGGGCTCATTGTCGCGGCATCCACGCGCTTGCCGCATTTCGTGCAGATGTATTGCATAGCGTCTTACTGAGTCAAAAACCAGCGCACATCCTTACCGAGATTGGTGATCCAACGGTTGACGTTGCGGTGCGCGCAAACAACGCCTTCGTTGCCGTAGCATCCCATTTTTTCTTTCAGACCTCGGCTCTTAACGTATTCAATTTTGTAGAAGCCCTGACCGTAGGTAACGCCGACGGTCGCCTGATACTTCAGCGAACGTTTGTTGGTGGGGTACACCAACTCCATTTTCCCGGTCTTATCAACCGTGATCCCCCAGCTGCGCAAGTGAGCCGCCTTTTGCAAAGCCGTGCGGATCTGTTCGGCCGAAGCGCCCAGTCCTTTTTCCTCAACGACGATGACGGGGGCAACGGGCGCAGCCAGCAAAGTAGTGGCCGGTAAAGATACTGCAGCGCAGACCGCTGCAACGAAAAACCTTCTTTGCATCGAACCAATTTCCAACTGAGAAAGTGCGGGACAGGCATTCGCCGAAACGAACGCCACAAGCGCTCCTTATAATAATTCTTCCTCGAAGAAGCCGAGACTCCGGCAGTCGGGATTTTCCACCTTCGGCCGCTTCTTTTTTCTGCGGTATTCAATCTTTTCGGATTGCCGAACTTCTCGCTTACGACGCACGCCATGCCTCGATCCGCTCTCTACATTCACAGCCTCGGAACCGCATCCGCCGCAGGTATCGGCTTGACAGCACTCAGGCAGACGTTGTTCGGAGACCGGATCCCGGGAATGCGCTATCACACGGGGCTTGCCCCGGATGCGGCCACCCCTTTTTACTGCGGCATCCTTTCCGAACTTACTTCCAAATCGGGCGCTACTCGCACCGAACTCTTGCTTGAGCTTTGCCTTGGGCAAATGCATGAACTCGATGCGCTTCTTGCCGATGTCGATCCCGACCGAATTGCCGTCGTACTCGGCGCCTGTACGGCGGGCATGCACCGCATCGAAGAAGGCATGATGCGTTTTGCCAAGACCCGGCAGCTGCCCTCCGACTTCAATATTCGCGAACTCAATTTGTTTCAGCCCGCACGCTTCGTTGCCGACCGAATCGGTGCATGCGGACCTGTCTACACGGTAAGCAATGCCTGCGCCTCCGGCCTAATGGCTTTTGAAAGTGCTGCCGAACTGCTTTGCTCGGATTTAGCTGATCTCGTCATTACCGGCGGCTGCGACGGGTTTTGTCAGTTCACCAACGCAGGCTTTTCGGCGCTTTCGGCTGTTGCAAACGTGCCCTGCACGCCTTTTGCCGAAGGACGAAAGGGCATCAACCTCGGCGAAGGCGGCGCACTCTTTGCGCTTACACGTGAAAGAACAGGTGCACTTTTTTCTTACAGCGGAGCAGGTCTTACCACCGATGCCTACCACCTGTCGGCGCCCGAACCCGAGGGACAGCAGGCCGCCCGAGCCATGCAGCTTGCCCTTGAAGCGGCAGATATTGTTCCGTCCGATATCGATCTTGTCATTGCCCACGGCACCGGAACCCCCTTAAACGACAGCATGGAAGCCAAAGCCGTTTTCGAAGTTTTCGGCTCCGCTACGCCCTGCGCCTCTTATAAGGCGCTTTCCGGCCACACGCTTGCCGGAGCAGGCGCCTTGCAGGCCGCCATTGCCGCGGCCATGCTCACAGACAACCCCTTGGGACGACTGGCACCAAACGCCGGCATCTCGTCTAAGGATCCGGCGCTTGCTCCCGCCGATATCCTCCTCAAGGAAAGAACGCTCGGACGGCCCGTGCGCCATATCGCTGCCAACGCTTTCGCTTTCGGAGGCTCCAACGCCTGCGCCGTATTCAGTCGAGTTGAATCATGATTTCCTTTGCCTCCGATCCGGCCCGCTATCTGCCTCATCGCACCCCGATGCTGCTTTTGGACACTATCGTTGCAGCAGACGAAACCTCAGCACGCTGCCGCGTAACCGTGGGCGAGCAATGCGCTTTATTTCACGAAGCCGACGGCAGTTACCCCAACAGCCTTTTTATTGAATTCATGGCCCAGACAGTGGGCGTCTATGCCGGCATCCGAGACAGCCTTTCCGGCATCGGCTCGCGTGTGGGCTTCCTGCTCGGCTCCCGAAACATCAAGTTAAGCAAAAAGAAAATTTTCTCGGGTGACGTCTACGACATCGACGCGCACTGCATCTTCTTCGGAGAAGAAGCACTGCCTAGCCAATTCGAATGCCGCGTGCTAGAAAAGGACACAGAAGTTGCCGCCGCCGTACTGACCGTATACCGCCCCCGCAATCTTGACGAATTCGTGCGCGAGACAATCCAAAAGTGAGTTTATCGATGACCTCCTCCGACCTTTCCGTTCTCGTAACAGGCGCATCCCGCGGCATCGGCCGCGCAATCGCTCTGCAACTTGCCCGCGACGGCTTTACGGTCGTCGTTCACGGCTCAAAGCCCTCGAGCGAACTCGCTAAAACCCTGTCGTTCATAGAACAAGCACAAGGCAAAGTGCGTGCACTTGCTTTCGACGTTCGTGACCGCGAGGAGGCACAAAAAAAGCTTTCCGACGATATTGAAGCTCACGGCGCTTACTACGGCGTCGTCGCCAATGCCGGCATTGCCCGCGACGGCACATTTGCCGCCATGCCTGCAGAAGATTGGGACTGCGTGATCGACACGGATCTCACGGGCTTTTACAACGTTGTGCAGCCTCTGGTAATGCCGATGGTTCGCCGCCGCAAGCCCGGCCGCATCGTTGTCGTCAGTTCGATTTCGGGCGTGATCGGCAATCGCGGCCAGGTGAACTATTCGGCTGCCAAGGCGGGCTTGATCGGAGCGGCCAAGGCGCTTGCCGTTGAGCTTGCAAGCCGCTCGATCACCGTCAATGCCGTAGCCCCCGGCCTTATCGAAACCGAAATGGTCACCGACGAGGTGCTTGAGCACGCCCTACCCTACATCCCGATGCGTCGCGCGGGCAGCCCCGAAGAAGTCGCCGGCGTCGTCTCCTTCTTAATGAGTGACGCTGCTGCCTACGTCACCCGTCAGGTCATCGGCGTCAACGGAGGCATGGCATGAGCAACAGAAAACGCGTGGTCGTCACCGGAGTCGGCGCCATCAGCCCTTTGGGCAACGACTGGGAGACCGTCTCCCGCAAGCTCAAAAGTTGCACCAATGCCGTACGCGTCATGCACGAATGGGACGACATCAAGGGACTGCATACGAGACTTGCTTGTCCCGCGGTCCCCTTTGAGCTCGACCCGGCCAAGTACAACCGCAAGAGCATGCGCAGTATGGGACGAGTCGGCATTCTCGGCGTACGCGCCACCGAAGCGGCGCTTGCCGACGCAGGCCTTCTCGACAATCAGGCGTTTCTGAGTTCCGGCGACATCGGCATTGCCTACGGCTCAAGCGCCGGCACGCCTTCCGCAGTAGCCGATATCGCAAGCCTCATTCTCAATCGCTCCACGGCCGACATGAATGCCAATACCTATGTGCGCATGATGTCGCACACGGCAGCGGTCAACATCGGCGTGTTTTTCAAGATCAAAGGCCGCATCATCACGACAAGTTCGGCCTGTACATCGTCTTCTCAGGCAATCGGCTACGCCTACGAGTCGATTCTGGCAGGACGCACCAAGGCCATGGTCGCCGGGGGCTGTGAAGAACTCGACGCATCCGACGCCGCAATCTTCGATACGCTCTTTGCCACGAGCACCAACTTCAACGATCGCCCGCAGCTCTCTCCCCGCCCCTTCGATGCGCAGCGAGACGGCCTGGTGATCGGAGAAGGTGGCTGCACGCTCATTTTGGAAGATCTGGACTTCGCAAAAGCACGCGGCGCCAAAATTTATGCGGAAATCAAGGGGTTCGGCACCAATTCCGACGGTGCGCACGTTACGAGCCCCCAATCCGAGCAAATGGCTCAAGCGATGCGACTGGCGCTCGCCGATGCAGGGCTTGCGCCCGAGGACATCGGCTACATCAATGCGCACGGCACCGGCACCGACCGCGGCGACAGCGCCGAATCACAGGCCATGATGAGCGTTTTCGGCGACCAAACGCCCGTTTCGACGATCAAAAGCTACATGGGACACACGCTCGGCGCCTGCGGCTCACTCGAAGCCTGGATGTCGATCATGATGATGAATGAAGGTTGGTTTGCACCCAACCTCAATCTCGATGAGGTTTCGGAAGACTGCAGCAAGCTTGCCTACATTAGGAGCAAACCACTGGAAAAACGAACCGACTTCGTAATGAGCAATAACTTTGCCTTCGGCGGCATCAACACCTCGCTCATTCTCGGCCGATACAAGGAGTAAATCGATGGTTCACAAACGCAGCGACGGCGAGTCGATCATCGAAGCGCTCAATAAGGCGCAGCGCATTGCTTTCGGTCCGATTCTGTTTCAGGCCGTGCGCTCGGGCATTGCTACGGGCTTTCTAAAGCACATTGCGGACGACCCCTGCTCCGAGGCAGAAGCTGCGCACGCCTGTTCGCTTACGCCCTATGCCACCGGCGTTCTGACAGATGTGCTCGTTTCGGGCGACGTGCTTGCCAAAGCCGAAGACGGTACGCTGAGCCTTACCAAAACCGGTCAGTGTCTGCTCTTTGACGAGATGACCCGCGTCAACTTCAACTTCACGGCAGACGTCTGCTACCGCGGCATGGATCACCTCACGGAAGCGCTTGTCGAAGGCCGACCGGCGGGTCTCAAGGAGCTCAGCGACTGGCCTACCATTTATCCGGCCATTTCGGAGCTTCCCGAACCCGCCCGCACAAGTTGGTTTGCGTTCGATCACTACTACTCGGATCGCTACTTCGCAATGCTTGCAGCCGAACTGCAGCAGCGACTGCACCCCGCGGTTTTGTTCGACGTCGGCGGCAACACCGGAAAATTCGCCGCGGCCTGTTTAAATGCCATGCCGCAAGCCCGCGTCACGCTCATCGACCTGCCGCAGCAGTGCAAAACGGCGCGCGCCGCCCTTGCCGCCTCGCCCGACGCCGAGCGTTTTTGTGCTGCCGAAGTCGACTGGCTTGTCCCCGAAAGCATGCCCGCAACGAACGGCAAGGCCGACGTCATTTGGATGAGCCAGTTCCTCGACTGTTTTTCACCCGATGAAGCCGTCAGCATTTTGACGCGCTGCAAGACTCTTCTGAGCCCAAACGGTCGCTTTGCGGTGCTCGAATGTCTGGTCGACGGTCAACCCTTTGCCGCCGCAAATTTCTCGCTTGCCGCCGTGTCGCTTTACTTCACGGCAATGGCAAACGGCAACTCCCGCTTCTACCGCCGTGCCGACTTGGAAGCGATTTTCAAAAAGACAGGGCTGGATATCGAATACCGCCACGACGGCGTAGGCGTCAGCCACACGCTCTACATCCTCAAGCCCGCTCTAGGGGACTCGCAATGAGCGGAATCGTCTTTCACGTCACCGATGTTGCCGTCGTAAGCACCCGATGCGCAGATGCCGCACTTTGGAAGCAATGGGCCCTGGGCACATCTCTTGATGCCCCCGAAGCGCAAGCACCGAGCTATGCGGCAATTCCTGCCGGCATCCGCCGACGCCTTTCCCCTTTAGGACGTTGTGCGCTTGCGGCCTATGCCGAACTTTCACCGACAAGCGCCGAGCCGACGATCTGGGCTTCGAGCTGGGGTGATGTGTCGCGCACCTTCAAACTCACCGCTTCGCTTGCGGAAGAAAACGAAGTCAGTCCTGCCGATTTTGCGCTCAGCGTGCACAATGCCGTCGGTGCGCAAGCCGCCATCTGGCTTAAAAACCACACAGCAGCTTCGGCTGTTGCTGCCGGCCCCCTGACGGGAAGCTGCGCGCTTATCGAAGCTTCTTTAAAACTGCAAACCACACCTTCGGTGATCGTGGTGCGCTATGAGGAGCCGCTGCCGGAACTCTGGAAACAGAGCAACATCGACGACACGTCGCCCGTTCCCTGCGCCTGGGCAGCACGTCTGACCGCAGACAAAGGCGCCGACGTCTTCAAGCTCAAATTCTGTTCGGACGTTAAGCCGACGCCGGGGCCGCATCTTCTCGGTGAAATCCGCTTCCTGCTGGGCGGAACTTCCGACCACGAAGAAACCGACGGCCAACGCGGTTGGAAATGGGAGCGAACGTGAGGGCGTTTCTGAGCAAACTTTGGCGCGTTCCGGCCACCGGATTCGGATTCCTCGTTTTTTTCACGGGCGGAATCCTTTTTCGTCTATGCGTCTTTCCCTCGCTCAACCTTTTCATTTCGGACGCCCGCAAGCGCGAACTCAAGGCCCGAAAAGTCGTGCAAGTCAGTTTTGCATTCTTCATTCGACTGCTCGGCTGGCTGCAGGTTTTAAAGCTTGATCTCGATCCCGCCCTCAAGCATCGCTTGAGCTGCGAATCGCTTTTCGTCTGCGCTTCGCACCCGACGCTCATCGACGTCGTCATCCTGCACGGACTGATTGCCAATGCCAATTGCATCGTCAAGGCTACGCTTACCGAATCTTTTGCACTCAGTTCACCCGTCAAAGCCTCGGGCTACATTGCAAACGATTCGGGACCCGAATTGATTCAGGCCTGCACAAGAAGTCTCGCGCTCGGCGACACGCTCGTCGTCTTTCCCGAAGGCACGCGCTCGGTACCGGGTGCGGAACCCCGTCTGCACCACGGCGCTGCATCCATTGCGCTCGAAAGCGGCCGCAGCATTACGCCGGTGCGAATCACTTGTACTCCTCCCGCACTCATGAAAGGCATTGCGTGGTATCAGGTGCCCGAGCGTAAAATGCTCATCTCCGTTCGCGCGCTCGAAGACATTGACGTAGCGCCCTTCGTCGAACTGGAAAAAGAACTCGGACGCCCGATTGCGGTGCGTCGTCTCACGCAGGAATTGAAGAAGCGCCTTTTTGCGTAAAGCCAACAAAAACCAACCTTAGTCATGACTAAAGAAGAACTGCAGCAGGAACTCAAAGCACTGATCGTCTCGGCGCTCGGGCTGGAAGACATCAAACCGGAAGATATCGAAACCGATGCCCCTTTATTCGTCGACGGCCTAGGCCTGGATTCCATTGACGCACTCGAACTGGGGCTGGCAATCAAAAAGAAGTACGGCATCACCATGTCGGCCGAAAACGAAGAAAACAAGAAACACTTTGCAAGCGTCGCCGCACTTGCCGATTTCGTTGCGGCCAATTCCGCCTCCTAATTTCCGCTATTTCCGAGAACATCCATGGTGACCGAACAGCAAATCCTCGACGAACTCAAGCGCGTGCTTGAAGAAGCCTTCGAAATCGATCCCGCCGCGGTCGTCCCCGAAGCCAAACTCTACGACGACCTTGATCTCGACTCGATCGATGCAGTGGACCTCATCGTCAAGCTCCGTCCCTTCATCGGCGAAAAGACCGTCTCCCCGAACGACTTCAAGCAAGTGCGCACGGTGGGCGATCTCACGAAGGTTCTGGGAACCTTAATCAACGGATAGTCCCGATCAGGACCAACCCAAGCCCGTCACCTGCGGTTCATTCCGGGCGACGGGCTTTTCGATGTCATGTTCGTACGAATCGTCACGCTCTGTCTTTTCGCCGCCTATCCCTTCGCGATTTGGCAGCTGCTTGCTCGCGGCATGACTTCTGCGGCCGCACTTGTTCTGGCGGCCGTAGCTCTGCTCGGAGCTCTGAGCAAACGCTCGACTGCAAGCTGCGCCTGTGCAGCCGCAGCCGTCGTCCTCGCCGTCTGCGCAACCGTATTCGACGCAACTTCGGCATTAAAGCTCTATCCGGTTTTCGTCAACGCCGCACTTTTCCTTCTTTTTGCAGCCTCGCTCAAAAACACTCCCGTCGTCGAAAAACTGGCCCGTCTCAAAAACAAGAATCTGCCGCTTCACGCCGTGATCTACTGCCGTCGCGTTACTGTCGCCTGGTGCGTTTTTTTCGCAGCAAACGGATTGGTTGCGCTCGACTCTGCCTTATTGCGAAGCGATGCCTGGTGGGCCCTATACAATGGGGCCGTCAGCTACGTGCTCATCGGACTGATGTTTGCCGTCGAGTTCGGCGTGCGTCTTTTCGTTGAGCGAAAGCACACTGCCAACGGAGAATTGCCTTGATCGACTGCTGCCGCATACTGCCCGAAGCCGCCGATGACGACCGCGCCTGTACCGTATCGGAAAACGGCGTACGCAGCCGACGCGAATTCGCCATCGCCGCTGCCGGCTGGAAGGCCGCCATTCAAAAAAGCGGAGCCTCGTCGGTCGCGCTTTACTTTTCCGACATCTTCGATTCTGCCGCCGCTCTCTTCGGCTGCTGGGCGGCGGGCGTACGCGCCGTACTGCCTGCAGACACGTCCGAATCCCTCATCGAACACCTGAAAAGCGAGGTTCAGGCAACCGCCGGAAACTTCCCTCCGAGCTGTCCGATTCCGAAAATTTCCCGCGAAGATGCCGCCGAGCCCTGCCGCGACGTCATTGATGCTGCAAAGCCTCTCGTCGCGCTCTTTACTTCCGGCTCCACCGGGACACCTTCGCTTGTTGTCAAACGTCTCTCACAGCTTTTCTGCGAAGTCGAAAGCATCAACGCACGAGGCCACGGGCAGGAAAACGAACTCACCGAAAACACGGTCATTTTTTCGACGGTCTCGCAGCAACACATCTACGGACTGCTTTTTGCGCTCTTATGGCCGCTGCGCTCGGCCCGCGCCGTCTGGCACGAACGCATTCTCTACCCCGAAGAACTTTTGGGACATGTCTGCAAAGTGCGCGACGCCGCCTGGATTGCCAGTCCCGCTCACCTCAACCGTCTGCCGGAGCATCCGCTCTGGAAACAAGCCGCCCCCATTCTGCGGGTTATTTATTCGAGCGGCGGCCCCTTGAGCGACGAAGGCCTGCGGCTCACGCTCGCACGCACCGGCATTGCTCCGGTCGAGTTGTTCGGCAGTTCCGAGTCGGGCGGCATCGCCTGGCGTCGACGCGCAATCGACGACGAAGGCCGCATCACGAACCTCGGCTACCGCGCGCTGCCTGCCGTCCAGTGGAAAACGGAGAATTCCCTGCTTGTCATCAAAAGTCCTCAGCTTGCTTCGAACGACTGGGAAACCACTGCCGATATGGTGGCGGTTGATCCGAGCGGCGAAACGTTCACGCTTTTGGGCCGCGCCGATCGCATCGTCAAAATCGAAGGAAAGCGCGTTTCGCTCAAAACCGTTGAGAAGGCACTTCTTTCAACCGGTCTTGTCTCGGAAGCAAAGACTTTTCTGCGCAAGAGCACCGTCGAGAGCTCGATCGAGCGCATCGCGGTAGCTGCCGTCACAACACCCGAAGGCAGCCGACTAATGCTTGCCGAAGGCAAGCGGGCATTGGTTGACCGTCTTCGCAACGAACTGCTCAAGCATATCGAGCGCGTCTGTCTGCCGCGGCAGTGGCGCTTTACCTGGGCGCTTCCGCAAAATGCCTTAGGAAAAGCCACGACAACCGCCGCCGAAACGCTCTTTTCGCACCAGTCGCCTCAGGCGGTACTGCTCGAGCGAGTCGATGAAGACACAGCCGTCATGGCGCTTGCCGTCCCCGCCGATTCTCCTTATTTCGACGGACACTTCCCGGAATTTGCACTCCTACCCGGCGTTGTACAAGTCAAATGGGCGCAAGATGTCGCCTGCCGCTACTGGCATCTTGCCGGCTCCGTCGTCGGTATCAAGGCTCTCAAATTCATGTTTCCGGTTCGCCCGGACGATACGGTGGTTCTGAGGCTTTCTCGCAGCGCGGGCAAAGTGAACTTCCTCTACGAAAGCCCCGAAGGCAAAACGCTCTCGCGCGGCACATTGCTTCTGGAGGACGGCTCATGACTTCCGCCGCATTTCGCCCCGTTGCGCTCATTCCGGTCTACAACCACCATAAAGTTATCTGCGAGCTGCTCGACGAACTCGACGCAATGAACCTGCCCGTCGTTCTCGTCGACGACGGCAGCGACGCCGAATGCGCTCAAGCTCTCGACGTCTCAGCCGCCGAACACTCCGGCGCAAGCCTCGTGCGTCTAGCCCGAAACGGCGGCAAAGGCGCCGCCGTGATTGCCGGTCTATACACGGCCGACAACATGGGTTTTACCCACGCCTTGCAAATTGATGCCGACGGACAGCACGATCTTTCCGAAGTACGTGCCTTTCTCGATCTTGCAAGAGAAAATCCGCAGTCGCTCATCTGCGGCTACCCCGTTTACGATCAATCGGTACCCGCCTCACGCCTTTGGGGCCGCAAGCTCACAAATTTCTGGGTGCACATCAACACCGGCAGCAAAAAGCTTAAGGATGCCATGTGCGGATTTCGCGTCTATCCGATTGCGCAGACGCTTCCGATATTGCCCAGCGTCAAAACGCGGCGCATGGACTTTGACCCCGACATCGTCGTGCGGCTCCTATGGGCAAACGTCAATGTGCTCAACCGAGCCGTCGGCGTCACATATCCCAAAGACGGCATCTCGCACTTCAAAGCATTCTCGGATAACGTGCGCATCAGTCGGTTGCACGCCGGGCACTTTTTCACCATGCTGTTACGCCGTCTGGGCTTTGCAAAATGACGGATAAGCATTGGTCCGAAACGCAGGAGAAAACTAGTACGGCAGGCATTTCGATTCTGCTTGCCTTCTTTCGCATCGGGGGCCGCACGCTCTTTCATCTCTCGCTTTGGCCTGTCATCGTTTTCTACTGGCTTGCAAGCCCTGCGGCCAGACGCGCAAGCACCCTTTATCTCACGCACGTTGCCCATACTGCCGGCACGCGCAAGCCCGGCCTCTTTGCGAGCCTTGCACACATCTGGCGCTTTGCCGATACGATCCTTGACAAGCTCCTTGCCGTTTCGGGTTTCTTCACAGCCCGCGACCTGGCCGTTTCGGGTGTCGAGGCACTGCTCTCGGAGCCCAGGGGGGCAATCATCGTCACCGCCCACACGGGTTGTCAGGAGCTGTGCCAATTCATCGGCGAATCGGCGCTCAAGGAGCATGAGGCAACACGTGCACGCGAAGTGTACGTGCTTACGCACACGGCGCACGCGGCGCGCTTTACCGCAATGATCACCAAACTCAACCCCCGCTTTGCCGTACGGCACCTGCAGGTGACCGATGTCGGTCCTCAGACGGCAGTGCGTCTCGCCGAACTGATCGAAGCGGGCCATTGGGTCGTCGTCGTTGCCGATCGCACCCCGATCGGCTCCAACGCCTGCATCCGTGTCCCGTTCATGGGCGAAGATGCGCCGGTCGCAATGGGCCCCTTTCTGTTGGCCGCGCTTTTGAAGTGCCCGGCCTGGAGCATGGTCTGCACGCGTGAAACGAATCCGGAAAGCCCCTCCCGCTACCGCGTTTGCTTCAGACGTCTGTACGACGGGCACCCGATTCCCAGAGCCAAACGACAGTCGGCGCTGCAAGCAATGGCCTTCACTTGGGCCTCTGCACTGCAAGATGAACTGCTCAAAAGCCCTCTTGACTGGTTCAACTTTTTCGATTTCTGGCATCCGGCCCGCAGTCTTCAATCCGAATCCACCCGCAAGCGCGGCAATCTTTGAACACACTCCCGTCTGCAGCGCTGTGGCAAGGATTCGTTAGCCTCCTTAAAATCATTTGCAGCTAAGAAGCGCCTTCCGTCGAAGTGAATGCGGCGCGCTTTTGTTTTTAGAAAAGGATTTTCATGGATCAATCCATTCTTGCCTCCAAGCGCGTCTTGGTGGTCGGCGACTGCATGCTCGATCAGTATTGGTTCGGCGATGCGGAGCGCATCTCTCCCGAGGCCCCGGTTCCAGTCGTACGCGTACTGCGCACCGATGCGAGACTCGGCGGCGCGGCCAATGTCGCACTCAACATCAAAACACTCGGCGCGCAGGCTTCGCTCATGAGCGTGGCGGGCGGCGACGAAGCCGGTCACACTCTTCAAGATCTGCTCAAGGATTCCGGCATCGAATCGCTGCTGCAAATTGATCCGTCGATCAAAACGACGGTAAAGCTGCGCATCATCGCCCGACAGCAGCAAATGCTGCGCGCCGACTTCGAAAACAAACCCACAAGCGAAGTGCTTGCGGCCATCCTCGGCTCCTTCAACGAGCAAATCAACCGAGCAGACGCTGTCGTCCTTTCCGATTACGGCAAAGGCGGACTCAATCACATCCGTCAGATGATCAGCCACGCTCGCGAAGTCGGCGTCCCCGTGCTGATCGACCCCAAAGGCAGCGACTACAGCCGCTACAAAGGCGCGACGCTCATCACACCCAATCGTGCAGAACTTGCGCTTGTCACCGGCGGCTGGACCTCGGAAGATGAACTTCGCAGCAAAGCTCAGAAGCTGCGCGAAGAGCTTGAACTGCAGGCGTTATTGCTCACGCGCAGCGAAGAAGGCATGACTCTGTACACCGCAGACGGAGAACTGACCGTCCCCGCCCAAGCGCGTGAAGTATTCGACGTTTCGGGCGCGGGCGACACCGTCATCGCCGTAACGTCGGCCATGCTTGCCGCCGGCGCCGACCTTCAGGAAGCGGTGCGCATTGCCAACCGCGCCGGCGGCATCGTCGTCGGCAAACTCGGCACGGCATCCGTGAGCTATTCGGAACTATTCGGAGACAACTAAATGTCCATTCTCGTCACCGGTGCAGCCGGCTTCATCGGCTGCAACAATGTCATCGAACTCAACCGCCGCGGCTTCACAGACATCGTCGCCGTGGACAATCTCACCAAAAGCGAGAAGTTTCTGAATCTGGCGAAATGCTCGATCAGCGACTACTTCGACAAGAACGACTTCATCGAACGCGTGCGTCGCGACGCCGTGCCCGTACCCGATGTGATCTTTCATCAAGGCGCCTGCTCGGACACGATGGAAACCGACGGCCGCTACATGATGGAGAACAACTATCGCTATACGCTTGATCTGTTCAACTGGGCGCAGAAGCACCGCGTTCCGTTCATCTACGCAAGTTCGGCAGCAACCTACGGCGCTCACGACAAATTCATCGAAGACGTTGCCTATGAAGGCCCCCTCAACGTCTACGGCTACTCCAAGTACTTGTTCGATCAGGTGCTTCGCGCCAATATGCATACGCTGCGCGCTCCGGCCGTAGGCCTTCGCTACTTCAACGTCTACGGGCCGCATGAGCAGCACAAGGGCCGCATGGCATCCGTAGCATTTCATCAATACTTCCAGTTCAAAAAGGAAGGCAAGGTCAAGCTCTTTGAAGGGTGCCTCGGCTACGGCAACGGTTGCCAGATGCGCGACTTCGTCTACGTCGAAGATGTCATTGACGTCGCTATGTACTTCATGACCGCCGGCAAATCGGGCATTTTCAACTGCGGCACAGGCCGTGCACAGCCCTTCAACGACGTATCGCTTACGGTCGTCAATTCGCTTACCGGCAGCAACTACACGCTTGAAGAAGCGGTCTCCAAGGGCCTCATCGAATACATTCCCTTCCCCGAAGCGCTCAAGGGCAAATATCAGGCCTACACGCAGGCCGATCTCACCAACTTGCGAGCCGCCGGGTACACGCGCGACATGAATACCGTGCAGCAGGGCACCGCCAAGTACATGAGTTATCTTTCCGAGACTTATCCCTCGGGCGAGCGCATCTAAATGCACAAAGCCGCATTTCTCGATCGCGACGGCGTGATCAATATCGATCACGCCTACGTGAGTCGTCCGGAGGATTTCGAGCTCGTCGACGGCGTGCTTGAGGCCGCACGGCGCCTGCACGAGGCGGGCTATCTGCTTGTCGTCGTCACAAACCAGTCCGGCATCGGCCGAGGCTACTACACCGAGGATGACTTTGAAGCGCTCAACGTCTTCATGTGCCGCATCTTCGAACAAGCCGGCGCCCCGATCGCTGGAATCTACTTCTGTCCGCACCATCCTGAAAAAGCCGTCGGCCCTTATAAGGTGGCGTGCACCTGCCGCAAGCCGCAGCCCGGCATGATTCTGCGTGCAGCCGAAGAAATGGCAATCGACTTATCTCAAAGCATCCTCTTCGGGGACAAGGAAAGCGACATGCTTGCCGCTAAATCGGCGGGCGTCCCTCGACGCATTCTGCTCGGCAAAGACGGGGTGCAGGAGCCTTTGCCAAGCACCTCCTGCACCGACGTCTCGCAATCGCTTGCAACAGCCGTCGAGTCACTCGGCCTCTAAAATCGAAACGGCAGAGCGCCCGAAAACGCTCTGCCGTTTTGTTGTGCCGAAAGCCGGTTCTTAGGACGGTTCGCCGCCCACCTGTCTCGCCGGTCGATTCTTGGCGCGTTCTTTGGCGCGCCGCACAAGAACCCAACCGATCGCCACCACCAGAAGGGCACCTACAACAGCTGCCGGGTAATGGTAGGCCGCCGCATTCGGGAAGTGCTGGACCACAAAACCGTCGGAAGTCACCATGCCGCCGCCGATCCAGCCCAACAGGCCGCCGCCGATCCACACGATCACGGGGAAGCGATCAAGAAGCTTGAGAACCATCTGGCTGCCGAACACAATGAAGGGCACGGAAACCAACAGACCGAAGACCACCAAGAGCGTCTGATGATCGTCGTGAGCTTGCTGCGCAGCGCCGGCAATGGCAATCACGTTGTCGAGACTCATAACGAAGTCGGCGACAATGATCGTCTTGATGGCTCCGAGCAGCTTCTGTGAACCTTCGATTTTTTCGCTCTCGTGCTCGTCTTCGGGCACAAGCAGCTTCACGCCGATCCAGATGAGAAGTGCGGCACCCACGACCTTAAGGAAGGGCAGATCCAGAAGCAGCACGGCAAACGTAATCAAAATCACGCGCAGCGCAATAGCGCCCGCCGTACCCCAAAACACGCCCTTGAGGCGCTGTTCGTGAGGCAAATTGCGGCAGGCAAGCGCAATCACAACCGCGTTGTCGCCGCCCAAAAGGATGTCGATCATGATGATCTGACCGACAGCGCCCCAATGAAGATTAACCAATAGATCCCACAGCCATTCCATGGTGGAAATTGCTCCCGTGTTGTAATTGATGAGCCAGCACACCGCAGACTCGACATCCACGGCATATTAAGCTTTTGATGTTATCGTTTCAAAATTAGCTCCGACTTTGCGCTCGGCGTGTCAAAGCACGGAGGCCAGCAGCGATCCGATTTCACCCGGATCGCGGGTTGTGCGAATTCCGCAATTGTTGAGCACCCGGATCTTTTCCTCGGCCGTACCCTGTCCGCCGTGAATGATCGCACCGGCGTGTCCCATGCGCTTGCCTGCCGGAGCCGTAACGCCGGCAATAAAGCCGACGACGGGCTTCGTCATGTTGTCGCGAGCCCATTGTGCGGCAATCTCTTCGTCGCTGCCGCCGATTTCGCCGATCATGACCACGGCATCCGTTTCCGGATCCTCGTTGAAAAGCTTAAGCACATCAATGTGCTTTAAGCCGTTGACGGGATCGCCGCCGATACCTACAGCCGTGGACTGTCCCAAACCGAGTTCCGTAAGCTGAGCAACCGCTTCGTAGGTGAGTGTTCCGGAGCGGCTTACTACGCCGATTCGGCCTTTTCGGCAGATGTGTCCCGGCATGATGCCGATCTTCATTTCCTCAGGCGTAATCAGCCCCGGACAGTTCGGTCCCAGCAGAAATGTTTTGCTTTTCAGAGCCCGCATGCGGTTTTTCACGCGCAGCATGTCCAAAACCGGAATTCCTTCGGTGATGCAGACCACCAGATCGAGTTCAGCTTCAACCGCCTCCAAAATAGCGGCAGCGGCCCCCGCCGGCGGCACATAAATTACGGACGCGCTGGCTCCCGTCGCTTCCTTGGCCTCACGAACAGTACCGAAAATCGGTATGCCGTCCATTTCGGTTCCGGCCTTGCGCGGGTTGACGCCCGCCACAAAATTTTCGGGGTTGGCATAGGCTCGACAAGCACGCGTATGAAACGCACCGGTCTTACCCGTCATACCCTGCGTGATCACGCGCGTGCTGCTGTTGACCAAAACGCTCATTTTGCACCTCCGTGAGCAGCCTGCACGGCCTTGTGGGCGGCTTCGGACATGGTTGCGGCCGTAATGATCTCAAGGCCGCTTTCGGCAAGAATCCGGCGGCCGATGTCTTCGTTGGTGCCGTTCATGCGTACCACCAGCGGAACGGAGAGTTTGACGCGACGACACGCTTCGACGATGCCTTCGGCAATCGTGTCGCATCGCATGATGCCGCCGAAGATGTTCACCAGGACCGTATTCACTTTGGGGTTGGAGAGCATGATTTCGAAGGCTGCCGTCACCTTGTCGACCGTAGCGCTGCCGCCCACGTCAAGGAAGTTGGCGGGCTCTCCGCCGTAAAGCTTGATAGCGTCCATCGTAGCCATCGCAAGCCCTGCGCCGTTGACCATGCAGGCGATATCTCCCTCGAGCGCTATGTAGCTGAGTGAACTGGCCTTGGCTTGCGTTTCGAGCGGATCCTCTTCGCTGTAGTCTCGCAGCTTTTCGAATTCAGGATGCCGAAAAAGCGCGTTGTCGTCGAACGTCATTTTTGCGTCGAGCGCAAGAAGCGAGCCGTCTTCAAGCACTGCAAACGGATTGACTTCCACAAGCGAGGCGTCGTTTTCAACGAAAAGCTTGTAGAGATTCAGGAAAAAAGCCGCCGCCTGCCGCAAGCTCGCTCCCGTAAAGCCAAGCGTCTTTGCCAACGCTTCGGCCGCCTCTTGAGTAAGCCCGATCGTCGGATCAATGTAAAGCTTCAGAAGCGCTTCAGGAGTTGTTTTGGCAACTTCTTCAATGTCCATGCCCCCGCAGGAGCTTGCCATCAGACAGATCGTCTGCGTAACTCGATCGACAAGAACAGCGGCGTAGAACTCGGCGGCAGGCCTTGCCGCCGCTTCAATGTAGAGACGCTCGACAAGCTTGCCCTTCGGCCCGGTTTGCGCCGTCACCAGAACGGTTCCGAGGAGTTCCTGTGCGGCCGAGCGCACTTCATCCAAAGAATGGGCAAGCTTGACGCCGCCCGCCTTGCCTCGCCCGCCTGCATGAATCTGTGCCTTGACAACCCATGCTTCGCCAGCAATTTTGCGGGCGGCCTGCACTGCCTCGTCGACAGAGAACGCCGGATGTCCGGCTGCCACAGGAATTCCCGCCGCCGCAAAAATTGCCTTGGCCTGATATTCGTGAATTTTCATTTTTTGTTTTTCCGGGACCGGCACAGGATCCGCCACGAGGCGAACCGAGCTCCCACTCTGCCGATCCCTCTCCCTAATAGTTTGTTGCTTAGCCGAAGATGCCGCCCAAAGCAACCACGAGCACGAACAGAGGCGAAATCACGCCGATCAGAATGCGCGCGGCCTTAAGCCACGATTCCGACACACTGTTTTGATAATTGAGCTGATCGCGCATCACGGGCCAAGCCACCCATGCAGCCGCAATCGAAATACCGAACGTCGAAAGCGGCATGCCGATGTTGCTTGTGAGGTAATCGAGAAGATCGAAAATATTCTTGCCTAAAATCTTGACGTCCGCCCATGCCCCGAAGGAAAGGTTGGCCACCAGGCCGACGACGGCCGCTCCCGCTACGGTGACAAGGATCGCCTTCTTGCGCGGGACATTGAATTCCTTGCCGAGCAAAGCCGTGCAGGCTTCAAGCATGGACACCGAGCTTGTAAGCGCAGCCACGACCAGACAGATGTAGAAGAACACGGCAAAGATCTGCCCCATCGGCATCTTGGCGAAGATCGCAGGCATCGTCACGAACGTAAGGCCCGGGCCGGCAGCCGGATCCAGTCCGAAGGCAAACACGGCCGGCATCACCATAAGGCCGCCCAAAAGCGACGACAGAATCGCAAGGAGGGCAACCCAGCCGACGCTGCCGGGAAGATTTGCTCTGTCGGACAAGTATGTGCCGTAAGTAATCATCGTGCCCGCGCCCAAAGACAGCGAAAAGAAGCAAAAACCCATCGCGTTGAAGAGCGCCTGGCCGCTGAAATCTTCCCAACGGGGCTTAAAAAGAAATTCAACGCCGGCCCAACCGCCCGGAAGCGTGACGCCGCGGATGATAAGCACGAGCATGAGAACAAAAAGTGCCGGCATCAGCACCTTGGCAAATCGCTCCACACCTTTATCGATACCGCGCAGCACTACGATCGCCGTAATGAACAAAAAGAGCAACAGCATCAGATAGGAGCTCACGCCGTCGGAGACGAAGTTACCGAAATAAGCGCCCAACTGCTCGGGCGCAATCTTGAGTCCCGCGCCCGTTGCCGCATCGGCCGTGTATTTCAGGCACCAACCGCCGACGATCGAATAGAAGGACAGGATCAGAAAGACTGTGAACACGCCGATGCCGCCGAAAATGCCCCAAGGCTTTCCGCAGACGGCGTTCAGACTACCGACAGGGCCTTTGCGCCCCGCACGCCCCATCGCAAATTCGGCAAGCAGCAGCGCCATGCCGACCGTGACGGTAAAGAAGATGTAGGGAAGCATGAATACGGCGCCGCCGTTGGTGCCGGCCATGTAGGGGAACTTCCAAATGGCGCCGAGACCGACAGCTGAGCCGGCCGAAGCCAAAATAAACCCCAAACGTGAACCGAAACTTGCCTGCTGCTGGGTACTGTCCGACATAGATAGATGAACGTTTTTGTTTTGATTTAGAAATAAACCCGACGTCCGAAGGCAAAACTGTTGCCGCAATGAACCGACATGTGCGCTCAGTCGTCATTCCCTTGGTTTGATCGAATCACCGATCCTCGTCTTCTTGAGCTTCTTTGCGAGCCTTATCGAAGATTCGTTCAATCATATCAAAGCCAAACCCCCGAGCAGTCAGAAACCGAGCTTGTCTTGCTCGTTCTTTAAAGTCTTCCGGCGGATTTTTGTAACGACGGCGCCACACTTCCCATGCGCGGTCGAATTCGTCTCCCGCCTCTTCGAGCGCCTCACGAATCGTTTCGGCATCTACGCCCTGCATGGATAGCTCATAGGCAAGCCTTCGATCGCCGTAGCGTGTCGAGCGAAGCCGCACGCGGCTTTTGGCATAGCGGGCGTCGCTCAAATACTGCTTGTCTTCAAGCTCGTCGAGTACGGCATCCACATCGGCCGCCGTCTGATTTTGCTCAAGCTTGCCGATCAATTTGCCGCGCAGTTCCCGTCGGGAATAATCGCGGCGGGACAATGCGTCAATGCCCCGCGCCATCAGGCTGCGGGGCTGCGTTGCTTTACCGGAATTTTTATTGTCCGTTGCCATTACGAGACAAAACAGCGCTTATTCGTAGAAGTCTTCAGGCTCAAGCAGATCTTCGTCGGGAGACACATCCCGCACCGGAGCCTTTTCCTTTTTGGCCGGCTTGGGTGCCTCGGGCTTGGGTGCCGCCTCTCCCGGAGTAAGCGTGGTCGGGCGCCCCTTCATGCCGCGCAGCTCACGGATTTTGTTTTCGATTTCAAGCGCCGTTTCCGGATTTTCCATCAGCCATTCGCGCGCCTTGTCCTTGCCTTGACCGATACGCGTGCCGTTGTAGCTGTACCAGGCGCCCGATTTGCCGATGACATCAAGTTCGGCTCCCATATCGAGCAGCTCGCCCTCACGAGAAATACCTTCGCCGTAAAGAATGTCGAAGACGGCCTTCTTGAAAGGCGGCGCCACCTTGTTCTTCACAACCTTCACAACCGTTTCGGCGCCGTAAATCTCTTCACCCTTCTTGAGGCTTCCCTTGCGACGAATATCGATGCGAACCGTGCTGTAGAACTTAAGTGCATTGCCGCCCGTCGTCGTTTCGGGACTGCCGTAGGACACGCCGATCTTCATGCGAATCTGGTTGATGAAGATCACCAGCGTCTTGGTCTTCTTAATCGAGCCGGTGAGCTTGCGCAGCGCCTGACTCATCAGACGGGCCTGCAGACCGGGAAGCGCCTCGCCCATGTCGCCTTCGATTTCACTGCGCGGAGTCAGCGCCGCCACCGAGTCGATGACGACGAGGTCGACAGAGCCGGAACGCACCAGAGCGTCCGTAATTTCCAACGCCTGCTCGCCGGTGTCGGGCTGAGAAAGCAGCAGATCGTCAAGATTGACGCCGAGGTGCTGGGCGTACGACACATCCAGCGCATGTTCGGCGTCGATGAAAGCGCATGTGCCGCCGAGCTTCTGCATTTCCGCAATAACGTGCAGCGTCAGCGTCGTCTTGCCCGAGCTTTCCGGGCCGAAGATTTCGACGATGCGCCCGCGAGGCAGACCGCCCACGCCGAGCGCCAGATCCAAACCGAGAGAGCCGGTGCTCACCACCTCAACGTCTTCGGTCTGCGTGCCCTCGCTCATGCGCATGATCGAGCCCTTGCCGAATTCCTTTTCAATGTAGGCAAGCGCCGCCGCCAGAGCCTTTTTTCTTTCCTCGGCATTGTTTACGCGTTCGACACGGGTATCCGCATTGGAATTTTTTTTCTTGTCGGCCATTTGCAATCCTTTCTCGAGAAACATTTCGATAGATTTTTACTATCGAATAACTTCTTCTACAAATCATTCAAATTCTGCGGATCAATGTTTGATGATTTTTTTGCAGCAATGATCCGCAAACCCAATAACGAAGCAATCAACACAAAACGTTTCCCGCATCGTCAAGGTGCATGATGCACGATTTTTTTATGAAATGCGAGCTTTTTTCAGGTCAATTTTGTTAGGGTTTACCCAGACAAATGACACAAGATCAATGTTTTAAATCATTGCATTTTCTATGATCCAGTTCACCGGCAAAATTTTTTTCTCAAACTTCTTGACAAGACGTTTTGTCTCCTTCATAATGCGGATCTCGGTTGATCGTCGTTCCTCTGAGAACTAGGGCAGACCGCCTGAAAACGGGGGTCGTTAGCTCAGTCGGTAGAGCAGCGGACTTTTAATCCGTTGGTCGTGAGTTCGAATCTCGCACGACCCACCACAACGATAACCGTATGGGAGCGTAGCTCAGTTGGTAGAGCAGCGGACTCTTAATCCGTCGGTCCAGAGTTCGAGTCTCTGCGCTCCCACCATATTCCAACCCGCAGCACTTTAAAGGTGCTGCGGGTTATTCATTTTCGGCAGGCTACAATTGCCCCGTCTGATTTCCGACGGTTATCCCATCCCATGCGCCTGTTCTCCGCATTATCTCTTTGTCTGTTTCCGTTGATCGGCAGCGCGCATGCCGAAGGCGTCCCGCAAAACTGTCTGAACGAATTTGCCTCCGTAATTGCGCCTGATGCGCCCTTATCGGCCGACTTTGAAATGCAAAAGCGTCTACCTGGCTTCACTCACCCGCTCAGAGCCAAAGGACGAGTGTTTTCAGACCCCGCGCGCGGCCTCATTTGGGAAACCGTTTTTCCTCTGCAAGAAGTGCGCGTGTTCGGCAAAACCCGCTATGCCTCAACCAATGAAGCCGGCGAACTCACCGTACGCGAGCACAAGGCTGCCGGACAAATCGGAGAGCTTTTCACTCAGTCACGCGAAAATCTACTCAAAACGCTCAATCGAAGCTTTTTTGTTTCCTGCAAAAAGTCGGGAAATCAATATTCGGTGACTCTTGCACCCAAAAACGGTACGCTCGCCAACCTTCTTACCGAGGTCGCACTTGCAGCGCAAAACGGAAAAATCACTCGCACTGCCATCACGCAAAGCGACGGCACCATCACGCGCATTGAGTTTTCCAACGCAAAAATGCCCGCAGCGGACGACGATCGCACCAATCGACTTTTGGACTCGGTGAGGTAATCAGTGGGCAGAATCGGGATCTGGCTGTGGGCCGTCATCTTTGCCGCCGTAGTTGCTCTAGGCTGCTTTCGTTTTTCTCCGTCGACCGTGCACACCGACATTCGAGCGTTGCTGCCGACTTCCGAAAAATTGGCTTCGGCCGAAAAAATTCTGGCCCACAGCACGGAGGCCTCACGCGATGTCTGGGTGTTGGTCGGCTCCGTCAACCTTGATAAAGCATCTCAGTCGGTCCAACGCCTAACGCAATCGCTTGCGCGTTCCAACTTCACCGTTCAGACGCCGGCTCAGGCATTCGACATCAAAGCTCTTACCCGAAGCCTCTCCCCCTACCGCCAGGGTTTTCTGACAACCGAGGATGCAGCATTTCTGACTCAGCCCTCCGACGCCGCATTGCTACGCCGCTCGCTCTCGCTTCTATACCGACCGCTTGCCGCATCGTTTCTACCGTTTCAAGACGATCCTCTGGGAACATTCGAACATGCGTTGGTTCAGAGCGCGCTCCACACGCCTCTTCAATTCACCGGGCCGTGTGTGAGCCTTCGTGAGGCAATCGACGGCATTCACTACTGTGTCGTTTCCGTAAGAACAAACGAATCCATGTCCGCCACCGGCGCCATGCCCCTCACGCAAGCGCTGCAAAAAGCAAAGAGCGAGATTTTTGCTGCTGATCCCGATGCCCGTATGCACTGTGCCGGCATTGCTCTTATAAGCGAAGAAGCCGCCGCCGTCGCCTCGACGGAAGCCACATTCATCGGCACCGTCTCCGCACTTGGAATTTTGGCTTTGGTGATCGTTTTCTTTCGCCGCTTTTCGCCGATTCCTGTCACGCTTTCCATTCTTGCCGCCAGTCTCGTCTTTGCTTGCGCTACGGTGTTTGCCATTTTCGGCGAAGTGCACATCCTGACGCTCGTTTTCGGTGCCACGCTCCTAGGCATCTGCGTCGACTACGTCTTTCACATGTTGTGCGCGGTTGCTGCCGGGCTCTCGGGGCTGCAAGCCCGAGCCAAACTTTTCAAACCCTTGACGCTGTCTCTTGTCACCACCGGCATCGGCTACGCCGTTATGGTCCTTTCCCCCATGCCGGGACTTCGCCAAATGGCCGTTTTCTGCATTTCGGGACTTCTTTCAGCCTATGCCTGCGTCATGACCCTCGCCCCGCTTCTCAATCCGGCGAAACCCTCGCATACAGCGCGAGCCTTTGCATCCGCCTTTTCTCGTCTTCCCCGCCTCAAGGGAAAAGCAAAAGTCCTTTTCGTCCTTACTCTGCTTGCCGTTTCCGCCATCGGCTCCCTGCAGCTTAAGACGCACAACGAACTGGAGCTTTTAAACCGCATACCGCAATCGCTTGTCGAGGAAATGCAGTTCGTCGGAAAAGCCGTTTCACCCGTAAGCTCCGGTCAGCTCTTCGTCATTGAAGCCGAAAGCACGGAAAAAGTGTTACGCAGCGCCGAATCGCTTCAAAAGCGTCTCGCCGAACTTGCAGCGCGAGGCGTGATCGGCAACGCCCCTAACCCGACTGCCCTGCTTCCCTCCGCACAAACACAAGAAAAGGCTCGCGTCACACTCGCCGCGGCTCAGACCCGCGCCCGAAAATTGGCGGAGCAAACCCTAGGGCAACCTCTGCCCGAAACGTCCGAGATCAGTTCCGAGCCGCTCACGCTTGCCGAATTTAAGCGCTTCGCTCCGCACGTCCTGACGCAATTCTGGCTCAGTGAAAAAACTTTGTTGGTACCGCTTTCAGGTGTCACACCGCAAGCACTCCCCTTGCTTCTGGCCGCCGCACAAGACATTGATGGCGTTCGCTTCGTCAACACAACCGCCGAAGTGGCGGAAAGTCTGGCGCACTATCGCAATGGTGTCTTCTATGCACTTTTGGGCGCTTTAGCGGTCATCGGACTCATTCTGGCCACGAGTTTGAAAAAACGCTTCCTTGACTTTTGGCTTCCGACACTGCTCTCGATCGTCCTTACGCTCGGCATCTGCGGCTTTGCAGGACTTCCCTTCTCGCTTTTTACGGTGCTTCCTCTCGTTTTGGTCGTCGGCCTCGGCGTTGACTACGCGATCGTGCTTTACAGCGAATCGGATGCCGTTGCAGCCTGCAATTCCGTCTTTCTGGCTGCCGCAAGCACTCTGCTTGCCTTCGGACTGCTGGCATTCTCCTCTACGCCTGCCCTTCATACCTTCGGGCTTACGCTTTTGATTGCCATGGCCTCGGTGCTCGTCAACACCGTACTGCTGCGGCCGAAGGCATAAAAAAGCCCCGAGTTTTCGGCTCGAGGCATGAAACCCGAATTGCGCCTTAGGCGCCTTCCTTGGCTTCGTCGTTTTGATTGTCTTCGTCTTCTTCTAGCTTCCTGCCGAACAGACGCACGCAGATAATGCCGGCCTCATAAAGAACCACCAGCGGCAACGCCAGCAGCAACTGCGAAAGCACATCGGGCGGCGTGAAGATGGCCGCAATCACGAAAGCGCCCACGATCACGTAGGGACGCACATGCACAAGTTTCTTGACATCGGCAAGCCCGACGCGGTTGAGCACCATCACGAGAATCGGCACTTCGAACGTGATGCCGAAGGCAAAGAACATTCGCAGCACAAAACTGAAGTAGCTGTCGATGTCCGGAGCAAAGTTCACGGATTCGGGAGAAAACCCGGCAATGAACTTAAAGACCATGCCGAACACGACGAAGTAGCAGTAGGCCATTCCCACGCCGAACATCGTCACGCCCGAAACGATCACGGGCAGCACCAAACGCTTCTCGCTGCGATAGAGTGCCGGCGCGATATAGGCCCACATCTGGTAGAGCACGAACGGCAGAGCGATCACGAAGGCCACGAAGAGCGTCACTTTAAGCGGCACCATGAAAGGCGCCACAACGCCCGTAGCAAGCAGTTTGACACCCTGCGGCAACGCAACCATTAGCGGCTGCGACAGGAAGTCGAAGATCTGCTTCATGAAAGGCGACAAGCAAGCGAAGATGATGAGCACGGCAAGCGCCGCACGCACCGTACGGTTGCGCAGCTCAATCAGGTGCGAGACCAAAGGCTGCTCGTTGGCAGGGTCTTCGGGCCCTTCGAGGCGTTGAGGTTCCTGAGCCATCTTTTATGAGTATCCGTCAGCGGTAGATGCGCACACGATTGGAGCGAGCGCGCATGGCATAGCGTCTGTTGTTGCCTCCGAGCTGGGGTGATCTGTCTCCCAACTCAGCCTTCAGACGTTCAATCTGTTCTGCAAGATCGTCGATGGAAGGACCGGACTTATAGCGCTTCTCAAAGACCTTGCTGTCGTCTTCTTCCGTGTAGCTGTTCTGATTGCCGTACCAACCGTAGAAATCATCGACGGCGCTGACCGATTCGGAGCCGGCCTGCGCCGCGTCCGTATCACCGATGATATCGGCAGCGTCGCTTGTGCTTTCACCGAACCCTTCTTTGGCAGTCTTCTCAAAGCTTGCGGAAAGTTCGTCGCCCACGGTATTGACCGACGTTTCCAGATCCTTGATTTCGCCGCTGATCTGATCAACCTGCCCCTTGACAGTTTTATTGAGATCATCGGCAACGCTCTTAGCCTCTTCCTGAATTTTCTTCAGTTCGGAAAGCTCGGCTTCGCGCTCGATGTCGCTTTTGACCTGCTGCACGAGACGCTGAGCTTTGCCAAGCCATTCGCCGGCAGTGCGGGCGACGGTCGGCAGGCGCTCGGGTCCGAGCACGACAAGCGCGACGGCACCGATGACAATCAACTCGGAAAAACCGAAATCAAACATTGCGTTGCTTCCGAAAAAGGGTCGTTGGCACCCAAGGCACCGACGGACGCAGGCTTAAGACAGACAGCTGAAAACGCCGGAACCGGTTCCCCGGCCCGCGCGTTCATCTCAATCCGAAATCGACAAAAGGCGCCGACGAGTACGCCGGCGCCAACCAACCGATTAGGCTTCTTTCTTTTCCGTAGCCTTCACGTCGACCGTTTCAGCGGTCTTTTCAGCCGCAACCTGCTTAGGCGCTTCGGCCGAAGCCTTGGGATCGGCGTCGCCTTCCTTCATGCCTTCCTTAAAGCCCTTGATGGCGCCGCCGAGGTCCTTGCCCATGTTCTTGAGCTTGCCGGTACCGAAAACCAGCACAACGATGACCAAAACGATGAGCCAGTGCCAGATCGAAAGGGAACCCATTTTGAATAACTCCTAGTGGTTGTAGGTCTGTGTTTTGTTTGTGTTCGCGAATTTTGCCCGAAAGAAGCAATTACTTCCACGGTTGCGGTCCGCCCAGCACATGAATGTGCAGATGCGGCACCTCCTGTCCGCCGTCGCGACCGGTGTTGATCACCGTTCTAAAGCCGCCGTCGCAGCCCATCTTCTTAGCCAAAACAGGAACGAGGTTGATCATTTTACCCAGAAGTTCGGCATCTTCGCTGCCGGCCTCGGCAAGAGAAACAATGTGCTTTTTCGGAATGATCAAAAAATGCACCGGCGCCTTCGGGTTGATGTCGTTGAAGGCCACGACATCGTCGTCTTCATAGATCAACGGCGTAGCGATTTCGCGGTGCGCGATTTTGCAGAAAATACAATCCATTTTTAATCCTCCTGCTTCGTCGTCATCGTTCGACGGCGTTTTTCCTCAAGTCCTCCGAGCCCTTCGCGGCGCTCCAGCTCGGCCAGAACATGTTCGGGACGAAGTCCGTATTGAGAGAGCATGACCAACGAGTGAAACCATAGATCCGCTGTCTCGTAGATGATGTCCTTTTTACTTTCATCCTTGGCGGCCATCACGCACTCGACGGCCTCCTCTCCGATCTTTTTGAGAACACCGTCCGGAGCTTTCGCAAACAGCTTCGCCACGTAGCTTTTTTCCGGATCGCCTCCTTTGCGCGAATCAATTACATCGGCCACGACAGACAAAACATCGGACACGTCGTGATCGGGAAGCTGCAAGCAAACTTGCTCGTGGTCGGCCATTTCAATCCTCTCCGAAAACGTTGGAGCAAAATCGGCGCGGCAGAAAAACAAAAAGGCCGCAAACCCGTATTATCGCAGGGATTGCAGCCTTTTGTTCCGAATCGTCTCACTTTGAAACGCTTCGGCAGTATTTGGTGGCGCATCACGGACTCGAACCGCGGACACAAGGATTATGATTCCTCTGCTC
>OOAH01000796.1_pt1 | contig 34059 bp, 28 predicted proteins | sample 1671801 | NCBI WGS metagenome assembly OOAH01 (sample SAMN06348194, study PRJEB24527) | human gut metagenome | biome: human gut; feature: ankylosing spondylitis patient; material: feces | host: Homo sapiens | place: China | collected 2015-10 | reverse complement strand
AGCTGTACTATGACCGCACGCCGGAGTTCCACTCCGACGGCAACCAGCGCCGCGACTACATTTATGTGGACGACCTCATCGCCTTGGCCCTGCGCGTGGTCGAGCGCCCGCAGCCCGGCTTTGATGCGGTGAACGTTTCCAGCAACCAGAGCTACTCGGTGCGGGAACTGTACGCCATCGCCAACAAGATCATGGGCAAAAACATCGAGGCCAAGTACTGCCCCAGCAGCCATTACTGGGCCAAGTACCCCGAACTGTACGGCGGCGCCTACGGCATCAAACCGGAGATCCTGGACCACGAGGTCAACAAGTTCAGCCTGTGTGACAACGCCCACGCCCGGGAGGCTTACGGCTGGGTGCCCCGGGTGGATATTGAAACAGGCCTTTCCCGCGTGGTGGAAGCCGAATGTAAAATGCTGGCCGCACTTTAATAGCGAATGGCGGCTGCCGTTCCGCGCCGCTCCGTGCAATTTGGCAAAAATCCGCAAAACAAAAGGAGTCCAAACTATGCCTAAACTCCACCTCATCCTCCCCATGGCAGGCCGGGGCAGCCGGTTCTTCGAGAACGGCTTCGTCTGCCCCAAGCCGCTGATCGAAATTGCCGGTAAGCCCTTCTTCTATTGGGCCGCCCGCAGCATCGAGAAGTACGTCGACTGCGCCGACCTCACCTTTGTGGTGCTGGAAGAGCACATCCGCGACTTCGCCATCGACGCCAAAATCAAGGCATACTGGCCCGACGCCCGTATTATTGCGCTGCCTGCCGTTACCGAGGGCGCAGCCATCACCGCCCTGCGCGGGGCCGAGGGTCTGCCCGATGGTGAGCCGCTGCTCTTCAACGACTGCGACCACCTTTTCCTCTGCCGCAGCTTCAACGACTTCTGCAACAAGGGCGATTTTGCCCACGGCCCGGACGGTGCGCTGCTCACTTTCACAAGCGACTCGCCCGCCTACAGCTACCTGCAGTACGGCCCGGACGGCAATGTCTGCCATACGGTGGAAAAGCAGGTGGTCAGCCACGACGCCATCTGCGGCGCATACTACTTCAAGGACAAGCAGACCTACGCCGACGCCTGCGCCGCCTACCTGAAAAACTGCGAATACAAGGAGTTTTTCGTCTCCGGCATCTACAACGTGCTGGCTGACCGCGGCGCGAAAGTGGCAGGCTTCGCCACCGACCTGCACCTGCCCTTCGGCACCCCGGCCGAGTACCGTGCCGCCGAGGCCCCGGAAAACAAATCCGCTTTTGAGGAACTGTTGTAAATGACTTTTTACCTCGTATTATCGCTATTTCTTGTGCTGGTGGGGCATGCGTTCCGCCTGCTGCGGTGGGAGCAGTTCATCCGAATTTACGAGCGCCCGCTGCGGGGCCAGATGCTGCGGGGCATGGCTGGCGGCTATGCCCTCAACTTTGTGCTGCCCTTCCACCTGGGCGATGTGTTCCGCGCGGTGTTCACCGGCCGCCGCATGAAAAGCGGCATCGGCTTCGCGCTGGCTACCGTCATCATGGACCGCTTCCTGGATGTCTGGTTCGTGGCGCTGGGCTTCGGCGCATTTTGGGCGCTGGGGCAGGGCGGTGCGGCCGTGCTGGGCGCGGCGCAGTATTACCTGGTGTTCTCGCTGGTGCTGGCGCTGGGCCTTGTGCTGGTGGTGGCCCTACGGGACCTGCTCAAAAAAGGTTGCCTTGCCTTCTGCGGGCTGTTCAATGATACGCTGAAATTGGACGGCATGATGTTCTTTTGGAGCCTCATCAACACCTTCAAGGACCTGGGCCGCATCAAGATTGGACGTCTTGTCGTTAATACGGTGCTCATGTGGGCGGCCTACCTCGGCTCCTACACGGCGCTGGCAGCGGCCCTCACCGCGGCCGGTCAGCCCATGGCGCTGGTGGATGTGTTCGACCTGCTTTTTGGCCGCAACGCCGCCGACCTCAGCGCTTTGCTGCCCGGCGGGGCAATGGGCGCGGCTGTCCCCGCCGCCCGCATCCTGCTGCTGTGCTGGTTTGCACTGCCGCTGCTGGCCATGTGGCTGGTCACGCTGCTGCCGGAAAAAGTGCGCGGTGCTGTCAATCAGGCCACCCAGGCCGCCCCGGCAGGGGAGAGCTACCTCAACCTGCTGCCCCAGGCCGACCCGCAGGACCGTGCGGCGTTTTTAAGCCAGTATTTCGGCCTGCAAAACAAAGAGTGGGTCAAGGGCTTCCTAAAAATGAACCAGGGCATCACCATTTTGCAGGACTATTCCGCCGGTTCCAACGCCACCACCATGCTCTGCATGGACGCAGAAAAGACGTTCTACCGTAAATATGCCTTTGGTGCGGACGGCGACAAGCTGGCCGAACAGCTGGCCTGGCTGCGCGCCCAGCAAGACCGCCTGCCCCTGTGCGACATCCTGCAAAGCAGCACCGAGGACGGCTGCTGCTGGTACGACATGGTCTACGACCCGCAGGCTGTCGGCCTGTTCCGCTACCTGCACTCCAACCCTGTGGAGAAAAGCACCGCCATCCTGCGGGAGGTGCTGGACACGCTGGAAGAAAAGCTCTACCGTCCCACCGCCCGTCCGGCGGATATGGAAAAAATCGAGCAGTACATCGATAAAAAAGTGGACGCCAACCTGCAAAAACTGCGGGATGCCCGCTCCCTGCGGGAGCTGATGGCTGCCGACACCATCTGGGTCAACGGCGTCGAGTACAAAAACCTGCACCAGCTGGCCTGGCTTTTCGACCGCGAACGGTTGAAAACTTTGTTCGCTGCTGACCCCGTGGGCACCATCCACGGCGACCTGACCATTGAAAACATCATCTGCCGCCTGAACCCGGGCGCGAACGGCGGCTGGTATCTCATCGACCCCAACACCGGCAATCTGCACGAAAGTCCCTTCCTGGATTACGGCAAGCTGCTGCAAAGCCTGCACGGCAGCTACGAGTTCATGATGAAGACCCCGCGGGTCACCGTGCAGGGCAGCCGCATCGACTTCGCGCTGACCCGCTCGGCCGCCTATGATGCGCTGTATCGTGCGTTAATGGCCGACCTGCAGAGCCGTTACCCCGCCGCCCAGGTGGAAAGCATCCTCATGCACGAGGTCATCCACTGGCTGCGGCTGATGCCCTACAAACTGGCCAAAGACCGCAAGCGCGCGCCGATGTTCTACGCCGGGCTGGTCATGGTGGCCAACGATGTTGCCAACTTTGCAAAAGGAGAGAACGTATGCTGATCTGCGTCGACCTGGACGGCACGCTGCTGGACACCATCCCCGCCAACGCCGCGTCCTACCGCGCTGCGCTGGAGGAGCAGGGCTTTACCGTCACCGATGAATACTACGCCCAATACTGCAACGGCGGCTATTATAAGCAGTTTTTACGCCCGCTGATGGGCGGCGACCCCGCCCCCGAAGCCGTGGAGCGGGTGCACGACCGCAAAAAGGAGCTGTACAGCAGCTGCCTGCCCATGGTGCGTCCCAACACCAGCTTACTGGCGATTTTGCAGGCGATGAAAGCCGCCGGCCACGACCTGGCCTGTGTGACTACCGGCAGCCGCAAAAACGCCACCGAGGTGCTGGAGTATTTCCACTGCGCAGATTGGTTCGGCGTCTTTATCACCGGCGAGGATGTTGTCCGCAGCAAGCCCGACCCCGAGGGCTACCTGAAAGCCATGGCGCATTTCGGCGTTACCCCGGCGGAAACGATGATCTTCGAGGATTCCGGCCCCGGCCTGGAAGCCGCCCGTGCCAGCGGCGCGACCGTATATAAGGTGGAAGCCTTTTAAAGAAATAGTTGATATTTTTTAAACAGGGCGTATTCTGTTGATTTTCTTTTGGTAATGCCTTACAATATAAAATGACAGAAAATGGGGAGTTTTGCATAAATCCCCGATAAAAACAGGAGGCAACCCATGGAACATGCCAACCCGATCCTGCTTGGCAATAATAGTCCGCAGAAATTTATTACCATTGGCGAAGTCATGCTGCGCCTGACCCCGCCGAATTATGAAAAGATCCGTATGGCATCCAGCTTCGAGGCCAGCTACGGCGGCAGCGAGGCCAACATTGCCCTGGCCCTGGCCAACCTGGGCGTGGACTCCACCTTCTTCAGCGTGGTGCCCAACAACTCCCTGGGTAAAAGCGCCATCCGCTGGCTGCGCTGCAACGACGTGCACTGTACGCCGATGATCCTCTCCACCAAGGAGGAGACCCCCAGCTGCCGCCTGGGCACCTATTACCTCGAGACCGGCTACGGCATCCGCCCCAGCAAGGTCATCTATGACCGCATGCACAGCGCCCTGACCGAGTACGACCTGACCAAGGTCAATCTGCAGGAGCTATTTGAGGGCTTTGACTGGCTGCACCTGTCCGGCATCACCCCGGCGCTGAACAAGAACTGCGCCGATTTCATCCTGCGCTGCCTGCGCGAGGCCAAGGAGATGGGCCTGACCGTCAGCTTCGACGGCAACTTCCGCTCCAGCCTGTGGACCTGGGAGGAAGCCCGCGACTACTGCACCCAGTGCCTGCCCTACGTGGACGTGCTGTTCGGCATCGAGCCGTATCACCTGTGGAAAGACGAGGAAAACCACGCCAAGGGCGACTGGAAGGACGGCGTGCCCCTGCAGCCCAGCTACGAGCAGCAGGACGAGATTTTCCAGCATTTCATCGACCGTTACCCCAACATGAAGTGCATTGCCCGCCACGTGCGGTACGTACATTCCGGCAGCGAGAACAGCCTGAAAGCCTTCATGTGGTATGAGGGTCACACCTTCGAGTCCAAGCTCTACACCTTCAACATCCTGGACCGCGTCGGCGGCGGCGATGCCTTTGCCAGCGGCCTGATCTACGCTATGATGCACGACTACAAACCCATGGACATGGTGAACTTTGCGGTCGCTTCCAGCGCCATCAAGCACACCATCCACGGCGATGCCAACATCACCGACGATGTAGAGAGCATCCGTAATTTGATGAATATGAATTACGATATTAAGCGTTGATTTTGTTTTAGGCAATACCGCATAATTCTAAGTGCCGATGCGGCGAGCGAGAAGTACAAGCTGCTAAGCAAAAAGCGCAGATAATACTTTGTGTATTATCGAGCATTTTTGCAACGCAGATTGTGCTTCGCAGCCGCAGCAGCGGTGCTTAAGCTGTAAAGCGGGAATTGTGCGGTGTTGCCTTAGTAAATAGTGCGCCACCCCGGCCCTGCCTACCCTGCGGCAGGGCCTTTTATAATAGGATACTGCCGTTAAAACAAGGGAACATCCATACAATACCCCGCCCACCTAAACCGAGCCTAAAAAACCACTGCATCTGCCCAAATTTATTGACAAACCGCCCCGTTTGTGGTTGAATACTAGTATCACACGAAACACACAACGGACACCGCCCCAGCGCGAATCTTCGTGCGCGGGCGGTGCTTTGTTTTGATAGGAGATATGTAACGATGGCAGAAGAAAAACGTAAACGCATCCTTTCGGGCATCCAGCCCACCGGCACGCCCACCCTGGGCAACTATATCGGCGCGGTGCGCAACTGGGCCCTGCTGCAGTCGGACTACGACTGCCTGTATATGGTCGCTGACCTCCACTCGCTGACCGTCCGCCAGAACCCCGCTGAGCTGCGCCGCCGCACCCGCGAGCTGGCCGCCCTGCTGCTGGCCGTCGGCATCGATCCCAAGGAGCATGTCCTCTTCGTCCAGAGCCACGTGCCTGCCCACACCCAGCTGTCCTGGGTGCTGGCCTGCAACACCCAGTTCGGTGAGCTGTCCCGCATGACCCAGTTCAAGGACAAGAGCGCCAAACACCCCGATAACGTCAACGGCGGCCTGTTCACCTACCCCGTCCTGATGGCAGCCGACATTCTGATCTATAACGCCGACCTCGTCCCCGTGGGCCAGGACCAGACCCAGCATCTGGAGATCGCCCGCGACATCGCCGGCCGCTTCAACGGCATCTACGGCGATACCTTCATCCTGCCCGAGGGCTACGTCCCGGCCTCCGGCGCCAAGATCATGTCCCTGGCCGAGCCAGCCAAGAAGATGAGCAAGTCCGACACCAACGTCAACGCCTTCATCCTGATGACTGACGACAAGGATGCCATCGTGCGCAAATGCAAGCGCGCCGTCACCGATTCCGACGGCTGCGTCCGCTTCGACCGCGAAAATAAGTCCGGCGTTTCCAACCTCATGACCATCTACGGCACCTTCACCGGCAAGAGCATGGACGAGATCACCGCCGAGTTTGAGGGCAAGGGCTACGGCGACTTCAAGATGGCTGTCGCTGAGGTCACCGCCGACGCGCTGGCCCCCGTCCAGGCCGAGTACGGCAAGATTCTTGCCGATAAAGCGTATGTTGATGAGGTGCTCAAGTCCGGTGCCGAGCGTGCCTCCCGCCTGGCAAACCGCACCGTCAACAAAGTCTACCGCAAGGTGGGCCTGCTGCAGCTGGATAAATAAGCTGAAACTGCCTCGTATCCGGCAAAATGCACTTGACAAAACGGCGCTGAACCGTTTATAATATTACAGTTAGTGCGGCTCGTATTGGGCCGCACAACTTTTACTATTTACACGTTAGGAGAAACTACCATGGCGAAAGAAGTCGTTGTTACCCGTGAGGGCTATGATAAACTGGTCCATGACCTGGACGAACTGCGCACCGTTAAACGTAAAGAGGTTGCTGATAAGATCAAGGTTGCACGTGGCTACGGCGACTTGAGCGAGAACGCCGAGTACGACGCCGCTAAGGAAGAGCAGGCCGTTGTCGAGGCCCGCATCGCTGACCTGGAGGCTACCCTGAAAGTTGCCCGCGTCATCGACGACAGCGAGCTGTCCGGCGATACCGTTTCCATCGGTATGAATGTCACCATCCAGGAGGAGGGCGAGGAGCCGGAATCCTACGACATCACCGGTTCCACCGAGGCTGACATGAACCTGAACCGCATCAGCGACGAGAGCCCCGTCGGCGCCGCCCTGATCGGCCATAAGCCCGGCGACGAAGTCGACGTCACCCTGCCCAACGGCAGCATCGTCACCTACAAGCTGCTGACCGTCACCCGCTCCAAGTAAGCGGAAACCGCCGCATATTCATGATTTAAAAACACGAAAGGACGATCTCACATGGAGCAGAATAAGCCCCAGACCGAACAGGACATCAGCCAGCAGGCAGCCGTTCGCCGCCAGAAGCTGGCCGACCTGCGCGCCGCCGGCAGCGACCCCTTTGTCATCACCAAATATCCGCAGGATTCTTACTCCGCTGATTTGAAAGCCGAGTTTGCCGACCTGCCCGCCGAAGCCGAGACCGGCAAGATCGTCTCGCTGGCTGGCCGTATGATGTCCAAACGCATCATGGGAAAGGCCAGCTTTGCCCACCTGCGCGACCAGAAGGGCGATATCCAGATTTTCGTCAAGCGTGACCTGCTGGGCGATGAGCCTTACGCCGCCTTCAAAAAGCTGGACATCGGCGACATCATCGGTGTCAAGGGCGAAGTGTTCCGCACCAAAATGGGCGAGATCTCCGTCCGCATCTCCGAGCTGACGCTGCTCTCCAAGAGCCTGCTGCCCCTGCCCGAGAAGTTCCACGGCCTGACCGACCGCGAGGCCCGCTATCGTCAGCGCTATGTTGACCTCATCGTCAACCCCGAGGTCAAAGACACCTTCGTAAAGCGCAGCCAGATCTTGAAGGAGATCCGCGCTTACCTGGACGAGAAGGGCTTCCTGGAGGTCGACACCCCCATCCTGACCCCCTTTGAGATCGGCGCCTCCGCCCGCCCGTTCTATACCCACCACAACACGCTGGATATGGACATGGTGCTGCGCATCGAGACCGAGCTGTATCTGAAGCGCCTGATCGTCGGCGGTATGGACCGCGTGTACGAGGTCGGCCGTATCTTCCGCAACGAGGGCATGGACCCCAAGCATAACCCTGAGTTCACCACCATCGAGCTGTACCAGGCTTTCACCGATTTCCACGGCATGATGGATCTGGTCGAGGAGATGTACAAGCGCCTGGCCCTCAAGGTCTGTGGCAGCCTGGAAATCACCTACCAGGGCAAGCAAATCGACATGGGCCACTGGGAGCGTCTGACCATGATCGAGGCCGTCAAGAAGTATTCCGGCGTTGACTTCAACGATTGGAAGACCGACGAGGATGCCATCGCTGCTGCCAAGGAGCACCACGTCGAGCTGCCCGAGGTCCCCACCAAGGGTGCCATCCTGGCCGAGTTCTTCGACGCTTTTGTCGAGGATAAGCTCATCCAGCCCACCTTCATCTATGATTACCCCGTCGAGATCAGCCCGCTGGCCAAGCGCAAGCCCGATGATCCGGCTTTCACCGAGCGCTTCGAGTATTTCATCGACTGCACCGAGTACGGCAATGCCTTCAGCGAGCTGAACGACCCCATCGATCAGAAGGCCCGCTTTGAGCGCCAGGTCGCCGAGCGCAAGGCCATCGAGCCCAACTGCAAGGCCCAGGTTGACTACGACTACGTCACCGCCCTGGAGTACGGCCTGCCCCCCACGGGCGGCCTCGGCTTCGGTGTCGACCGCCTGGTCATGCTCCTCACCGACAGCGCCTCCATCCGCGACGTCCTCCTCTTCCCCACGATGAAGCCCATTGACTAAGAAAAACCACAATATATAGCAGTTAAACAGATATCTTTTTCTATATATTGGTTGGAAGAAATGTTGTACCTGCCTTTTTGCAACAATTTGACTACAAAATCATGTACGATGACGATGCGTTGAAGTTTGGGTGAGGAGCTAAAGGTTTAGATAGAACCGTAAGAGCACTACTTGGAATCATTCCAAGTAGTGCTCTTTTTTTATTTCCTGTGCGCAACTTCTGTCAAACAGTCATCAGATGCGATTGACATTCTAATACTGTGCAAAAAAATCCCCCAGAGCTCTGAGGGATTTTCTTTATTTATACGTAGGATTAGCCCCACTCATTATCTTTGTTGTACTCACCTAAGCCAAGTGTAGGATAAACAATGGTCGGAGACCAGAGTTGTCCCGGCGACCTAGGGTCATCAGAAAATTCACAGCAGACAATTTTTCCTTTATATTCTTTGTAAAAATCGTACGTCTTCAGTTCGTCTTTTGTGTAGCCGGTAACTGCACCATCCGCTTGACAATAGACTCCGTAATAACCCTTCCCATCGTCATAAACTACCCAACGGAGTTTGCCAGACAAGTCGGAGACCGCAAAGAAGGAGCCTTTACCATCCGTAAGACTAGGGACTTCCGAAAGCTTTACAATAGCATTATATCGGTCTGCAAGATTTTCCAGTTTTTGCTCATGCGGAGTTACTGGTTTTCCATCTTCCGCTGCAGCCGTGAAAGTTTTCGTAATTGCATTTAATTGAGCCGCGTACTCGTTTGATGCATACAGTGTAGACATCTCCGTCTGCACAGCCTGCGTCAACGCTCGCGTTTCTGCCACGACCTGACTCTTTTTGGCCTTGTCAATGTACCCGGTAAGTGCCGGAATCAGCAGTGCTGCAAGAATAGCCAGAATCACCAGCACAACAATGAGCTCGACCAGCGTAAACCCGCGTTTCGATTTTTTCTTCGCCATAAAATCGACATCCTTTCGGTGCATTTGATGTATTATAACATATCTTTGCAAAAAAGTCTATTCTTCTTCTTGAGGTTGTAAATACAAAACAGCCTCTACGGGAGTAGCCGACATTAGTAAACATCATACTCCTATATGAATGACAATACATGGCACTATGCGGTCTCGGACACAGAGGTCCTGCAGCTGACCCAAATCGAGGAGATGGCGGTCAAAACGCCCGAAAACAACTGGGACCTGACATTGTTTACCTGTACCACGACCGGCCAGGCACGGTATGCGCTACGCTGTGTCCGCACAGACGAGTGAGCATTATTCATAGTCATCGCTTCCAAAACGCAAAAGTATTTCCGCTACACCAACCTTGCAGAGAAAGTTTTACAAAACAAAGCAGAGAGCCATCCGCAAAAGGATGGCTCTCTGCTTTGTTTTGTAAAATTATTTTCCGTAGGTCTTATTCTCCGGCGGGCGGCCCAGCAGGGCGCGCAGGAGGTACCAGGCAATGCACAGGCAGGTGTAATACACGTACACAAAATGCAGCAGCATGGTGGCGTCTTTATGGTGCAGTGCCAGGCGGATGCTGTCTACCAGAGGGCCGACCAGCGTGGCGGCGTACAGTACAAACAGGTATTTGCGGGAGGTGTAGCGGGAGCGCGGCTGCTGGGATGCCCGCGCACTGAAGCCGCTTTCCTCCTTGTGAAACAGGTTGTTGATGACCCGGAACCGCAATTTGGCCAGATACCCACTGAATGTGGCGCGGGTGTGGTGGATGACATCATCACCAGTAATGCAGCCGCAGCAGCCAGTCTCGGCAAAAATACGGCTGGAGGTAGCGCAGACGAACTGCTGAGTGTTCCAGTCGGCAAAATGCTCTTTGACCCATTGCAGGTCAAACATAGTGGTGGCACCATCACCAATCGGCATCAGGTCACCAGGTGCGAAACGAAGAACGCAGGCATTGCCGTCACGTTCGGAAACGGCGGCTTTAAAAGTGCGAAGAATGTTCTCCTTCTGCCGATAGACAAAGAAGGTGAACGGGTCGCCATAGGTGCAGAGATAGTGCGTGGAGATACCGCCGTTCAAATCGGGGCGCTGTTCATCGCAGACGATGCAGCGGACCTGCGGATGACGGGAGAAAAATTCGATGCGTCGCTCCAGCTGACGAGGATCAATCAGTTCTTCGTCGGTATCCTGCTTTACAACATACCGCCCCTTAGCCCGTTGGATGCCAATCAGCTTTGCCGGTTCCGGCAAACGATGAGGATTTTCCAAAATCACAGCACCATACTGCCTGGCAATCTCACGGGTAGCATCGGTGCTGCCGCCGTCAATGACCAAAATTTCGATTTGGTCAGCAATCGTCTGCATACGGATGCTGCGCAGCGCCAGTTCAATCGTGCGCTCGGCATTGTATGCGGGCATGACGATACTGATAAGCGGCGCTTTCGGAGTTACATTTTCCAATGGTTAGACCGATCCTTTCCCCAGATTTAGAATGAGATCTGTAAAGATTTTTGCAGATTTGTCCCAGCTGAATTGCTTGGAAAAATCGCGGGCCACCTTTTGCATGGATGCGTATTCACTGGGATTATCAAGGATTTGAGACATAAGCCGTGCAAGTTCCTGTGGGGTATTCTCGCGGCAAAGGTAGCCAGTTTTTCCATTGTCTACGGCATCGCGGCAGCCTGGGGCATCGTAGACGATGCTGGGAGTGTTCATGATACCCGCTTCCAGCACAATGATACCCCAGCCCTCGCGTACAGAAGGGAACAGGAGCGCTTTCGCCTGCCCCTGTAGCTGCATCTTCTGGGCATCACTTACAAATCCCCAATAAATCACATCGGCATTGCTTTCGGGGGCACCTTCGGTCAAGCCGTAGCGCTCACAAATCGGATGCAATGTGTTGGCAATATAGGTGTCGTCTTTTTTGCCGACACACCATAGGCGTGCGTCGGGGTATGTTTTCTTTACGATGCCTAACGCCTCAATAGCGGCATCAATTCCCTTATAATGGGCAAAACGCCCCACGTAAATAAAAGTGGCAGGAGTCACTTTTTCTGGAATATTCTGCGCACAAGCGCGGGTATCCCTTGATAAAGCATTGGGCACAATAGTAATTCGCTCTGCGGGAAAACCAACGGCAACGAGGTCCTTTTTGGTAGACTCAGAAACCGTAATGATGGCACGGTCGTTCCGATTCATTCGCAGCATCGGCGTTTCCAGATGCTTCCCGAGTGTGCTGACAGGAAATGTGGCCTGAATATCCCAAATTTCTCTTGTAAGCTGATGGATATAAAAAATCCGTTTTTCCTGCGGGACCCAAAATGGTGTAAAAAAGCGATGTGTGTTGCACTGGTCAATTACAAAATCGATTCTATCCCGGTTGGCCCGATAAAAAGCGTGTGCCGCCGATATAACAGAAAAGATATTTCCCTGCCGCAGATAGCGCACACCGTCTATTGTTTCATCAGGCGAAGCACTATCAAAAAGCGGAGAAAAATGGATAATACGGATTTTCTTATGGTCTGCACGGCTGAGCATTTCATGTGTATGAATTTCAGCGCCGCCAGCTTTCGGGGCTTTAATGTCCCGCCAAGACAAAGCTAAAACGGTGATGCGAGGATCAGATTCAAGTTTTATGACACCCGCCATAGGTTTTACTCCTTCAATTCTGGATGTGCTTCGACTTTATCATAATAATGTAAAATATGCAGCCGATAAAAAATTGCCAGCGTATCAATAAACATGTTGCGGATGTCGCTGAAACCGATGCGGCCAAATGAGACCCGGTGGAACACAACTTCAATCGGTGCGGAAGTGATTTTATATCCGCGCGCATTGATGATAGCCAAAACCTCAATATCAAACGCAAAACGCTTGACCAGGATCTGCCGCATGACCGGCTTGAGGACCTCGGCCTTAAACAGCTTCAGGCCGGTCTGGGTGTCCCGCACGTTCAAGCGGAAAAGAATTAACAGCAGAATATAATAACCCCAGCTGTACACGCGCCGGATGGCCGGGTAATCGACCTTGGATTCCGGGTGCATCTTGCTGCCAATGACAACATCAGCATTTTCCCGCTGCATACGATCGATAAAGTCTGCCAGCTGTTCGGGCGCTAAATCCAAATCGGCATCACAGAAAGCAATATAGTCACCCGTGGCGTGGGCTGTGCCTTCCCGCAGTGCACCGCCTTTGCCCTGGTTGGGCTGGTAGCTGATGCAGCGGATCTTCGGATTCTCGGCTGCGGCGCGCTCGATCTCCGCTTTGGTGCGGTCGCTGCTGCCGTCGTCGATGACCAGCAGCTCGTAATCATCCGCCAGCGGGCTGATCTGTCGTGCGGCTTCCAGCGCATTGGCATAGATGATGGCTTCTTCATTATAAGCAGGCATCAGTACGGAAAGCTTGCCTGACAGTTTTGCCATGGGGTACCTCCTGCAGCGAAAAGATCGCGCAAATCAATAGGGGAAAAGCCGTACTACCAGTACGCCGTTATACCAGGCCCAGCAGTTTTCGGAAGGGAAGGGCTCCAGTGCATCAACAACGGCTGTGAGTTCATCCGCATCGGCTGAATACCCAAGCTCCTGCAAGGTCTCGGCAGCGGCCTCAGGCGAGAACGAATCGTCTTTCGTATTCAGCAAATTCATGTCCGCATTGAGATGCTGGTTGATGTAGGCATCTGCCGCAAACGGAGCACAGTAAGACTGCTCCCAGTAATAGTCGCCGCCAATGCCGGCCAGCGAGTTGGTCGCCTCGTAGGCAGGGTGGCCGGGATAACGGGTGGACTGGTAACCGGTCAGTACGACCGGGGTAACGCTCTTTTCGTAACTGGGGACAGATTCAATGCGCTCTACCAGGCGGGTGGTGTCAGCAAGCGTCATCTGGCTGCGGGCGTAGGCCTTTGTGTAGGCAAGGTTTGCCAGGCGGATACCGCAAAGAACCGTCAGCCCCGCTACAACACAAACCAGCAGAGAGTAGCCCCAACGCAGCATCTTTTCCAGATCCTTGTGCAGATCCGGGCGGCGGTACAGCAGCTCGACCGCCATTACAAAGAAAAGCCATGGGGTCAGGTAGGCAAAGGACATCAGGGTATGGACCCAGCCGGATACGATGCCGATGACGTTCATGGCCAGCGGCAGGCAGATAATGTCGGCCGCCAACAGGAAAACACCCAGCGGGCGCTTCCACAGTTGCTGCTTAGCGAACAGCCAGACGACCAACACCGCCGACAGTGCTGCGCACAGCAGAAACAATGAGTACATGACCCGCTCACCGTGGAAATAGGTGATGTAGGTGCCCGGCAGGAAAAAGTCAAACACCTGTTTGACAGAGGAAACGATATTGTTCAGATACCCTTGCAGCCCCAGCGCTTGGGAATCCTGCACGCGTCCCTGAGTGTTGCCGCCTGTCAGCAGGTTGCAGATGACGGTGGTGGCAACCATCGAGCCGCCGAACAAAAACAGCATCCCGAAATGCCGCGCTAAATTGTGCTTGTCATCGCCTTTTTCGTTGAATAACAGCTTTTTTAAGCTGCACAGGAAAAACAAACTCAGCGTCATGCCGATATAAGCGGCATAGCTGCCTTCAGACAGCAGCATAAACACAAACGCGGCGATCCAGCCGTGCCGCCATTTTTCGTAGGCATACGCGGCCAGACAGGCAAACAGCAGGGCACCGGCATACATGTGGGCGCTGGTCAGGTAAAAGTTGGAGGAGATCATCGTGGGGGAGGTGACCATCAGCCCGGAAACAAGGATAATACCTGCTGAAGAGGTGATGGACAAAGTCTCGCACACAAGCCATGCCGCAACGCCGTATAACAGCAGGGTCATGACGCCCAGCAGCCAGGGCATGCGGATCGTTTTAATTAAGGCAAAGTATATCGCAAGGAGCCAACGTGTACCAGAAGCACCGTCGGCAAAGGTGCGCGTGTCGGAAAACAGGAACGCATCATCCGCCCCCGTCAGCATATTGGTGTAGCAGTACATGTGCGCGGCCAGGCCAAACACGAAGGTCGCCAGCATGCACAGCTTGAAGTTCCGCGGAAGCTTTTTATAGCCGTCCGCCAGGCTTTCCAGCGGCGAGCGGTCCCAGAACGGTTTGGATCGGAGGTTCTCCATCACACAATCTCCCTATTATAAATAAGTATACGATGAAAGTATAACACACCACAGGGTCAAGTTCAATACTCAAGGCCCGCGGGGCGAATAAAAGAAACATTAAAGAAAATTTTGCATTAAAAATGGCAGGCACCTGTAATAGGTGTCTGCCGTTTTTGCCTGGAGCCTCCCTCTGGGAGAGAGGTGCCCCGCAGGGGCGGAGGGAGAGACAAAACTTTTAGCTGCTGCGGATACGAAGCTTTCTCCCTCACCCGCTTCGCGGGACCGCTTACGCAACCGGGCCCCTCTGTCGCGCAGAGGGAGCCAAAGATCGATTACAACTTCATCTCCTGTTGAGCCGTTGCAAAGTAATCAGGATACAATTGAAGCAAAACGTTCTTCTCCGCGATAATTTTCCTTACATGGTCGGTCAGTTCCCGGCGCAGGGCGTCGATGTCCCGGCGGCGGATCTGGTCCATCATCACCTCATGCTGGCGCACCGCGCCGTCAAAGGTGGCGGCGTTCTGCACCGTCAGCACGCGCAGGCGGTTGTAGTGCGGGTTTGTGGATGCCACCACGTCCCAGCTTAAATCCTGCCCCGCAAGCTCAAAGAACCGCTGATGAAACTGGTTGTCCAGCGCGATGAACTCCAGCGGCTTAAGCCCGGCAAAACAGGCTTTCTGCTTCTCAATCAAAAGCTCCAGCTCTTTCAGGTCCGGCTCAGTGCAGTTCTGCAAAAACAACGGCAGAATGGCAGTCTCCAGGCTCTCCCGGATGAACCGCTCCTTCTCGGCACGGGTCAGATCGATGCGGGAGACCATCGTGCCTTTCTGCGGTGTGATCTCCACCAGATCCTCTTTCTGCAGGCGGATGAACGCCTCCCGCACCGGCGTGCGGCTGACCTGCAGCTTCGCGGCCAGCTCCTGTGTGCTTACCGTGGTGCCGGGCGCCAGCTGCAGCGAGGTGATATTTTCTCGGATAACGCGGTAGACATTCTCCCGGATGGAATTGTCCTGCGCTTTGTTGGTCGGGCTGGGCATGATGTGCTCCTTACTCTGTAACTGACATGTCAGTATGCCAGATGGCTTACTGCTATTGTAACACATCCGGCAGGGGACTGCAAGCGGTAAATGGAAAAACCACGGAACCAGAAAGACCAACTGCCCAAATACGCAAAAATAGGCGCATGCTCGCTAAATACTTAACGATACACTTATGCAAAATGTGCAAAAAACCACCGCCGCTTTTGTTATTTTGATGAATTACAAAACAGGTGTTGACATTCCTGACCCGCCATGCTACAATGACGATGTTGGAACTGACATGTCAGCATGTCAGTCCGCTGAATGAGGAAAACCAAGTCATTTCTGTACATGAGAAACCCGGGAGGTTTACACATGAAAGCAGTTCAGATCGTAAAGCCCAATGATCTCCGCATCATCGATATGGATAAGCCCACCATCGACGCCAAGAACAACGTCCTGGTCAAGATCAAGGCCGCCGGCATCTGCGGCTCTGACGTGGGCATCTACCACGGCACCAACGCCGCCGCCACCTATCCCCGCGTCATCGGCCACGAGATCGTCGGTGTGGTTGAGGAAGTCGGCGGCAACGCCAAGAAGATCAAGGTCGGCGACCGCGTCATCGTGGACCAGGTCACTGCCTGCGGCACCTGCTATGCCTGCCGCAAGGGCCGTCCCAATGTTTGTGAGCACCTGCAGGTCCGCGGCGTCCACATCGATGGCGGCTACCGCGAGTACATGGCCGTGCCTGAGAGCGACGTTTATGTCCTGCCCGACAGCCTGAGCTACCAGGATGCCGTTATGATCGAGCCCACCACCATCGCCGTGCAGGCTTGCAGCCGTGCCCAGCTGGAGTTCCAGGACACCGTTATGATCATCGGTGCCGGCGCTCTGGGCAGCAGCATGCTGCGCATCGTGAACCTGTACAGCCCCCGCAAGATCATCGTCGTGGACATCGACGAGCCCAAGCTGGAGGCCGCCCTCAAGAACGGCGCTACCGACGTCATCAACTCCAAGACCGAGGATGTCGTCACCCGCGCTAAGGAGCTGACCGATGGCTACGGCCCGACGGTCGTCATCGACTGCGCCTGCTTCCATGGCAGTTTCCTGACCGCCTGCAAGGCCGCCGGCAACGCAAGCCGCGTCATCACCATGGGCTTCAGCATCGCCCCCGATGAGATCAACCAGTTCGTCATCACCAGCAAAGAGCTGGACGTTCGCGGCAGCCGCCTGCAGAACCACCGTTTCCAGACCGTCATCGACCTCATCAACAAGGGCAAGATCGACCTGAACGGCTCCATCAGCCACACTTTCAAGCTGACCGACGCCCAGGCCGCTTTCGACTTCAACGACACCCACGATCCGTCCATCCGCAAGATCGCCCTGCTGAACGACTAAGCTTACAACCGCGTTCCTCGTTATAAAAGCGATTCCTGATACAAAGCACCCCACCGGGACTGTGCATTGCGTACAGCCCCGGTGGGGTGTTTTTAGGGCAATACCGCATAATTCTAAGTGCCGATACGGCGAGCGAGGTGCGGCAGCTGCTAAGCCAAAAGCGCAGATAATACTGGATGTCTTATCGAGCATTTTGGCAACGCAGATGCCGTGCCGCAGCCGCCGGAGCGGTGCTTAAGCCGTCAGGCGGGAATTGTGCGGTGTTGCCTTAGTTGTTTTATACAATGTCCCACTCGACCGGCGTGGTAAACAGCCGCATGGCCTCGGCGCGGTCGGTGGTCTGGCCCAGCGCCCACATCAGTTTTACGGCCACGGCCTCGGGAGTCATGTCCTTGGCTTCCAGCACGCCGGGCAGCTCTTTCACCGAGCGGCCCACCTCATACACCGCCAGGTCGCACCCCTCGTGGGGGACCTGGGTGGTAAACACAGCCAGGCGGCCGCTGGTGCACCAATCCTGCAGGCGGGCGTACATTTCGCCGTGCTCGCCGCCGGGCAGGCCGCCTACGCCGAAGCTTTCCACCACCAGTGCCCGGTAGTGAGGTGCCAGCAGCGGGATGATGTCCGACCGCATGCCGGGCACCAGCCGCAGTACGAAGACGGCGGGGTCCAGCTGCTCGTAAAACTGCACGGGCGGCATCGGGTCGGGGCGGCGCAGAAAGGGGATGAGCCGCATATCCCGGAACACGGCGGTCTCGGGGTAGTCGATGCTGGAAAAGGCGTTGAAGCTTTTGGTGCGGGTCTTGCGGGCGCGGGTGCCCAGGATGACCTTGTTGTCAAATACCAGCTGCACGCCCCAGGAAAAATCGCTGCTGGCATACAAAAAGGTGCGATACAGGTTGTTGCGGGCGTCCGTATCGCGGTTGTAGATGGATTTTTGGCTGCCGGTCAGCACCACCGGCTTGGCGCTGTTCTGGATCATGTAGCTCAGCGCGGCGGCGGTGTAGGCCATCGTGTCGGTGCCGTGGGCAATGACGAAACCATCGTAGGCATCGTAGTTTTGGCGGATGGCATGGACCAGCTGCTGCCATTGTTCCGGGCCTACGTTGGTAGAGTCCAAACTGAACAGCTGCACCGCGTCGATCTCGCAGAGTTTGGCCAGCTCCGGCACGAAAGAAAGGAGTTCTTCCGATGTAATGGCTGGCGCCAGGCCGCCGGCGGCGGTGGGTTTGCTGGCGATGGTGCCGCCAGTGGCGAGGAGTAATATCTTTTTCATATGTGTTTTTACCTTTCGTGCTGCCTTGCAGCAGCGAGACTTTTTCGCTTCCCTTTTGGTCACAAAAAAAGAAGATCCTTACAGCAGGATGCTGTTATATACGGTTGTCACCGCATGGGGGTGACAACCATTAGCCGCAATCACAAATCCCACAACAAATGCTTTTCCGCCACCAACGCAGCATCTAATTTCTTGACCCGCATCCCCGAGAACTCCACAGTAACAAACCGTCCGTCAAATTCGGTTACGACCCCTCGCCCGAACACCGCATGCTGCACGGCGGCCCCTACGCAGGTCACAGCCGCTACATCCACCGGCGGCAACGCAGGCCCGGCCGCCGCAGGCTTATTCCGCCCCAACACCCGGTTGGTTTCGGCCTTGGCCAGCTCCCGTTCGGCACGGCTCTCGGGCAAATTAAAAATTACTTCCTGCACAAAAACCGAGGGCATCGTCTTGCAATCGAACAACACCAGCTTGTGCCGCGCACGGGTCATTGCCACGTAAAACAGGCGGCGGTCCTCCTCGTATTGGCGGGTGTCCTCGGGGGTGCGGCAGCAGATCTCCGGCTTGGCGGGCAGCACGCCGTCAAAGGCATCCAGCAGCACCACCCGGTCATACTCCAGACCCTTGCTGGAATGGATCGTCGATAAAACAAACGGAACATCGCTGTTTACATCGGCCTTCGCGGCAATCAGCATCCGCAGCTCTTCCAGCCGGTCCAACAGGCGCAGGGCGTTGGGCTCCTGCTCAGCCAGCATTTCCAAAATAGCCAGTTTGCCGGTGTCCATGCCCTTCTGGTTCAGGTACGCGCCGTAACCGCAGCCGTGGCGCACGGCGTCCAGCGCATCGGCGGCGTTCAGCTGCGGGATGCGCTTAAACGCCGCGTAAATATCCCCCAGCGATTCCCGCATCCGAGTCTTTGTCTCGGAGTCACGGATCAGCTCCTCCAAAATCGGCCGCCCGGTGCGGGCACTGGCCCCGCAGGCCGCCAGCGCCCTCTGGCGGGAGATCGCCAGCCCAAACTTGTAGTACAGCCGCAAAAACCGCTCACCATTGGCCGGCTCGTAGGCAAAGCGCAAAAAATCCACGGCATCCAGCACAATTTTGTGGGTGAAAAACGTCAGGTCGGCCTTTTTAAAGCGGTAGGGCACACCCCGCCGCTCGCACAGGTCCACCAGCGGCAGCGCACTCTCGTTGTTGCGGAACAGCACCGCCGTCTCTCCGCCGCCGCGCCGGGCTTCCTCAAACAGCCAGTCGATCTGCTCCTCGCGCCGGGTGATGCGCCGTATCTCAATGGGGCACTGCGCCCCCTGGGTCGCCCGCAGGGTTTTGGGGCGGCGGTAGCGGCTGCGGGCCACAAAGGCGTTGGCGGCGGCCACGATCTCCTCACTGGAACGGTAATTCTCCTCCATCAGCAGCACCTGTGCGCCGGGGTAGACCTGCTCAAAGTCCATCAATGCCTGGGGGTAGGCGGCGCGGAACCCATAAATGCTCTGATCCTCGTCGCCTACCATAAACAGGTTCAGACTGCGCCCGGCCAGCAGCCGTATAATTTCGTGCTGAATTTTGGAGGTATCCTGCGATTCATCCACGCAAAAATATTTATACCGCTGCTGGAAATACGCCAGCACCGGCGGCGCGGCCCGCAGAATTTGCAGCGCAAACACCATCTGGTCGTCGTAGTCCATCTGCCCGGCCCGTTTCAGCGCGGCCTGGTAGCGGCGGTACAGCTCCGGCAGGTTGGCTAAATCCGTTTCCAACCCTTCAATTTCCTCATCGGCCAGCGCCATATTTTTAATGTAGGTGATGGCCGTGCGCAGCTCTTTCAGCGTGCTCTCGGTGGGAAACTCCCGGTTCACCTGCTGCCAGATGTCGGTCAGCATCCGGGTGATGTCGCCCTCGTTGGTCAGCAGTTCGGGCTGGCGGCGGCCGTAGACCCGGCTGTAATACTGCAAAATCACCGCCGAAAGCCCGTTAATGGTGCGGAAGGTCATCTGCCCGGCCAGCTCCGCCCCAAAACGGGCGGCAAAGCGGCCGCGCATCTCGTGGGTGGCGGCCACCGTGTAGGTCATCGTTAAGATCTGCGCCGGGGGCACATCGCAGCACAGCACCATGTAGCCCAAACGGGTCACCAGCACGGTGGTTTTGCCGCTGCCCGGCACGGCCAGCAGCAGCACCGGCCCATGCACGGCCTGCACGGCGGCCAGCTGTTGGGGGTTCAGTCCCGCCGCATATTGCTTGATAAAGGTCTCTTTCTGCAAAAGGCAGCCTCTTTCTATGACCCGCCCATAGGCGGAAAAGTTCGATACTACAAGCATACCATGCCGCCGCGGCGGGGGCAAGCGTTACTTTTTTATCACGAAGCAGGGCAGGGGAGCGGTGCTGGCCCAGTTGGCAAACTCGCATACCAGCACGGTGTATTTTGTCAGCGGCAGGGCGCGGAAAAATCCCAGCGCCGCCTGCTTTTCACTGTCACCGATGACCTGTCCGCTGTACAGCACCGCCGCCAGCACACCGCGCGGCTTCAGGGCATCCAGCGCGGCCTGCAGGGCGGGCAGGCTGCCATCGGCGGTGGAGTGCACCTCGTGGTCGGCGCCGGGCAGCCAGCCAAAATTGAACAGCACGCAATCCGCCGTGCCGGGGGCGACCAGTTCGGCCAAACGTGCATGGTCGTGCACCAATGCCTGCCCGATGGCCCCCAGCCCGGCGGCGCCCAGCCGTGTGTTGGTGTTTTCCACGGCGGCAGGCTGAATATCCAGCGCCAGCACCCTGCCCGTGGGTCCTGCCAGGCGGCACAAAAACTCGGTGTCGTGGCCGTTGCCGCAGGTGGCGTCCACATACAGTCCGCCCGGCTGGAGGTGGGCTGTCAAAAATTCATGGCAAAGCTGCACCGCCGAAAGATCCGGCACCCGGCGGCGGACCATCTCGCCGCCCTGGGGCAGAAAGCCGAACTTCTTCAATAAGGCCCCGGCGGCTTCGTCAGCGGCAGGGCCGGCGGTAAAGCGGGTCTCGCGTTTGACGTCATACCCGCCGTTTTGCTGCAAGATCTCCTTGACCAGATAGCTGCCGTACCCCCGCTGCCGCCAGGCTGGGTCGATCTCCACCCACAGCCGCCCATCCTCCAGCGCAGCCATGCCGATGACGGTCTTTTCTTTGTATAATACGTATTTCCCGGCTTCGTGGGTGATTTTCATAGCAGGCACTTCCTTTTACAAACTACATCCAGCATACAGGCCCCGGCACCGCCTGTCAAGCGCCGAAATGGGAGCATTTTCACATTCTTTTCACCCGGCCAAGAAACCTATTTCACAATTGGCCGGTATACTATAGGCATAGAAAGCAAAAAGGGAACGAAAGCCCCAAGGACATTGCCCCGACGCTTCCCAAATCTCACGCGAAAGGATGGACCAGTATGAGCAACGAATACGATTACTCCGGTCTTTACAATAACGGCCAGGGCGGCAATACGCCCGACCCCAATCAGGGCCAGAACAACGACCAGCCCCGGAACGAAGCCGACCAGACTTCTGCAACCCGGCCCGATCAGCCCAGCCAGCCCGAGCAGGGCGGCTACCCCAATGTGGGCAGCAGCGGCATGAACACCGCCAACACCGCCCGCACCGATTACTCGGCAGGCAGCAGCACCAATAACACCGGTGCCAACACCTACAACCAGCCGAACAACGCCTACGGCCAGAACAACGGCTACACCAGCAGTTTCAGCGGCGGCAATGGCGGCAGCAACGGTGGCTACAATGGCTACAGCTACGCCAGTGCCCCGCAGCAGCCCCCCAAGAAAGAAAAAAAGCATAACAAGGTCCTGCTGCGCGTCCTCGCCGGTGTCGGCGTGGTGGCCCTGGGCTTCGGCAGCGGCATCGGCGGTGCCGTGGTGGCCAGCCGTGCTGGCCTGACTGGCAACCAGGTGGTCGTGCAGGAAGTCCAGCGCGACACCAGCACCGATGCCTCTAACACCGGCAGCACCGATGGCACCTCTATGACCATGCAGCAGATCGCTGCTGTGGCCTCCCCCAGTGTGGTGGCCATCACCACCGAGCAGATGAGCAGCAGCCAGACCTGGTTTGGCGGCTACTATGTGCAGAGCGGTGCCGGTTCCGGCATCATCATCAGCCAGGATGGCTACATCCTCACCTGCGCCCATGTGGTCAGCGGCGCTACCAGCGTGAAGGTCCAGCTCAACGGCAGCGACCAGAGCTATGACGCCACCGTTGTCGGCGCCGACTCTACTTCCGATATTGCCGTGCTGAAGATCGATGCCACCGGCCTGACCCCGGCAGTCATCGGCGACAGCGATAAGCTGGCTGTCGGTGAGACCACCGTGGCTGTGGGCAACCCGCTGGGCACCTTATCCAACACCGTTACCCAGGGCATCGTCAGCGCCCTGAACCGTCAGGTCACCGTGGAAGATAACGATATGACCTTGATCCAGACCGATACATCCATCAGCCCGGGCAACTCCGGCGGCGGTCTGTTCAACGCAAACGGTGAGCTGATCGGCGTGGTCAACGCCAAGAGCAGCTACAGCGAGGCCGAGGGCATCGGCTTTGCCATCCCCATCAACACCGCTATGGACATTGCCCAGCAGTTGATCGAAAACGGCGCTGTGGCCCGCCCGGTGCTGGGCGTCAGCATCCTGGACGTTCAGGATTCCTCCACCGCACAGCAGTACGGTGTGTCCGCTTTGGGCGTCTACGTGGCTGATGTCACCAAGGGCGGCGGCGCCGAGGCTGCCGGTGTGCAACGCGGCGACCGCATCATCGCCATCGATGACACGGCTGTCAGCAGCACCTCCACCGTCAAGAGCTACCTGGCCGACAAGCAGGTGGGCGACACCGTCACCCTGCAGGTCGAGCGCGACGGCAAGGTCCTGACCCTCAACGTCACTTTGGGGAATAGTGCGCAGTAAAAGTGCCGCAACCCCAAAGGCCCCCTTGCACAAGGGAGGCTCTCCCTACCCCGCGTTTTCTATAAACATTTCCTCCTTCTTTTTTCTTTCCATATAATCTTCTAATCTTGCAAAAATGTCCTGCAATGCAAATCTTGCATTGTGGGACATTTTTGCTGTTTTATACAGCTTGTTCATAAAAACTTTGTTTGACAGGCCATACAGCCGTACTGTATAATTTAAAATGTACGCAACGTATAAAAAAAGTTCATATCTGGGAAAGAATCTGGGCGAAACGCGCACGAGATGCCGAACCGTCCGCGAAACAGGGGAACAGAAGAAAAGGAGGTCATACCCATGAGCGATTACGCTGCTATTGCAAAAGAAGCTGCCGTTTTTACCGAGGAATGTGTCACCAACAACCGCATCGACCCGTCCCTTTTTGGCCAATACAACATCAAGCGCGGCCTGCGCGACCAGGACGGCAAAGGCGTGCTGGCAGGCATTACCAACATCTCCCGCATTGATGCCTTTGAGGAGAAGGACGGTAAAAAAGTGCCCTGCGACGGAAAACTCTGGTACCGCGGCTACAACGTGTATGACCTCATCCGGGGCCTGCGCGGCAAGCGCTATGCCTTTGAGGAAGCCGCCTACCTGCTCCTTATCGGTGACCTGCCCAACGAGGCCCAGCTGGATGCTTTCAAGGACAGCCTGGTCAAATGCCGCGACCTGCCCACCAACTTTGTGCGGGACGTCATCATGAAAGCCCCCAGCCACGACCTGATGAACTCGCTGACCCGCAGTGTGCTCACCCTCGCCAGCTACGATGACGACATCGGCAAGACCGACCTGCAGACCCAGCTGGAGCAGTGCATCAAGCTCATCAGCGTCTTCCCCATGCTGGCCGTCTACGGCTACCACGCCTACCATTATTATGAGTGCGGCGGCAGCATGTACATCCACCGCCCCAAACCGGAGCTTTCCACCGCCGAAAACCTGCTGCAGATGCTCCGCCCCGACCAGAAATACACCGAGCTGGAAGCCCACGTGCTGGACATCGCCCTGCTGCTGCATATGGAGCATGGCGGCGGCAATAACTCCACCTTCACCACCCGCGTGGTCAGCTCCTCCGGGTCGGATACCTACTCGGTCATTGCGGCGGCGCTTTCCAGCCTGAAAGGCCCCAAGCACGGTGGTGCCAACATCAAGGTCATGCAGATGATGGACGACATCCGCGCCCACGTCACCGACCCCACCGACGAAGCCGCCATGCACGACTACCTGTCCCGCATCGTCGACCGCCAGGCCTTCGACCAGAAGGGCCTGATCTACGGCATGGGCCACGCGGTCTACTCCCTCAGCGACCCCCGCGCCGTGGTGTTCAAAAACTTTGTGCACCAGCTGGCCGATGCCAAGGGCCGCGCCCGCGATTTTGAATATTACAACACCATCGAGCGGCTGGCCCCCAAAGTCATCGCAGAAAAACGCCATATTTATAAAGGCGTGTCTACCAACGTCGACTTCTACTCCGGCTTCGTCTATGACATGCTGGGTATCCCCGTGGAGCTGTACACCCCCATCTTCGCCGTGGCGCGCATCGTGGGCTGGTCCGCCCACCGCATGGAGGAGCTGGTCAACGTGGATAAGATCATCCGCCCCGCCTACCAGAGCATCATGACCCCGCGGGACTACGTGCCGCTGGAAAACCGCTGATGCCCGCCTGACCCCCTTACATGCAAAAGGAGGCCGAATGAACGAAAAACTCAAAGAAAAGACCCGCGAAGCCCTGACCAGCGTGCTGCCCATCACGGTCATCGTGCTGATGCTCAGCGTCACGCTGGTGCCCATGGAGGTGGGTACGCTGGCCCTGTTTTTAACGGGGGCGGTGCTGCTCATCGTGGGCATGGGCTTCTTCCAGCTGGGTGCCGAGATCTCCATGACCCCGCTGGGCCAGGGGATAGGCGGCAGCATCGTGCGCCAGAAAAAAACATGGCTGGCCGTTGTCATCTGCTTTGCCATGGGCGCTATCATCACGATCTCAGAACCCGATCTGCAGGTGCTGGCCAACCAGGTGGCGGCCATCCCCAACGCCGTGCTCATCTGGACGGTGGCGGCGGGCGTCGGCGTGTTCACCGCCGTGGCGGTGCTGCGCATTTTGTACCGCGTGCCGCTGTCCAAAATGCTGCTGGGGCTGTATTTGCTGCTGTTCGTGGTGTCCCTTTTTGTCCCCAATGAATTTTTGGCCGTCGCCTTTGATGCCGGCGGCGTCACCACCGGCCCCATGACGGTGCCCTTTATCATGGCGCTGGGCATCGGCTTCTCAGCTGCCCGCAGCGATAAGGACAGCGCCAACGACAGCTTCGGCCTCATCGCTCTGTGCAGTGTTGGCCCCATCCTGATGGTCATGCTGCTGGGCATCTTCTACCACCCCACGGAGACGATTTATGACGCCGTGCAGCTGGCCCCGGTCATCACTACCCAGGATGTGGCACTGGCCTTTTTGCAGGACCTGCCCCATTATACGGCCGAGGTGCTGCAAAGCACGCTGCCCATCGTGGGCGTGTTTGTGCTGTTCCAGGCGCTGACTCGCAGCTTCCAGCCGCGCCAGTTGGTGCGTATGGTGCTGGGTTTTGTGTATACCATTATCGGGCTGATTTTGTTCCTCACCGGTGTCAACGTCGGGTTTGCGCCCGTAGGCAATCTGCTGGGCAGCGGCCTGGGCAGCGGCCCCCTGCGCTGGGCGCTGCTTCCTATCGGCATGCTTATCGGCTACTACATCGTCAAGGCCGAGCCAGCGGTGCAGGTGCTCAACGAACAGGTCGAGGAGATCACCGGTGGCACCATCTCCCGCCATGCCATGAACCGCGCCCTGCAGGCCGGTGTGGCCGTGGCGGTGGCGCTGGCCATGCTGCGCGTGCTGACCGGACTTAGCATCTACTGGGTGCTCATCCCCGGCTACGCGGCGGCGCTTATCATGAGCCGCTTTGTCCCGCCGGTGTTTGTGGGCATCGCGTTTGACTCCGGCGGCGTCGCCAGCGGCCCGATGACATCCACTTTCCTGCTGCCGCTGGCCATGGGCGCATGCGGCGCGGTGGGCGGCAACGTCGTCACCGATGCCTTCGGTATCGTGGCGCTGGTCGCCCTGGCTCCGCTCATCGCCATCCAGATCATGGGCCTGCTGTATGCCCGCCGCACCCAGGCGCAGACTGCCCCCAACATTTTGGACGACACCGTGGTGGAACTGGAGGAATACTGATATGGCTGCAACGCAAAAACGCACCCCCTGCCTGCGGCTGCTCCTTTCGGTCACGCAGGCCGAGGATGAGCACCGCGTGGTGGAAGTGCTGCAAAAAAACGGCATCCCCCTTTGTTTTGAAGCCCGCGCCAAGGGCACAGCCCCGTCTGAGCTGCTGGATGCCATCGGCCTGGGCGGCACCACCCGCGTGCTGACGGCGGGCCTGCTGCCCCGCGCCAACGTCCCGGCGGTGTTCGGGGCCATCAACAAGGCGCTTTCTTACCACAAGCGCGGTGCAGGCATCGCCGTGACCCTGCCGCTGACCGGCGTACAGAACAGCATTTTGCAGTTGACCGCCCCGGCGGACTGTGCCGGACCCACTGCTGAAAAGGAGGAACACACCATGAAGGACCATCCCTATGCCCTGCTGTGGGTTTCCGTCAAGGCGGGCCACGGCGACGAAGCTGTGGACGCTGCCCGCAAAGCAGGGGCCCGCGGCGGCACAGTGCTGAAAGGCAGCCGCTGCAGTACCAAGGGGGCCAGCAGCTTTTTGGGCATTTCCATTCGGGAGGAGCAGGATTTTGTTATGATCGTCGTCCCGCAGGAGCAGAAATCCGCCGTCATGCAGGCAGTCACCGCCGCCTGCGGCCTGAACACCCCCGCCCACGGTGTAACAGCCGCCCTGCCGGTAGATGAAGTGATGGGATTAGAATAAGTACCCCTTAAAAGGCCCCCTTGTGTAAAGGGGGCTCCGCGAAGCGGTGGGGGATCGTGACCTTACCCCATACATCGACCTACCCCCGTAAAATCACAATCCCTCCGTCACGGCTACCGCCCTTTACACAAGGGAGGCTTTAGGGGCCCGCAATAACGATAAAAAAGGATGCAAGGAACTTACTCCTTGCATCCTTTTATTATTGTTGAATTGTTAAAAATTACCCGGCAATCGCACCAAAGGCCGAGAAGCCCAGCAAACTGACCACACCCATGATGCACCCGGCCAGCAGCACGCCGCCCATGCAGGCACGCACGCTGGATTTGAAATCCATGTCCAGCAGGCTGGCGGCCAGTGTGCCGGTCCAGGCACCGGTGCCCGGCAGGGGGATACCCACGAACAGCAGCAGCGCCCAGGGCAGGCCGCGGCCGGCCTTGGCCTTCAGCTTCTCGCCGCCCTTGTGGCCCTTCTCCAGGCAGAAGGTGAAGAACTTGCCGATGACCGGCTTATCCGCGCCCCACTCCAGCACCCTGCGGGCCAGAAAGAAGATGAACGGCACCGGGAGCATGTTGCCGATGATGGAGATGATGTACACCTGCCACAGCGGCAGGCCCAGCCCCACGCCGATGGGGATCGCGCCGCGCAGCTCGATCAGCGGCACCATCGAGACGAAAAATACAGTCAGATATTTAGTCAGCATAATAAACCTCGTTGTAGTGTTGCTTTCTGTAAACGATAACTTACTAATTATACAGGATAACGACCAATTTGGCAAGTACTACTTTAAAGGCTCCCCTCAAGGGGAGCCATCTCTGCTGCCGTATGCCTTAACCTTATTCTATATACACATCCTCAAATTTGTCCTGTTTTGTCAAATCCGGCCAATCTTATGAACATGTTGTAAACTTTTATAAAATTGCACAAGGTTAGTTGTATAAAACTAGCGTCCTGCACGAAAATAAGTTAATTTTCTCTAACTGCTTGACTTTTAGGTGTTAGTTATGCTAAACTGCTATCGCAAGCGGTTAGAACATTCTAACCGCCCACTTTTGCTTGACCTGTTAGCATATGCTAATGGGCGGGCCAAACAGCATATAAAGGGGTGTTTATGCTATGCCTTTGACAATGGCAAAAGCAGGTGAGACCGTCACCATCCAGAAGATCACCGGTAAGGATGAAGTTCGTCTGCACCTGGCAGAGCTTGGCTTTGTCGTCGGCGAGACCATCACGGTCGTCAGCGAGATCAGCGGCAATCTGATCCTTCAGGTCAAGGATGCCCGCATCGCGCTGGATAAATCCATGGCCATGCGCATCATGGTCGCCTAAAATTCGGAAATCCGTCCCCGCGCAAACGGAGGCTAGATTTACAGTATTGAGGAGGAATCGTATATGAAAACTCTTAAAGACGTCAAGGTCGGCGAGACCGCTACGGTCAAGCGCCTGCACGGTGAAGGCCCCGTCAAGCGCCGCATCATGGACATGGGCCTGACCAAGGGTGTCCAGGTCTACGTCCGCAAGGTCGCACCTCTGGGCGACCCCATGGAGCTGACCGTCCGCAACTACGAGCTGAGCGTTCGTAAGGCTGACGCCGAGATGGTCGAGGTCGAGTAAAATGGCTGCTTTCCCCGCCCAAAAGCGGGAAAACATAGAAAGGGGTATATGAATGGCAATTAAAATTGCATTGGCCGGCAACCCGAACTGCGGTAAAACCACCCTGTTCAATAACCTGACCGGCTCTAACCAGTACGTCGGTAACTGGCCCGGCGTTACGGTTGAAAAGAAAGAGGGCAAACTCAAGGGCCACGATGATGTCGTGATCCAGGACTTGCCCGGTATCTACTCTCTGTCTCCCTACACGCTGGAGGAAGTTGTCGCCCGCGGCTACCTCGTCAACGAGAAGCCCGATGCCATCCTGAACATCATCGATGGTACCAACATCGAGCGTAATCTCTACCTGACCACCCAGCTGATTGAGCTGGGCATCCCCGTTGTCATGGCAGTCAACATGATCGACCTGGTTCGCAAAAACGGCGACAAGATCGATCTGAACAAGCTCTCCAAGGAACTGGGCTGTAAGGCTGTTGAGATTTCCGCCCTGAAGGGCGAGGGCTGCCAGCAGGCTGCCGAGGCTGCCATCGCCGCCGCCAAAGAGGCCAAGGGTGTTGAGCTGCCCCATGTCTTTACCGGCAGCGTTGAGCATGCCATCGCTCATATCGAGGAATCCATCCAGGGCAAGGTCGATGACCGCTTCCTGCGTTGGTACGCCGTTAAGCTGTTCGAGCGCGACGACAAGGTCGAGGCTGAGCTGAACCTTGGCAAGGATGTACTGGACCACATCGGCCAGCATGTCACCGACTGCGAGAACGAGATGGATGACGATGCCGAGAGCATCATCACCAACCAGCGTTACGCTTACATCAACGCTGTTGTCGACAAGGCCGTCAAGAAGAAGGCCCGCGCCGAGCACCTGACCGTTTCCGATAAGATCGACCAGCTCGTTACCAACCGTATCCTGGCCCTGCCCATCTTCGCAGCCATCATGTGGCTGATGTACGCCATCGCCATGGGTACCTCTGTTGCTGACGGCGGCATCGGTATCGGCACCTTCGCTACCGATTGGACCAACGATGTTCTGTTCGGCGAGATCGTCCCCAACGCTCTGGGCGGCTTCCTGGAGGGCATCGGTGTTGCTGGCTGGCTGTACGGCCTGATCATGGACGGCATCGTTGCCGGTGTCGGCGCGGTTCTGGGCTTCGTTCCCCAGATGCTGGTGCTGTTCTTCCTGCTGTCCATTCTGGAGGATGTGGGCTATATGTCCCGTGTCGCCTTCATCATGGACCGTATCTTCCGCAAGTTCGGCCTGTCCGGTAAAAGCTTCATCCCCGTGCTGGTCGGTACCGGCTGCGGCGTGCCCGGTGTTATGGCTTCCCGTACCATCGAGAACGAGCGTGACCGCCGTATGACCATTATGACCACCTGCTTCATCCCCTGCGGCGCTAAGATGCCCATCATCGGCCTGATCGCAGGTGCAATGTTCGGTGGTTCCTCTGTGGTGGCTGTTTCCGCTTACTTCATCGGCATGGCTGCCATCATTTGCTCCGGTGTTATTCTGAAGAAGACCAAGCTCTTCGCTGGCGACCCCGCACCCTTCGTTATGGAGCTGCCCGCTTACCATGTGCCTGCATGGGGCAACGTTTTCCGTGCCACCTGGGAGCGCGGCTGGTCCTTCATCAAGCGCGCCGGTTCCGTCATTCTGGCAGCTACCGTTGTGCTGTGGTTCCTGCAGGGCTTCGGCTTCGAGAATGGTGCCTTCGGCATGGTCGAGGATCAGGACAACTCCGTCCTGGCCGCTATCGCTACCAAGATCGCCTGGATCTTCGCTCCTCTGGGCTTTGGCAACTGGCGTGCAACCGTTGCTTCCGTCTCTGGTCTGATCGCAAAGGAGAACGTGGTTGGCACCTTCGGTGTTCTGTATCACTTCGGCGGCGAGCTGTCTGAGAACGGTGATGAGATCTGGGCAGCAGTTGCGCAGGATTACACCGCTCTGTCCGCTTACGCCTTTATGATCTTCAACCTGCTGTGCGCTCCCTGCTTCGCTGCTATGGGCGCGATCAAGCGTGAGATGAACAACGGCAAGTGGACTGCCATCGCCATCGGTTATATGTGCGCTCTGGCTTACTGCGCAGCTCTGGTCGTGTACCAGATCGGTGGTCTGATCACCGGTGAGGTTGGATTCAACTTCTTCACCATCGTGGCAATCGTGATTTTTGCCGCATTCCTGTACCTGATGTTCCGCCCCAATAAGTATGTTGGCGACAACGAGGTTAAGATCGACGTTTCCAAGATCAAGTAAAATCATCTGTCCAGTTTGAAAGGGTGTGTTCTGTATGATGGAATTCCTGGCCACAAACTTTAATCTGCCTACCATCATTGTAGGTGCTATCGTGTTTGGCGGTGTGGGCTGGGCCACATGGCACTCCCACAAGCATGGCGGCTGTGGGGGCTGCGGCGAAGGCGGCTGCAATGGCAATTGCGGCGGCTGCAGCGGCTGCCACTGATCGGTAAAAACCGCTGGGCGCGGGTCGAACATCCAATCGGCCCGCGCCCTTTTTTAGAATGAAAAAAGTTAGCTTTGGATAACACTGGAAGCGGCTTACATTATTATAGAAGAGAGTGATACTATGGAACTGACAGCAGCCCATCTGCGGTATCTTCTGGCCATCTATGAGGTCTCCCAGACGCATCTGGATATCTGCTCCCGCAGCATTGCCGAAAAGCTGAACGTGACCAAGCCCAGTGTGGTGCGCATTATGAACCTGCTGATGGATCGGGGAATGATCGTGAAGGAACACTATGGCAAGATCTATCTGACCGATCGGGGCATCTTTGTGGCAAAGGCGGTCAGGGCTCAACTGGAAACGGTGCTGACGCATTTTCCGCCTGTGCGCATCGACATGACCGAGGAGGAACGCTATAATGCCGCTTTGGCCCTGACTTCGGCCCTACCCGAACGGGCTTTTACCGGCGAATATGACCGTCTGTTCGGCCCGGATGAATCTGAAAAGGAGAACGCTTCGTGATCAACAAGAAACTGCTTTCCTTCGATCGGAAGGCCCTGCGCTATGTGGGACTGAACGTGCTGTTCCAGTGGCTGGGGATGCTGTGCAATGTGGTGCTGGTGATGACGGTATCCCGCCTTATCGGCGGTGTGTTTGCGGGCAGCCTGACCGGCAATGCCCTCCGGCAGGGGATGCTGCTCTGCCTGCTGACTGTGCCGGTGCGCTATGGCTTTACCCTCTGCGCCTCCGATATGAGCGACCGGGCTTCCAAGGATGTCAAGCGCACCCTGCGCAGCAAAATTTATGAGAAACTGACCCGGCTGGGGGCCGGTTACAGCGAGACGGTGGCCACCAGTGAAGCCGTGATGCTGGCCAGCGAGGGTGTAGAGCAGATCGACACCTACTTTGCAAAGTATCTGCCCCAGCTGTTTTACAGCCTGCTGGCCCCGGTGACCCTGTTTGTGCTGCTGGTGGGCGTGCACGCGCGCTCGGCCATCCTTCTGCTGTGCTGTGTGCCGCTCATCCCCCTGTCCATTGTGGCGGTGCAGAAGTTTGCAAAGAAGCTGCTGGCGAACTACTGGGGCGAGTACACCACCCTGGGCGACAGCTTTCTGGAGAATATCCAGGGCCTGACCACCCTGAAGATCTATCAGGCAGACGGCTGGAAGCACGAGGAGATGAATGCCAAGGCCGAGCGATTCCGCAAGATCACGATGAAGGTGCTGACCATGCAGCTGAACAGCGTGACCCTGATGGACCTGATGGCCTACGGCGGTGCGGGTCTTGGCATCATCAGCGCGGCATCGGCCTTTGCCAAAGGCCAGCTCAGCCTGACCAGCGCCCTGACCATCCTCCTGCTGGCGGCGGATTTCTTCCTGCCCCTGCGCCTGCTGGGCAGCTACTTCCACATTGCCATGAATGGCGCGGCTTCGGCTGAGAAGATCTTCAGGCTGCTCTCTGCCCAGGAGCCTGAAGATGGCGAAAAGACTGCCGACCCGGCCGACAGCACCCTTGCGCTGGAGCATGTCACTTTTGGTTACGAGAAGGAGCGCACCATCCTGCACGATGTGTCCCTGACCATCCCGCAGGGCAGCTTTGTCTCGCTGGTGGGCGAAAGCGGCTGCGGCAAGAGCACCATTGCGGCCATCCTGTCCGGTGCCCGCACCGCGACGGAGGGAGAGGTTACGCTGGGCGGCATCCCGGTCAGCGAATGGAAGCAGGCCGACCGCCTGCGCCTGCTGACACTGGTGCCCCACAATGCGGCCATTTTCAAGGGCACGGTGGAAGCAAACCTCCGGATGGCCCGGCCCGATGCCGCCGAAGCCGAGCTCTGGGCGGCGTTGGAGCAGGTGAACCTTGCAGACTTCTGCCGCAGCCAGAGCGGCCTTGCAACGGCGCTTCACGAGGGCGGCTCCAACCTGTCCGGCGGGCAGCGCCAGCGCCTTGCCATGGCCCGTGCCCTGCTGCATGATTCGCCCATCTATGTGTTCGACGAGGCGACCTCCAATGTGGATGCCGAGAGCGAGAACGATATAATGAAAGCCATCCACAGCCTGGCGGGAAAGAAAACAGTGATCCTGATCTCCCACCGTCTGGCCAATGTGGTGGACAGCGACTGCATCTATGTGCTGGAGGCAGGCCGCATCGCCGAGCAGGGAACGCACAACGACCTGCTGGCCGCACAGGGGGTGTACAGCCGCCTGTACAACGCCCAGAAACAGCTGGAAGACCTTGGGGAGGTGAGCGCATGAACAACACAAAACACCGCAGTCCGTTTGCCATTGCCGCACGGCTGATCGTGCTGGTCCGGCCCATGCTGCCCATCATGCTGGCAGCCATTGTCATGGGTGTCATCGGCCATTTCTGCGCCACCTTTATCACGATCTTCGGCGGCTTTGCCCTGCTCACGGCGGCAGGCCTGCCCAGCCCGCTGGCGGGTGTGAACACAGCCTTTGTCTGTATCCTTGTCTTTGCCCTGCTGCGCGGCGTGCTGCGCTACGCAGAGCAGGCCTCCAACCACTATATCGCCTTCAAGCTGCTGGCCCTCATCCGGGATAAGGTATTCGGCGCACTCCGCCGCCTGACCCCCGCCAAGCTGGAGGGCCGTGACCGGGGTGACCTGATCTCCCTGATCACCGCCGACATCGAGCAGCTGGAGGTGTTCTATGCCCACACCATTTCGCCGGTCTGCATCGCGATCCTCTGTGTGACCGGCATGACCTGCTTTACGGCCAGTTATCATATTCTGCCCGCACTGGTGCTGCTGGCAGGCTATCTGCTGGTGGGCATTGCTCTGCCGGTGTG